>TARA_R100001369_G_scaffold92923_1_pt1 | contig 13888 bp, 10 predicted proteins | sample TARA_R100001369 | Tara Oceans TARA_R100001369 (sample SAMEA2621528) | marine metagenome | biome: marine biome (ENVO:00000447); feature: surface water layer (ENVO:00002042); material: "saline water (ENVO:00002010), including plankton (ENVO:xxxxxxxx)" | depth 5 m | reverse complement strand
GTTCTGCTAAATACCCACAAAGCATCATTCCGAAAAATGCCCCTGCGTTTACACCCATATAGAAAATGGTATAGGCACCATCTTTCTTTTCGGGGTTTTTCTTATACATTTCAGAAATGATAGATGTGATATTTGGTTTAAAGAAACCAGTACCGATTACCAATAAAGCCAAACCAACATATAACGAAGCCTCAGTCTCTAATGCCATACTGGCGTGACCCAGCGTCATTATTAACGCACCAATAACTACTGCCCAACGATACCCCGTTAGTTTATCGGCTATAATCCCACCTAAAATTGGGGTTAGGTATAGTAAACCTGCATATGTACCAAAAAGGGCTCCTGCATTGGCAGCTGTCCATTCCCAACCGGGATTATACCCAATAGCGGCCATGGTTAAAAAGTTAACTAATAGAACGCGCATTCCGTAGAATGAAAAACGTTCCCACATTTCGGTAAAGAAAAGAACAAATAGTCCGGCCGGATGGCCCATTACCTTATCCTTAAACAGATTTTGAATATCGGTGTTCATAAGATGGATAGCATTAAATTATAAAGGTTTATTGATATCTTCATCAGCTAATTCGTAATTCTCTTGCTCTAACATTTCCCGTTCGTTGTCCTCGGCACCATGAGTCAGCTTTTCCAATTTCTTTCTGAAAACTAAAACCAACACTCCAAAAGCTACACAGAAAATTGCAATCCCTGTAAATACAGTATATTCACCAAGATTTGAAGCCGATTCACCTAATAGTCCAGCTACTTTATTACCAAGGCCTGTCATTGCAAAATATACACCCATCATTAACGAAGCATATTTAAGTGGTGCCAATTTAGTTATATAAGAAAGTGCCACTGGCGAAAGACATAGTTCCCCGATAGTATGGAACAAATAGGCTGCTACCAACCAGTACATTGCTGAAGAACCATCTATATTATACTGAGCTGATGCACCTGTCATAAAAAAGAAACCGGCACCCATAATTATAAGACCAATACACATCTTGAAAAGAGATGTTGATACTTTTCCTTTTAATTTTCGTTTTGCCCAATATCCAGCTACAAGTGTACCAAAAATAATAATGAACATAGCATTAAGCGACTGAAACCAAGAGGCAGGAACTTCCCAGCCCATGAGCATTCTATTTGTTTTTTCAGAAGCATATATGTTCATTAATCCTCCAGCTTGCTCAAAAGCACCCCAGAAAACAATTACCATTAAAAAGGAAATAAATAATACAACAACCCGATCTTTTTCTTCTTTGTTTAAATCGCGTTTCATCGCTGCCTTTTCTTCTTCATTTTCTGAAGTGTTGGTATTGTTACCAACGTATTTTAAGTGTTTCTGACCTAACACATATTGTAAAAGACCTAATGCCATACCAATACCTGCTAATCCAAATCCATAATGCCAGCCATATACTTCACCTACATAACCTACTATTAAACTGGAAAGAAATGCTCCCACATTTATACCAATATAGAAAATGGTAAATCCTTTATCTCTCCTAATATCTCCTTTCTTGTACAGACCACCTACCATGGTTGAAATGTTAGGTTTTAACATACCTACACCAGCTACAATAAGACCTAGACCTGTGTAAAAAGCCCACATTTCTTCAACAGCCAGAATACTGTGACCAGCCACTAATAGAATTCCACCATATAAAACAGATTTTTTCTGTCCTAAAAATTTATCGGCTATCCAACCTCCGGGTATGGAAGCTACATATACAAACATGGTATACCAACCATAAAGTTCTAAAGCTTCATTATTAGTCCATCCTAAACCTGCGTTATCACTTACGGTTTCAGCTACTAAATAAAGTACTAATATAGCTCGCATTCCGTAGTAGGAAAAACGCTCCCACATCTCAGTGAAAAATAGAATGTACAGCCCTACAGGATGGCCAAATAATTCTTTCTGTTTTTTATACTGCATTGTATTTTCTGCCATGATCTTAAAGGATTAGTTAAGTTATTTTGTTATAAATTTTCTTTAATAAAATTGGTCATTTTGGTATAAAGGTGCAAACGAGTATTCCCACCATAAATACCGTGGTTTTTATCTGGGTAAATAGCCCAATCAAATTGTTTGTTTGCCTGCACCAAAGCTTCAATAAGCTGCGTGGTGTTTTGAACATGCACGTTGTCATCAGCACTTCCGTGCACTAATAAATAATCACCTTCTAATTTTTCTACGTGTGAAATAGGTGAATTTTCATCATATCCTGAAGCATTTTCTTGAGGCGTTGTCATATACCGCTCTGTATAAATAGTGTCGTAAAAGCGCCAACTGCTTACCGGTGCTACAGCAATGGCCATCTCAAAAGTATCAGCCCCTTGGAAAAGACAGTTAGAGCTCATAAACCCTCCATAGCTCCAACCCCAAATTCCAGTTCTGGAAGCATCAATGTATGGCAATGCACTTAATTTTTGCGCCGCTGCTATTTGATCTTCTACTTCATATTTTCCTAATTCTTTTTGAGTCACCTTTTTGAAATCGCGCCCTTTTAGACCTGTACCACGACCATCTATACACACAATAACATAGCCTTGTTGCGCTAACATTTGGTGCCAATAATCGTTGGCACTGTTCCAAGAATTTGAAACGTTTTGAGAACCAGGACCTGAATATTGATACATAAACAATGGGTATTGCTTGTTTGGATCAAAGTCCTTTGGCTTAATGGTGTACATATTTAAATCGTTCCCATTTACTGAAATGGTAGCGAACTCTTTTTCAGAAAGAACATAATTATCCACCTTGTTTTTCAGCGCTTGATTATCTTGAATTACTCGTATTAACTTACCATCTTTAGCTTTATTTAATGTAAACAAGTAAGGCGTTTCTGTGTCGTGAAATGTATTGATAAAGTAGGTGTAGTCTGCACTAAAAGCGGCACTATTGGTTCCGGTTTTGTCACTTAAGCGTACTTTATTTTTACCAGAACGCAATATGGAATACACATCGCGGTTAATGCTTCCGTTCTCAGTACTTTGATAATAAATACGGCCTGTATTTTGATCAAAACCGTAGTAGTTGGTTACTTCCCAATCACCATCGGTTATTTGATTTATTAATTTTCCTGTTTTATCATAATGGTAGATTTGGTTCCATCCGCTCTTTTCACTGGTCCAGATAAAACTGTTGTCGTTTAAAAAAGTAAGGTTATCCGTTATATCCACATACGCATCATCTTTTTCCTGTAAAACCAGTTTTGACGTGTTGTTTGTCGCATTTACAAAAACCAGATCAACAGTGTTTTGATGACGATTTGTTAGCTGAGCACTTAACACATTATCTTCCTGTGTCCATTTAATACGTGGTATGTAATAACTATTGAAGTTGTCCAGATTGATTTTATTTGTTTCCCCAGTTTTAAGATTGTAGATATGAAGCGAAACTTTCGCGTTTGGCTCTCCTGCTTTTGGATATTTAAAGACATCTTGAGTTGGGTAAAGATCTTTACCATATACATCCATAGAAAAACGTGGCACTTTGGTTTCATCAAACTTTATGTAAGCCAATTTATTTCCGGTTTTGTTCCAGTCAAAGGCGCGGACAAAAGCAAATTCTTCTTCGTACACCCAGTCGGTAATACCGTTTATAATACTGTTCTTTTCTCCGTCGGAAGTAATTTGAAGCGTTTCACCGCTTTTTAAGTTTTTAATAAATAAATTATTGTCTTTTCCGTAGGCAATTTTACTACCATCTTTTGTAAAAGTTGGTTCCTGAATTTGATCTTCTGAAACCAATGTCAATTTTTTAGAATCGATATCATATACATAGTACGTCCCTAATGAAGAGCGACGGTAAATTTGCTTCAGCCTTGTAGCCAATAATAATTTACTTTCATCGTCACTAAACTCATATGATATTATTTGATCAACCTCCGGCAGACTATTTGAATTTACCAAGGTGCGAACCTTTTTTCCACTTTTGTAATCATATACATCAACAGTAGAACCATTTCGGCTTCTGTTTAAAACCGAATACTCTTTCCCGTTATCTAAAGAGCGCAAAACATCAAGATATTCGGCCCTAAATTGGCCGCCCCAAATGTCTTCTAAAGTTATATTTTTCTGTTGTGCTGTAAGGGTTGAAACTGCTGTAAGAAAAAGCAGTAATAATGAGGTGTAAGCTGTTTTTTTCAAACTGTTAAAATTTTATTACGCCAATGTTACTAAAATTTCGTGAAATTAAGGTGCTTTTTTCTGTTAAATACGGTCTATTGTTGGCAACTTTGCTCTTTTCAACAATGCTATAAATAGTATATTTGTAATTCAATATTCACAAATATGGCGAAGCCCGTTACCGGATTTTCAAAAAAAACGAAAGAAGACAAAATAGAGTGGTTGGCAAAAACCTATCTCAACAACAACGCTGAGGCAGTAAAAACCTTAAAAAGGTATTGGAATGACGACCTTAAACTGCAAAAACTACACGACGATTTTATTGAAAACACATTAAGTAATTATTATTTGCCATTTGGTGTGGCACCTAACTTTTTAATTAATGGTAAACTCTTCGCACTGCCGATGGTGATTGAAGAAAGTTCGGTTGTTGCAGCAGCCAGCAATGCCGCAAAGTTTTGGTTAAAACGTGGCGGATTTAAGGCTAAAGTTATTTCCACCCAAAAAAATGGACAAGTACATTTAGATTACTTCGGAAACAAGCAGGATATCATTTCTTTCTTTTCTGAAATAAAACTGAAATTGATTGAAAGCGTCTCCACTATTGAGAAGAATATGAAAAAACGCGGTGGTGGCTTATTAGATATCGAACTTATCTCAAAAAATGAAACGCTAAACGGTTATTACCAATTGCACTGCACCTTTGAAACATTGGATGCCATGGGTGCTAATTTCATAAACAGTTGTTTAGAGCAAATCGCAAAAACTTTTGAAGCCGAAGCAGATTCGTTTCAACCTTTTAAAACAGCCAACACCTTTCCAGAAGTGGTAATGAGCATTCTTTCTAATTACGTACCAGAATGCTTGGTGCAAGCCGAAGTAAACTGTAACATAGTAGATTTAAAACAAGAAGATATTTCAGGGTTAGCTTTTGCTCAAAAGTTTGTCCGCGCCATCCAAATTGCTAAAACCGAACCTCGCCGAGCCGTTACCCATAACAAAGGGATTATGAACGGGATTGATGCCGTAGTATTAGCTACTGGCAACGACTTTAGAGCTGTAGAAGCAGGAATACATGCTTATGCTTCTAAAAAAGGCAAATACACGAGCCTAACGAACGCCAAAATTGAAGATGATGCTTTTACGTTTTCTATAGAAATACCCTTAGCACTGGGAACTGTCGGCGGGCTTACATCCTTACATCCGCTTACAAAATTTGCTTTTGAACTACTACAAAAACCTAACGCCAAAGAACTGATGGAGTTAGTCGCAGTAGCCGGTCTGGCACAGAACTTTGCTGCCATTCGTTCGTTAGTAACCACTGGTATTCAAAAAGGGCATATGAAAATGCATTTGATGAATATTTTAAATCAAGTAGATGCTTCGGAAACTGAAAAGAAAAAAGCTATTTCTCATTTTAATGACAACACGGTTTCACATAGCGCTGTTATTGAGTATGTAGAACAATTACGATCTTAATTTGAAAAAATCATTTTACAGCAACGGAAAACTTTTACTAACCGGCGAATATGTAGTGCTGGACGGAGCAACCGCCTTGGCGATACCTACAAAACACGGACAATCTCTAACGGTTGAAACCTCCTCGACAGGTAAATTGCTATGGAAAAGCTTTGATGCTAACAATCAATGCTGGTTTAGTGTTTCATTTTCTTTGAGCACTTTCGAAATATTAGAAACCAACAAAACTTTAATAGCTAATACATTACAAACCATTTTACGGGAAGCAAAAAATCTTAACCAAGAATTTCTTGCCAATACAACAGGAGAAAACGCTTTTACCCAAATGACCTTCCCCCGTGAGTGGGGTTTAGGATCCTCCTCGACACTTATTAACAATATTGCACAATGGGCACGGGTAGATGCTTTTAAGCTATTGTATAAGAGTTTTGGCGGCAGCGGCTATGATATTGCAGCAGCCCAAACAAACTCACCTTTTTTCTATCAAGTAACAGAAGGCAAACCTATTATTAAAAAAGCACATCTTCCATGGGATTTTACCGAAAAATTATTTTTTGTGCATCTTAATAAGAAGCAGGATAGCAAAGAGGGCATTGCCCAGTATAGGAAAAACAACGTTTCTCTAAAAGACATTGAAAAAATTTCAGATTTTGGGAAAAAACTTCTGCTATGCTATACGCTTCGGGATTTTGAAAACGTGATGAGTAGTCACGAAAAAACAATTTCAGAAATTTTAAAAATCAAACCTATAAAAGAAAAATTATTCCCCAACTTTAAAGGAACAGTAAAAAGCCTCGGTGCTTGGGGTGGTGATTTTGTTTTGGCAACTGGCGATGAAGCCAGTAAAGAATATTTCCGAAGAAAAGAATACTCTACTATTATTCCTTTTGAAGATATGATACTATAAAAAAAGCCTTCTCGAAAACAAGAAGGCTTTTTAGTATTTTAAACTAACTTTTTATTAATAGAAATTAGCACGGTTATCTTCAATGTCTGCTTTTTTCTTTAAAGCTTGGTACAATTGATTGTTAACAGCATTTGTACCTGCATTTAACTGATTTACATAACTTGCGTAGTTATCAAGTTCTGGCGCTTTATTCACAGCCAATACACGCACTTTAAATACGCCTGTTTTACCATCAATTAGTCCAGTGGTTTCTCCTGCTTTTTCACCAAATGCTGCACCAACAACTTTTGGCTCACTGCCAGCACCCGGAATTGTTGGGTTTGCCATTGTTACAGCCGTAGCAGTTTGTACCTGTACGTTTTGACTATTAGCTACGTCTTGAACGGTTGAACCAGAAATAGAAGCTCTAATTTTTTCAGCTTTCTTTTTATTACGTAATATTGGTGTAACTTTCGCTGAAGCTTCCGAAACGCTCATTAATCCTTCTGGACTTTTACGTGTTAATTGTGCAATTACATATCCGCCAGGAACATTGAAACGCTTTACATCGCCAACTTCGGTTTCTTCTCCAAAGCCCCAAGTAATAATAGCGCGGTTGTTACCAACACCTGGAATGTTAGCGTCCAACTCTCCAATTTTATTAACCGGGCGTACGGTTAGATCTTGTTGTTTCGCTACTTCGGAAAAATCACCATCTTTAGCCGCAACTTCAAAATTTGTTGCTTTAGAGAACGTATTGTTGATAGTAGTTTCTGAAGGTTCTATATTTTTTGTTACAGTAGCAATTTTCACAGCTCGTTGTTTATTTTTCTGCTCCAATACTTGTGCAACATGAAAACCGAAGTTAGTTTCCACCACACCAACAGTCCCTTCTTTGTTATCAAAAATGAAATCGTTAAACGCAGGCACCATTCTACCAGGACCTACGTAACCTAAGTCACCACCCTTGTCTTTGTTTGAATTGTCTTCTGAAAACTCTGAAGCTAACGCTTCAAATTTACTTTTATCTTTATTAATTACTGAAGAAAGACTATCGGCTAATTTTTCAGCTGCTTCTTTAGTTCGCGTAACATCTTGCGGTGCTGTTTGCAAACCAGCAAAACGGATTAAAATGTGTCTTGATTTTACAGAATCTGGCAACTGCTCAACTGCAACAACCTTACTTAGGTTCAATGTATTTTCTACTTTATAGGGACCATAAATATCACCTTCGTTCATAGACGGGATGGTATCTGCCAATGGTTCTGGCAAGTCTTTTTTGAAATACCAACGGTCTGCATATCCTTGGTCTGAATTTTCATTTACAAATCTTGCATTGTCAGTTGTATTTCTGAAACCAGTAACCGTTTCTTCATATTCTTCACGATCATCTAACAAGGCTGCTACACTTGCAGTAGCTTCTTCTATATCTTTATCTGAAGCTACCTCGGAAATAGACACATATTGAATGTCTATTTGCTTATCCACTTCGTATTCACTTTTGTGTTCGTTGATGTATTGTTTTATTTCTTCATCTGAAACAGAAACATCTTCATCGGCAATCTTAGTGTAAGGCACATAAGCATACTGCAAGTTTATTTTATCATTTTCAAAATGGTACTGTTGTTTCCCCTCGGCCAGTGTAGATGTTAATCCACCTTTTACAAGGTTCATATACATATTTTGAAGCGCCGCCTCTTTAATGTTTTCTATATAATCTTGCCATTGACCATATAATTGCGGATTTCCTTTGATACTAGCTACATATTGCTGAACCAAAGCTTCATCGTATTCACCCAATTCATTCTGGAATTGCTGGTTAGTAGCCAATGAAGTGCGCATAGCATCATTTAATTGTTCTTTTTGAACCGTAAGACCTAGTTCTTCATATTGCTCGGTAAGCAAAGTGTTGCGCAATTCACGCTCCCAAACCATATTCATAGCTTGTGCGGTAGTTGCATTTGGCCCAAGGTTACGCTGGGCAACTTCTACTTGCTGCATAAAGTCTTGACGAGTAATCTCGTTTCCATTTACAATTGCCACGGTGTCTTGGTCTTTACCAACCCCCGATCCTTTTGCAAGGACATCACTTAAAATAAAAGCAAAAAGTGCTAATGCTATAATTAAAATAAGGAAGATTCCTCTTTTTCTAATACTGTTTAATATTGCCATCTGTCAGTCAAATTTATAGGGGGCGAAAATACCATTTTCAACGCATTAATAAAAAACTTTGTTAAAAAAAATTGAAGTTAGTGTGTTAATGTTTCAAAAGATTGAAGATAAATAGATAAAAGAACACTATTAGCTCTTAAAAAGGTTACATATTAGTTTTCAGATTTTAAAAACAGCTCTACCATTTCAATTTTTGTATTTGAAACTTCAAGAATTTTAAATAAAAAACCTTCCGTTTCCACTATTTCACCTTGGTTAGGGATTCCTTCAGTAAAATAAACAATTAGACCCCCCAAGGTTTCGTAGTTTTCGTTTTCCGGCAGGTTAAACTTGTATGTTTCATTTAGATAATCGACTTCGTGACGGGCAGAAAACTTATAGTGATCGTCCGCACGCACCTCTTCTGTTAGTTCAATACTGTCGTGTTCATCTTCTATTTCACCAAAAAGCTCTTCAATTATATCTTCTACTGTCATAATTCCAGAAGTTCCGCCATACTCATCAATTACCACCGCTATGCTTTTATGTTTTCGTGCTAAAATATTCAGCACGTCCTTTGCGAGCATCGTTTCTGGCACAAAAACAACTGGCATGAGCACTTTTTTTATTGTCGTAGGTTTTTTGAAAAGTTCAAAAGAATGAACATATCCTAAAACATCATCTATATTTTCTTTGTAAATAATGATTTTTGAAAGTCCAGTTTCAGTAAAAAGTTTGCTTAGTTCTTTTGGGGTAGTTTTTATATCGACCGCTACTACTTCGGTGCGCGGCACCATAACTTCACGTGATTTTACTTCAGAAAAATCTAACGCATTCTGAAATATCTGTATCTCACTATCCACCTCATCATGGGTTTCGACGGTTTCCATTTGCTCACTGATGTAATTCCCTAATTCCATTTTACTAAAGGTAAGCTGAATGTTATCGCCTTTAGTTTTAAAGAACAACTTTAATACAAGGTCTGAAATCCAAATTACAAATTCAGAAATAACAGAAAACAGCATATAAAAAAAGTAAGCAGGAATTGCGAATACTTTAATTAGCTTATTGGCATAAATTTGAAAAAATACTTTTGGTAAAAACTCAGCAGTAAGCAAGATTACCAGGGTAGAAATAATAGTCTGCACCAAAAGACCAGACATTCCGGTAAGCGGGATGAATTCCATGAGCAAATCGCCCATAAACAGACCATACACAACCAATGCTATATTATTACCAACCAACATAGTGGTAATAAATTTTGAAGGCCTACGGGTTATTTTCTGAAGTACTTTTGCCAGTAAATCATTTTGCTTCTTCTCTATTTCAATATGAACTTTATTTGAAGAAACATATGCAATTTCCATCCCGGAAAAGAAAGCCGATAGGATAAGCATACTAACAATAACAAGAATACTTACTTCCATTATTGGTTTTTGTTGCGTTCTTCCATTTTTCTACGGAAGTTACGCTTAAAGAAGAACATAAAGATAGCGACTACGGCAAAAAAAGCAAACAAATAAGCGCGATTTCGGTTATCACCCCAATTTTCCCACACCAAATAGAGTGAGAATACTGCCATTACTAAATAAACGTATTCAAAAAGTCTAAATATTTTCTTGTGCATCTTTTTCTTCTTTTTTTGTATCAATTAATTGAACCCCTGCATTTTTTCGAGAGAGGAAAGTCGTAAAATCCTGGCTTGAATCGAACCAAGCGCCATCATTATAAGACCCATCTTTAAACTCTATTTGATAGGGTTGATTTGTAAACACCCATTGATTTTTTTGGTCCCAATACAATTGGTCTGCCCGTAACACTAAACTATCGTGAGTAACCAACACAACATCGTCCCTCATATCGATAATTCCAGTATTTTCATATTGTATGGCGTATTTAGAAGTAACAGTGCTTTTTTCGTCATCTTCATTCCAAAACTGAACTTCTACTCCTTCGGGGAATTCTTTATAAGGAAAACCCAAGTTTGAAAAATCTAAATATATAGGCGTAATGAGATTTGCTACAACCTTACCGGAATCGGTGTATTTTGCATTAATCTCTTTACCTATACCCATAGGTTCATTGTCCTTTCGGGTTAATTGTTTTACGTTTTTATAATTTCCTTCACATGAAAAAAACGTGATGACAAATAATATTGCCATCACGCTTTTAATACTATGATTGAAAGTGATCATCCTTATAAATTAGGAACTCTTACACTACCGCCTACCCAACAGCTAAAAGTAACTGTTTTTCCGGCCATACCTTCACTAAAGATATCATTTTTACTAGGCGCTCGACCTCTATAGCTACTTGCAGCAGATCTTGCTGAAGAAGCAACAGATGCATCTACACGAGCAGCTTTATCTGCCATCTCTGCAGCTTTCCAGTTAATTGCTCTTTTTTCAAACGGTGTTGTTCCACAACTGTTAGCACTTTTTGCATACATACTTGCTATATGCAGATACGATCTACCGTCTGATGGTTTTATTTCAAGTAATTTTCTATAGTATGTTCTTGCTTGACCATAGCTTCCTTTTCTACGGAAGTTATCAGCAATTCTTCTAAATATTTTTACTTTTTCCGATGGCTCTGTTTCAAGATCAGCTGCTTCATTGTAATATTCCATTGCTTTTCCTGAATCACCATCTTGATCTGCTAACTGACCTAAATAGTATGCAGATTTTGCAGAAGGCTCTAAAGTGTGTAATTGTTGTACCAATTTAAAGAAAAGTGGCGTATCACAATCTTTAGCACTTAAACGTCCTGCAGCTCTTTTCAGCCAATTTACATCATCTTTTTTGTTCTCAAAATCTTTTTCATATAAAGGAATCAAGTTATCACAGTCTGCCAGAATACCCAACTTACCGTTAACACTTCCTTTAACTTGACCATACGCTTTTAGATTGTTTTCATAAGCGCTCATATATTTTTCTTCTTTTGAAGAAAGTTTTGTGCCGGCATCCTGCTTATCCATATATCCTGTAAGCTTTTCAGCTAACAAATTTTCTTCCTTTTCAATTTTAGCCGTAACGGCATCATAAAGGTCAAAAACTTCCTGAATGTCTTTATTTCCTTCATCATACAAATCTACCGCTAATGAAAAATAAGCATATAAGGCTTTCGGACTTGTAAAGTCTTCTTCGTACTTGGTAAAAGCTTCATCAAAAGCATCAAACTGCTCTTGTTTAGTACCAATACCATTTTCATACTTAAGCTTAGCTATATCTGACAATACCTCACCTTCTTTGGTTTTTTTAGGGAAATTTTCTAATCTAAGGTTATATGATTCAATTAAATCTTGAATTTTATCTTTATCGCCGTTATCAATAAAGTGTTTGAACATTTTTTCGGCATATTGATAAGTGGCCAAGTGATAACCTGGGCACTCTTTTATAAGTTTTTTGTAATATGGTAAGGCAGCCTCATAGTTTTTTGCCTTAGCCGGCTCAGTAAACAAGGATAAGTTAAGGCCGCAATCGTCCATTTGAGCGAAGCCTTTACCACCGACCAATAAGGTTAAGGCCGTTAAAATTAAAATCGCTTTCGTTTTCATAGTTATAGTTTAGTGTTTAATAATTAATCTATCAATCTTTTTTGAAACCACCTGTCGTTTAATGACAAGCTTATAAATGCATTGAAGAAATTTTCCTGAATTAGTCCAGCGTCTTTAGTTCCGCGCCTTCCCACCTCAAAACCGAGGTTAATATTAGAAAATGACTTACTTACTGGTAATCCTACTCCAAAAGATATGCCAAACTCATTAATATCTTCTCCATTTACATTAATCCCAGTACCTTCAAAACGCATTCCTGCCCTATAAACAACACGTTTCCAGTAACTGCCAAAACCATTATAGTCCGGAATATAGAAGCCACCCACCCTATATTTAGAAGCATCTTTAAACGCTACGTTGTCTAAAGTAAACGTACGGTTGGTAAAGTTACTGGTTTTTTGGTTTGTATATTCTGCTCCTACATACCAATTTTTAGGTTTCCCAATACCCGCTCCTACTGTTATTTGTGAAGGAAATGAAAAATCGGTATCTGAAACTGGCACTTCCCTAATATCAACAGGACTTTCAGTACCATCGGTCAATAATATTATTGATCCAATTGAACGTGTGTTTTCTGAAGTAAAATCGGTTTCTGGAGTATAGGTCAAAGAAGTGGAAAGTTCGAGCTCCTCAGTTATCATGGTTTTATAAGCCGCTCCAAAATTAAAACTAAATCCTAATAAATCTGATTTATTAATCTCTCGGGAAGCAAATTCAACATCCTCTTGAGCATCTATAGCTTTATTTTCAATATTTCCGAAGTTATAATTTGCATCTATCCCAAAGCTCAACTTTGGTGTAATTTGGTAAGCTAACGTTAAAAAAGCTTTGTTTATACCGCCTGTTCCAGTGTACCTTGTAATGGATGTCCCAGTTTCGGTCTGCTTTTCGGTTTGTAATTGGTACCCAACAGAAGTGTATGGTATTAATCCGAAGCTGGCTCCAAACTTACCCATGGGAACCCCCACTGCTAAATAATCCAATGAAGTGGTTGAAGCGTTTTGAGAATCACTGTCAGTTTTTAAAGTACTTTCTTTATGACTAGCGCCAACAGTAAAATTTACCAATTCAAGTCCCGCCACACTAGCAGGGTTTTGAAGGTTTAAGTGAATACTATCTGAAAGGACTCCTATACCGCCCATCATCCTGTTTTCAGCGGTACCTTTAAATTTTAATGTCCCTATTCCGTAAAATGAATACGGGGACGTGGTTCCTTCTTGTGCCATGGCAGCACTTGTTATAAATAGTACTAAAACCGTTACTATAATTCGTTTTAACATCAATGTTTGTTATGTTCTAAAATGTGGTTTAACCCCTGTAATAAAAAATTTGAGGTGGCAAAGATGTCATTTTTTATACGATCTCGCAAAAAATGAGCGTCCCCACCTGTTAAAATAACTGTTAAATTCTTAAAGTCTGATGCATAAGCGGTAATAAACCCATCAATTTCATAACAAATTCCATTAATGGTACCGCTGTGCATAGATCCTATTGTAGAACTCCCAATATACTTGCCTATTTGCTCTGCTTCCAATAACGGAAGTTTTTCTGTAAACGTATGCATAGCTTTATACCGCATTTGCAAGCCTGGCGAAATAGCACCTCCTTTATAGTTATTATCTTCAGAAATAAAATCGTAGGTAATACAAGTTCCTGCATCGATTACCAATACATTTTTA
>TARA_R100001369_G_scaffold92903_1_pt1 | contig 13898 bp, 13 predicted proteins | sample TARA_R100001369 | Tara Oceans TARA_R100001369 (sample SAMEA2621528) | marine metagenome | biome: marine biome (ENVO:00000447); feature: surface water layer (ENVO:00002042); material: "saline water (ENVO:00002010), including plankton (ENVO:xxxxxxxx)" | depth 5 m | reverse complement strand
CTTTTTTACGAGTACGAGCCGAGTTTTTTGGATTTTAATGTTCCGGCTATTTTTGTGGATGACCTTTTTAAGGATAAGCAACTATTCGGAATGGTGCAGAATAATATTCTCAATGAAATCTTCGGGATTTTAATTATTATTAGTGCTTTATTGGTTGCTTTTTCCAAAGAAAAATTAGAAGATGAATATATTTCCAAAATTAGATTGGAGTCTTTGGTTTGGGCTGTTTATGTTAATTATGGCATTCTCTTGTTTGCGTTTATATTTATCTTCGACTTTTCCTTTTTATGGGTTATGATCTTTAATATGTTTACAGTTTTATTGTTTTTTGTGCTCAGATTTAATTGGCAAATTTCCAAACTTGAAAAATCTGCTGGTTATGAAGAATAGTATAAAAGTAGAAAGAGCAAAAAAAAATATTACCCAAGCTGATTTAGCCAAATTATCGAAAGTTAGTAGACAAACTATAAATGCTATGGAACTGGGCAAATATGTTCCATCTACAGTATTGGCTTTGAGATTGGCCCAAATTTTTGAAGTCGATGTAAGTCAGATTTTTACTTTGGAAGATTCCGATTGGGATTAGGTCATAATGCAGCCAACAAACTTTTATGATGAGTTGTGCCCATCTTCCGGAAGGGGCACAATACTTAAGCTGGCCATGACCAATTTGGTCAGTGGCCATTTGGAAAGGTTTGTTAAGCATGGATGATTATGCCTAGTTGATTAGCTTTGGTCAATGTTGGGTGTAGTTTTTATTTCGGTTGAAGGCAACAACCGTGAATCTTCCAATCCGGCAGTTCTATGTCCTGCATTTTTTAAATAATCCTTGTTTTGGGCAAATTCTATAAACTTAACAACGGACTCGTGTTCTACCAATAAAATAGCATCCCATTTTTCCGCTTCAGGTCCAATTAGAAAATCTTTACTTTTTCCGTAATACAGGATTCGGCTACCTGCTTTTTTCAGTTCTGGCAAAGTCTTTTCCATATAGAGTAGGTAGGCTTCTTCACCGCAGATCTCTTTGTTGGGTTGTAATTGTTCCAAGTTTGTATAATCAGCTTTTTCACGAAACTTTAGTAAATTCAGCATTACAATTTTTCCTTTATCGTGAAAGTTTTGATAAAAGTTTTTTCCGGATTCAGGATTCGCGTTTAGGTGTTTTTCCATATTATTTTTTGTTTTCTCAAATTACACTTAATGGCTTTTTTTAACGGTCTATGACGGATTAGTATGCGACATTTCGGTTAGTTACAGGATCTAGCAATTATGACTTGTCCAACATAGTAATTCTAACGGGTTGGACTGGCTTGAGTCCGCCCTGAAACCTGCGAAGGGAATAGTAAAACAATTTATGGTGAACCACTGTTACCAATGGGCTTTTGATATTAATCCCATATTTCAGGTCGTTCAATTTTCATTGCTCTTAAATATGATAAAAATTGTCCTGCGTGAACAGATTCGTGATAACCAATCCGCAATAAATATTTTCCTAGGGTTTTCTTTTCTCCATTTCCAGGGTGGACTATTTTAGTTTCGTTTAATTCCGTATCCGAAAATTGTCGGACACTTCCCAAAAATTTTTCCCTATAAGGTTCGGCAAATTCAAGTTCATCGGTTACACTCACGAATGGTCGGTTTTTCCATGGCGTTTTGTAATTGGCCATGTTCCCTTGATTGATAATAATGTTCCATCCATAATCGGCTTCCAATACGTGTCTTATCATTTCTAACGCACTCATTGCATTTTCGTCCGGTTTCCAGTTGTAATGACTTTTGGGAAGTCCGTTCCAGAGTTTTATACTTCTTCTTCTAATTTCATTTAGATTCATTATTATGAGTTCGGTTTGGGTCATTTTATTTTGTTTAGGATATCTAGTTTTGTATGGTGTTTATTGGTTCAATTCCATATCCAAGATTTTGTAATGCGCTAATTAGGCCACATTCATACATTAAGTGACTTAATCCTACAGCAATGAAACAATTATTCTTTTCTATCCATTGCAGAATTGTTTTCATCCACTTTTCATTTCTATTGGTCAATATTAGAGTATTAGTACATGGTTGTTTTAATTGATAATCTATTTCCATTTTTAAATACCAATTAGTTTCCACACAATCGGCTGTATTTTTGGATTCAATTTTTTCAATAATATTAGAGAGTCTCCTTTTATGAACTTTTCTTGGCATCCCTTCAACATCTTTATTGATAAGTATAATCTGCTCCTGTGTCGTTTCAAGTCCAATTAATTCCATATTTAATTGCTGGGCTTTAGCGCCTATGTAGTTATCCAAGGATTGGGAGGTATCCTTTACCGCTTTATTTAGGCACACTTGCTGTTTATAATGTCTATTAAGAAAAGCGTACATCTCTGTTGGGGTCATCTTGTTATAATCCGTAGGGCTTGTTGAGAATAGGTTTTTAATGAAATTTAAATTATCCTTGGTTAAATATTTATCCCATTTAGTTCTTGTTGCCCTATCATTAATAATATCCTGAGCCAAATGACCTGGAACATTCAAGTTTTCTTTGATTAAAATTTCGCATGATGATAATGCCTTATTCGCGACAGTTAAAGAATCGAAAAAGCGTTTGCCAAAGGCGTGATGTGTTCCAAACAGATATGAAGTCTTGGAAGAATTTGGGTTAGTGATTTTGAAGAGAAGTGTATTGTATACAGGAGTATCACTTCTATTCTGACCCAATAGCAAGGTTGAAGCTAAAATTAGAAGAAGTACAGCAATAGTTACTCTAAATTTCATTGTTGTTTCTAATCACCGTCAACAGGCAAGGTATAAGTAGTTATGCATTTCTTAACGTTTACTTTACGGTTGGGCACTGACCTTGTATTAACTTTCGTTGCATCACCTTAATCGGTATTACTCATAAACTTGGATGTGGCTCGTTTGTCTTTCTCAGTACTTTTACTATTCGACTGTACATGATTGCCAATAAATTCCAATTGTAGCTTTCAAAGTCCACCGTATTTGTAAATTGAACAACTACCGCATCAATATCCTTATGGTATTTGGCAATGGTTTGATAGCCTGGAATTAAACCTGTATGCCCATACTCATAAATCGAGGTATAGATCTCCTATTCTTATTTGTCTTGAAATACGGAGCCAACATTTAGTGCCCTAATAAATTTACCCAAATCTTCTGCTGTAGCCAACATTACACCATTATTGTCTCTCTTTAAATGGATTACTTTTAATTTGCTATTTCAATCACTACATTTCCTTTTTTTTGTCCCTTATCAACATACTCGTGAGCGGCCACTATTTCCGAAAGAGGAACACATTTATCTATGTATGGTCTAAACTTTCCAGCTTCGGCCAGTTCACATAGTTTATTCAGGTGCTCCTGTTTCGGATTTGTGAGCGACTTTACAGTAACAAAGCTGCCTCCTTGTTTCAATACTTTCTTTGCTTTGGATTTTGACGTTTTTCCAACGGCGTCAAAAACGATATCAAACTTCTTTTCAAGTAAAGAATAATCCTGCTTCCTGTAATCAACAGCGCTATCAGCCCCTAGTGATGTTACCATTTCGAAATTGGAACTACTGCAGACTGCCACCACTCTAGCTCCTTGTTCTTTGGCTATTTGTATGGCGTAGCTTCCTACGCTTCCAGAAGCGCCATAAACTAATACATCCTTTTCTTTGCCGAGCTTAGCTTTGTTTAGCAAAAACAAAGCGGTCATCCCTCCAACGGGCAAAGCCGCTGCTTCTTTAAAATCAAGACTTTTTGGCTTTAACCCCAGTACTCCTTTTTTTCTTTCTTGCGGTATGCATATATATTCGGTGTAGGAGCCGGTACTTAGCATGGTAGGAGTGGCAATAACTTCATCGCCAACTTTGTACTTGGTAACCTCCTTTCCAACAGCTTCCACAATTCCGGACAGTTCATGCCCCAATATTTCCTTTTTCGGTTTAAAAAGACCGAACATTAGCCTAACCAATAGCCAGGCTACTGGAGGAAAATTAGAACTACGTAATCGTGTATCACCCGAAGTGACAGTAGTAGCACATATTTTTACAAGAATCTCGTTGTTCTTTGGCTGTGGTTTTTCAATATCAACCAATTTTAGAACGCTTGGGGGGCCATATTTTGTGTAGATAACTGCTTTCATTTTTTATTTCTGAATTAGCCACAACGGTTTGGTATATGATATTCGCCTCTGTCTGCCCGCTCCAGACAGATGTTTAAGCAACTAATTTAGTAAATATTAGTAGATTAGAAAATCCGTCTTGCACGTCCAAAAGGGTGATAGGATTTTTAGAATTGGGGAGAACTTGCAGATCGCTTTGATGATTTGTTGGGTTGGTTAATGATAACCCAGGGTAGGGGGGTGTTACTTTTTTTAGTCATTTACATATTCCAAAATGTCGCCAGGTTGGCAGTCCAAAGCCTTACAAATGGCCTCCAAGGTACTAAAGCGAATTGCTTTCGCCTTTCCCGTCTTTAAGATGGAAAGGTTGGAAAGCGTTAAGCCTACCTTTTCGGAAAGTTCGTTTAACGACATTTTTCGCTTTGCCATCATTACGTCCAAGTTTACGATTATAGGCATAGCTTATATGGTTAAGTCGTTTTCAGATTTCATATCTACGGCATTTTGCAAAAGTTTTTCAAATATTGCCGCAGCAGTGGCAACAACAATGGACGCAAAAGTAGATACAATACATATGGCAAGAAAACCTGCGGGGTCGTCATCCTTGTGATGGGTAAACTTTATGAAAAGTCCTGCTATCACAACCAATGCACTTAGTATAATTGCACAATACTTTATGTTCCTCAAAGCCTTAACAGCGTTTGTTGAGAATACTTTATTCTGCCCTATATAAGCAAGTAGTTTGAAGGCGTTGTATAACGCAACAAAAAAAGGAATTGATATTGTGTACCCATATAGAATGAACGTGTCCGAGTAAATGTTGACCAGGTCCAAGTTTGTGGCTCTCCCTTCAATTAAGGGAAGCCAAATTAAAAGTACCAGTGTCACAAGACCTATAAGCACAATGACTGCCTGAAGGAATACGATGGAAACTCGTTTCATAATATCATTTTTTGGTTTGATGTAGGCTTATCGTAAACCATAAGATGCCGATTAGTATCAAAATCATTGGTAATGCACTTTGTTTTTCTTCAACCGTAATCATTTAGATCATTAAGTTGGTTCCCAAGGCTATAGTTAGAATAGAAAACATTTTGCTCAATTTTAGTTTTTGACAACTATGTTTTTCCATGATGATCTATAATAAATGAATTTTACTATTCTAAATTAATAAATATTTATTGATAAACAATAAAAATGTAGTGATTATAGGTAATTTACCGTAATACTCAACGGATTTGAAAAATTCAGAAGCAGAATTGATGGTGCAGGGTTGCCATAGCAGGTGTATGCAGATAGTTTTCCTACGCCTGCATGTCGAGGGACTAAAAGCCTGTTCAGGGTGTTTTAAGTAGTTTTTTATTTTTTCGTCATTTTATATCTCAGATGTGTAGTCAGGTTTGATGGAATAACCTCTAGAATTTCAATATCGTATTTGTCTTTGTCAATGCCGTCAAACAATCGGATACCACTACCCAGAAATACAGGTGCAATGTGAATAAAAATCTCATCCACAAGTCCTGCGTTTAGAAATTGCTGGATGGTATTTGCACCACCTTGTATCCTGATGTCTTTTCCTTTTGCCGAATGTCTTGCTTTTTCCAAGGCACTTTCTATACCGTCATTGATAAAATAAAAAGTTGTTGTACCCTTCTGAACCCAAGGCTCCCGTTTTTCGTGTGTCAGGACATAAACATCTGCTTCGTATAAATCTTCGGCCCAAACTACTTCACCTTCATCAAACATTCGTTTTCCCATTATATAGGAACCTGTCCTTGCAAACACATCTTGAATCAACTTACTGTCTTCACCATATTCTTCTCCGCCCTCCATTTTGATTTGTTTCCAAAATGCTTTTTGTTTAAACATCCATTGATGTAGTTTTCCTGAAACGCCGCCCATTGGATTGTTTGGCCCTCTATTATCACCTGCAAAAAAGCCATCAAGTGATATTCCGCTGTCAAAGATGATTTTACTCATTACTATATTTTATTATCATTAAAGAGCAAGTTGAATTTGTGTCCGTTAAGGGTCGGCAAATACACAAACATCAATTCCATTTTTATCATAGAGTTCTTTCAGATCAACATTGGAATCGAAAAGGATTATTCCTCCGACCTTTTTGATTTGTTCAACTCATTCAGTTGGTTCCAACCACCGCCTCTATTTGATAATGAAACGTTTTCCTACCTTCCACAGGCATTTAAGTTAATACTAAATTTAGTAAATAAAGCCCTAACCTGCTAAAAGGCAGGAAGGGTTTTTTAGGCAAGCAATTCGTTCAACGTGTAGTGGACAGTATTAATTCAGAAAAAAATAACGAGCAATATATCTCTTAATTAGGATTATTTTTAAGGTAGACAAATAACGGCCAACGCTAAATAGGGATACGTTCTTAGGATAATTTTTTCAAGGCTTCAATAATCTCATCTGGCTCCGAACGAGTTCTATAATCAACGTTTACATAGCTCCATGTAACTACTCCGTCCCGTCCCAATATAAACGTTGCTGGAATTGGCAATACATTACCCTTACCATTATTTATTTTATCCAAATCGAGTTTACGATCCACTCTCATGTGTTCCATCAAAAACTCTGGTACTTCCCATGCAACACCATATTGTAAAGCCACCTTTGCGTCTTGATCGGACAGGACAATAAAGTCCATCTTACTAATTTCATCTTTGGTCAATGATCCATCCGGTACTTGTGGACTAATGGCAACCAATGTGGCACCTAATGCATAGATATCATCTAGTCTAGCTTGCAAGGCCCTAAGTTGTAAGTTACAGTAAGGACACCAATTACCTCTATAAAATGTAATAACAACAGGACCTTTCTCCAATAAGGAATTTAATGATATTGATTTTCCTACAGGATCAGGGAGATCAAAGCTAGGAGCTTTCTGTCCAATTTTAATGGCATTTTTCCCTTTTTCAAAGGCTTTTTCTTGTTTAATGATGTCATCAACACCGCTCATGAACTCAGGATTGGCTTGTCGTCCAGCTGCAATTTTTGCATCAGTAAGTTCTTTTAATTTTTTCATTTAATTATTTTAATTATACCTCTGTTCTTAGCTTACAATGTTTTAATATATATCCTGCCCAACTTCAAAGTATCATTTTAATTACCTACAAACTGAGTGTAAATGGCGTGCGGGTATAAACAATATAAAGAATGTTCCCGGTTGCCCCATTTACAGCGATTCCATTAAGTCCTTGATTATTAATATCAGGGATTAACTTCTGTAAGATCCATGGTGTCTTGGCTAATATATATTAATTCACCAGCTTCAATCAGCTTTTTTGAAATTAAGGCTACAATATGGCTGTCGTTGACCAAGGAACTAACCACTGAACTGGGAATTTTACTTTCCTTGATCAGTTGATCCAGCGTTCCATCCAACAGGATGTCGCTCTTTTCAGCTTTTGATTTTAATTTTTTGAGATTCTTCAGATGTAGGGTTGGGGCTGTGCTCTTTTGTAATAAATATAATTCTCTAAGGATTTTGGAAATTTTCTGCCTCAATAGATCATATTCATGCCGGATATGCATATTTTCAGAGAAAAGATGTACGTTCATGTTTTTCCTGATTTCCTCTAAGGCCTTGATGGCCTCCACGATGTTTCTGCTGGCCAATTTAATTTGTGCAAATTGTTTGGTCAATTCCGGAGAAACGGAAGAGCGGGATTGCGCCAAGGTGGTAAACTCAATGATTTTGCTGTAAATGGTCTTTATCTTACGCAGGTACAACTCTTCAATGTTCACTTCAATCTCCTTTCTCGATTTTTTTACCACCTCCTTTATTTTTTCTTCTCCAAAAAGATCGGTCCGGTGAATATTCATACCATGGGGAATGATAGTGAAGGCGGCTTTTTCAAATAAACGTTTGGTTTCGTTACGCAAAGCAAGCAAGGCAGTTTGCGGATAGGCCAATGCATTTTCATCCAAAAACTGAGGTTGTTCTATGATGTCTTCTTCATCGGTAGACTTGAATACCCGGTGCAGGATATTGATTAATGGGTTGATCAAGGGTATCATTATGATGACTCCAAGGACATTGAATATGCTATGAAATACGGACAGTTTAAAAGTGTAATTGGATTGGGCTATACCCACCCACTCAGAGATTATATCCACCAGTTGTCCCAAATAACCAATAAATACCAGTGCAATCAATCCAGTTACGATATTGAATATAAAGTGTGCACCCGCCAGCCTTTTCCCGGAAGTATTGGAACCAAGGGAACCTATTATAGCGGTTATAGTAGTGCCCACGTTTGCTCCAATAGACAGTGCCAATGAGTTGGTATAGGTAATCTGACCAACTGCCAATGCTGTAAGAATCAGGGCCATGGTGGCACTACTGGATTGCAATATCATGGTTATCAACACCCCAATAAAAGTATATACTAGCAAGCCCAAGACTCCAGGAATGGCAAAGTCAGCAAGGTTAATATTGTCCTTATAGACATCAAAACCATTTTTCATGAAATAGATGCCCATGAAGAAAAATCCTAAACCGGCCAAGATCTGACCAATGCCTTTTAGTTTTTTGGGTTTTTGCAATACCAACACAATCCCGAAAGCCAGCATAGGCATAGCAAGACCGGCAATATCTATTTTTAGGCCCAACGTAGATACCAACCAGGTAGTTGCTGTTGTTCCAATGTTTGAACCAAAAATTATCCCAATTCCAGCTCTAAGTTCAAGAAGACCGGCACTAATGAAAGAAATGAGAATTACAGAAATCAATGAACTGGATTGCAGGATTGCTGTACTCAAAAATCCCAAGCCTATACTTTTGTACAACTTATCGGTAGATTTCTTGAGCAGAACTTGTAGAGGACCAGAAACAAAGGAGTGAAACCCTTCTTCCAACATAATCATACCAAAGAGTAGAATAGCTATTCCTGCAGCAATCTCTTTTACTGTCGGGTTCATAAACAGTAACATCCCCAAAAGAATTAGACTACTGATTAGTAATATTTTTTTCAATTTGCCTTTTTTTGAGTTTTGTTATGATTAATAATTTAAAAATAGGAAATAATTTCAGCTTACCTCTGTAATAACATCATTTATGCTTTTATATGCTTGCTGGTATGGTTTCGCATAAGCTTGAATTACTGAATATAAGTTAATGTTTTTAGGATAAGCATAGATATTAGCTACTCAGTGCGGCCCTACAAGGTTATTCTAGCGGGCTGGATTAACTGAGTCTGCCCGGAGCGAAGTGGAAAGGTTGTGGAATCTGCTATTCCGAGCGAAGTGTACAATGCACCAAATTATGGATATGTATAGTTTTGTAGCGTATTTACCATTTTCTAATTTTACCTTGATGCCAAAAGTTACCGCTTTCAGGACTCTTGTTTAGTAAGTTCATAATGTCGTTGGCAACTTCTTTCGGTTCCCTGGTAGCATCACTTCCGCCCATATCCGTTTGAGTCCATCCCGGGTCCAAAGACGAAACAATCACATTTTGTTTTTCAAGTCTTTTTGCCAGAAGTTTTGTGTACATATTCAAGGCAGACTTGGACATTTTATAGTGAGGTTGAAATTCATCAAAGTTCATTTCACTGAACGATCCCCAATCGGAAGTAATATTGATTATTTGTCCGTTTTTATTAAAATTTCGAATCAATTTTTCGGTCAACTCAATTGTTCCAAATAAATTCACATTAAACGTTTGTCTTAAATATTTGAGGTTTATGGCGGATTCATTCCATTTTTCCAACAATATTCCAGCATTATTTATTAGAAAGTCAATTTTTCTGTTGCCAATAATATTAATGAATTTTTCTATTGACTTACTTTTAGCAAGATTTAATGAATAGCATTCAAAGTTCGGTTTTGAAATGGAGCAACTTCCCGAAGTTGAAGTTCCAATTACTTCTATATTATTATCGGTCAGTAGGTCGACTGTTGCAAATCCAATTCCTCTACTGCATCCAGTGATTATGCCAGTTTTCATTTTCGATTATTATTTTTTAAAGGCAAGTAAACAAAGTTATCCATATTTATTAATTATATAAGGTAGCTATCGGGATAGCACTTTGCTTAGCAAGCCTGCCTGCAGGTCGGCAGATACACACCAAGTTGGAAATTCCGCAGAGATTCCAAAGTAGGATAGAACAAGCAATCATTTATTGCATTATTAGCGAATCGTGCCATACCCTTATCAAAAATAATTTTTATTTTAATAGGCAAGTGTTTCACCAAGTCCTGCATATAAGTAATTGGAGTCATAAGTATCGTGCAAAATTTTAAAAGCTAGATGTCCAGTGCAATGTGCCGGTGCAACTCTATGAACCCCCAAATCTGTTTTAAGTAAAGTGACTAATTCAACGGTCTGTGCCCTGTTAAAAGGAAGCATGTGAAAACCACCATAAACCAATTCAATATTATCGGAGGTAACGGTCTGTGTTTGCTTGACAATATTCTCTACACCTGTATGCGAACAGCCAACAATTAGGACTTGCCCCTTAGCTGTTTTCATAGAAAGTGAAAGTTCAGGGAGATTCGTATTATTACAAGCATCCTTTTCATGCTCAAACTGCCCCTCAACAAAACTCTTTCCTGGATAACACGAAAAATAACCCATGTATTGTGAACTCGTCGCTATTAGATTAAGCCCAGGCAGAATTTGCTTCGAATCCTTAACAAATTCAATATTAGCATTCCAGAACCTTCCGGATTGGTTAATCACAAATTTGGTTTCTCCACCATCAAAATATTGCATATATGAAGGTAATGAATCTTTCACTTTCTGCTCTTGTCCTGTTGCATCAAAGGGTACGGGTGCACCCCAAAAAATGTCGTAAGGGAAATATATTTTTACTTTCGGATTTATTTGCAATAAATAGTCAATACCATTAATGTGGTCAAGGTGCCCATGGGAAACAACAACAATATCTATTTTTGTTAGGTCAATGCCCAGTTTAGAGCTGTTCTTTTTAAAAATGTCTGCGTTGCTACCTGAATCGAACAATATTGTCTTGCCCTGATATTTTGTTATACAGGAAAATCCAAAGTCCTTTGTAAGGGAAGTGTCTTTACTAAACGCATCATAAAGGTTGGTAATGGTCCCTTCTTTGACCTCACTAAATGTCTTTTCTGATTGAATGTTGCTCGATAAAAATAGAATCGATATAAGAGCAGACAATAAATTGATTTTCATAACCTGAATATTAAATGTGAATTTGGCATATTCGCGAAGGTTTATGTATTTGAATTGTGGTATGTACCGGCACGAAACGCTTTAAATAAAACTGGCTTTGGAAAATCAGCATGAATTTCCAATTAAAACAAAATAGGTCGTAGCCTATACGCCTTATTGTTGGTTCGTTTTCAAAATTTTTGGCTTAATTCCCTATCTATCATCTGTATAGATCTTTCACTAAATTAATTCTTTCTACACAATTAGCGATTAATTAATATTGATTCTTTGTCAGCTTATGCAATATTAATTTTAGGAATTGCTGGTTATAAAATAAAGAGGTTTAGCCAATTGGACGAGCTACCCTGAACAAAGTTTAATCAGACATTTCTCTTTGATGCATTCTACCAAACGCTACATAATCATAATTAAATGCGGTCTCCATAGTTTTCTATAGACGGAATTATATTTAAGGTTGTTTTTCGTAAAAAAGGTTCTAATCATTGGCTTTATTATGAGGGTTCTCATACCAAATAACACCTAAACCTTTACTGTCCGCGCCATAATTTTCCTCACACGTTAGTACGTCCAGGTCACCGTCACCGTCTAAATCAATTAATTCAACCCGGTCGTATTTAATGCCTATAGGGCCGCTAACTTTATGCCATTGCCATTCAGAATCAATAGGCGCGTTATTATAAGACAACCAATACACCCCTTCAATTTCACCATCTGCTTTTTCGAATGAATGTACCAAATCAAGTTTTCCATCCATGTTGATGTCACCAACTGCTACAGATTTTGGTTTGCCCATATATTCAGGAATGTCAATAGTATAATTCTTCCAATTTTGGCCAGTTTTGTCGAGTCGTTTTAGGAATACTATTTTACGGGTAGTTGCCTCCGTTACGATAACATCTTCAAGACCATCTCCATCCAAATCGGTCATGTCCATAAACATGACTTCCAAGCCTTCACATCCTATAAAGTGACTGACCCATTCTTTTTTTTGTTTTTCAATTTTACCTGGGTTTTCCAGCCATCGTACTCCTTGTGTCGCCCCCTGTTTACGGTCGGACACCACAATATCCATATCACCGTCATCATCCATGTCTTTAGATATAATGGACATAATCCATGTTGCAGGGCTTATTGAAAACCACTTCCAATCGGAAATTTTTCGTGCATTTTTGGGTGCTTGAAACCAACCAATTTTTGCATCTTTGTTTTTAGCACCGACCACTAAATCGATTCCGTTTTTTCCATCAACTTGTATTGGCAAAGCGTACATCCATTGTATGGCTTTTTCTGAAACAGGAAGTATTTGAGACTTCCATTTTTCTGCATTGAGGTAGTCATTGGTATTATTAGGTGCCCAATTAAAATAAATCCTCTTATTGTCCCCTTCGGTACTGCTCACTACATCCATTGCTCCATCGTTATCCAAATCCACAAATACAGCGTCCTCCACACTTGGGGTTCTTCCAACATTTACAGATGGCCATTTTTGCTTTACCGAATGGAATCCTGGGTGAGTATATACTTTAGTATAACCTCCTTCTTCCCAACCTGTAGTTATATCTGGCAAATTATCATTATTAACATCTGCTATCCTTACACCATCGGCTCCGCTATTTGTTGAATCAATGACATGCCTATTCCACACGGTGTTTTGTGCTGGGAGTGTTGATACCATCAAAGCTCCTACAATAGATAATGCAAGTATTTTGCGCATAATAATTCTATTTATAATAAAGATTTAGGTAGTCTAACAATTGGTGGTCAAGGTTTAGCTAAGCGTAGTGAGGGATTAATAAGACTTAACTTTTAGTTTAACCATATGTTTGTTAATATCCAATATCTTTAATTTTATCATTTTCGCCAATATTGAGCTTATACAGTGTTGTGCTTTCGTTATTTTTTATAATTCAGATTTATAAATGTTTAAATTTTCAGACAGTTTAATTATTCCTTTCGAGGCGTATTCAAATCTATTATTTAGGAGATAAATTCCACCTCTAAATACTTCTAAACTTGAAATAAATTCTATATTTTTTTCAGTAACTAATGTGTGGATTTCCAATGTATTTAAATTTGTGTCGGCAAGCCCATTCGGTATTAGAAAATTTAGTTTGCAATGCGACGCATATTCAGTAGTTTTTTCAAACGATGCTTTAACCGCGGCGAGTTTAAATCTATAAATATCATCAATTTCCCTAATTAAACTATCTGGTAATCGTTTCCATAAACCAGAATTTGTTAGACCTTCCAATACTGATGATTTTTCATTGAGAAAACCTCTGTCGTCTCCAAGTCTATTGATTGAGTATTTGAGATTTAGAGTGTCAATTTTTTTTGTTTTTGCCCAAAACTCAATGATATTATCAGTATTTTTAATAAGTGAATTACCATATTCTAAATCAGAAATAAGTTCTTCATTTTTTAATTTTAAATCAGTAATTAGTGCTCCAATTAATTGTGAGTCCGATTCTTTTTCTAATCTGTTACTGTTCCAATTATTGATTTGTAGAGCAATTAAAATTCCAATAACGACCAAAATGATTTCCCCAACTGCGTAAATCATATATTTACTGAATTTATTTTCAGTCAGCATTTTTTGTCTAATTTT
>TARA_R100001369_G_scaffold28435_2_pt1 | contig 13955 bp, 11 predicted proteins | sample TARA_R100001369 | Tara Oceans TARA_R100001369 (sample SAMEA2621528) | marine metagenome | biome: marine biome (ENVO:00000447); feature: surface water layer (ENVO:00002042); material: "saline water (ENVO:00002010), including plankton (ENVO:xxxxxxxx)" | depth 5 m | reverse complement strand
CTTCGCTTATGTCGAAGCCGCGGCGAATATCCTGACCAATCCGGCGGTTGACCCCTATGGGAAAATCCCCGAGTTCAAATTCTCTGCCGTGAAAGTAGAGGCCGCGACAGACCCCCAACCCGCAGAGTAACCCTGCAGATCAACCCCAACCTTTTGCGCGACCACAATATCGTGTGAGACGTTGGGGCAGATGCCGGCCCGGGTCGACACCCATTTGGGATCAGTGGCGTAGATACCCGCGGCGTTCAGCACGGTTGCGATAGCGATCGGCCATTTTTGACGCCTCGCGCAGGTTGCCGAAACACTGGACGACCGCTTTGGGTTGTCCGCCGGCCACACCCCATTCGCGCAGTACGGATACTTCGCTGAAAAGGTTCATCGCGATTTCCACGCGGTAGAACAGCCGTCGTTGGGCAGCGTTGGTCCGGTAGAGCAAACATTCGATCATCGGTGGAATCTAACGGGCCACAGGGCAGGCGCGCAATACCAAGGTTCATGCGGTCGCTAAAAAGATGGGACATGAACGGGGTGTCAGCTCCATGTGACGTCGCCCAGAAAGATATAGCCCGCCCCATAGATCGTCTTGATAAGCTGGGGGTTCTTGGGGTCTTCGCGCAGCTTGGTACGCAAACGAGAGATGCGGACATCCATCGCCCTGTCAAAGCTTTCAGAGGCGACGCCGCCCAAGCTTGATTGCATCTGTGCGCGGCTCAGCAAGCGTTTGGGCGCGTCGAGAAACAGGCGCAGGACCTCCCCCTCGGCATGGGAAAACGGGATTTCGGCACCGGTATCATCCTCCAGCGTATAGCGGTCGAAATGCGCTTTCCACCCGCTGAACGCCGCGACCGTGCCTGCCTGGGGCGACGGCTTGGCGCTGCGCAGGCGGGCGCGGATACGGGCGACGACTTCGGCAGGATCAAAGGGTTTGATGATATAATCATCGGCCCCAAGCTCCAGCCCCGTGACGAGGTCCTGCACCTGAGCGCGGCCCGAGATGATGATAACAATCGCGCCCTGTTCCAACGCGAGACGGTGCACCAGCGTCAGCCCGTCGGAATCCGGCAGGGACAGGTCGACAAGGCAAACGTCGGGGGTGTGGGTCGCCAAGGCCGCCTCGAACGCGCGGGCGCGGCCGAACGAGAGCGTGTCAAAGCCCGCTTCCTCCAGCGCGTCAGCCAGCAGCGTGCGGATTTCGGGTTCATCGTCCAGTATGGTGACAAGGGGGCGGGTCATTGGGCGGCGATCTCTTTCGGGGCAATCAATGCGGTCAGGTCCGCGGCTTCGAACGGTTTGCGCAACACGGGTGCGAGGGTTTGCGCCTCTAGGAACTGGGCGTCATCGGGCGGCAGCGAGGTCATCAGCACCAGTGGCGGCGCGTCGGGTGGTAGCCGTTTGGCAAGGTCCAGCCCTGTCGCCTCGCCGACAAGCTGGATGTCTGACAGGATCAGCGCGATATCGGGCAGATCGGCGAGCAGCGCGGTCGCTTCGTCCGCGCTGGCGGCTTCGATCACGGAATGGCCGAGGCCCATCAGCATATCCCGCACCAGAGCGCGCAGATCATCGGCGTCTTCGACCAGCAACACTAGCCCGGTGGTGGCGGTAACTGCAGGGCGATAGGGCAGGCGCATGGTCACCTGAGCGCCCTTGGTGGTGTTGCCAAGCCGCAAGTCGCCCCCCGCCGATTTCACCATGTCATAGACCATCGGCAGCCCCAGTCCCGATCCTTCGGCCCCTTTGGTGGTAAAAAACGGGTCGAACCCGTGTTCAAGCGCCATGGGCGAAAAGCCGGGGCCGGTGTCGTGCAAGACCCATTCGATCCAGGTATCATGGACCTGCCGCACCTCAAGCGAGATGGCCCCCGCGGCCCCGCAGGCATCGCGGGCGTTCAGGATCAGGTTTAACAGCCCGTCCTGCACTAGGCCGCTATCCAGTAGAACAGGCGCGTCGACCATCTGGCTGTCGATGCTCAGCGTCATTCCCTTGGGCAGGGTGGGCCGCGCGATCAGGGACAGATCCTCAAGCAGCCGCGGGATATGTGTTGCGGTCGGGCGCAGCGTGCGCGCCCCCGTCATATCCGCAATAGAGCTGAGCAAGGTGCCACCCCGACGCGCGGCTGCAAGGGTGCCCTCGATCAACGGGGCGGCTTCAGCCGGTTGGCCATCAAGTCGCCCAAGCCGTGATTGCAGGCCAAGGATGATGGTCAGCAGGTTGGAAAAATCATGCGCCAGCCCAGAGATCACCTGCGCTGCGATCTCGCGCCGTCGGGTCTGTTGCAGGGCGACACGGTTTTGGGTTTCTTCGGTCACATCCATCGACAGGATATAGACACCGCCATGGGTATCGGGGGTAAAGGCCCCCCGGATGCGGCGGGCGCTCAGGTCGTCGGTAAATTCGATCACCGACGGTTTCCCAGCGAGCGCTTGGACCAGCGACGGGGCGACGCATTCATAGGCCTGCTGGCCCAGAACGTCGGCGATATGGTTGCCGATCAGGTCAGCGCGGCGGCCCGGCATGACAGAGGCGAGCCGCCGGTTGGTATAGGTATAGCGTGCGTTTGCATCGACATGCGCAATATGGGCTGGCATCATTTCGGTCGTGAGACGGGACCGCGCCTCTGACAAGGTCAGCTGGCGTTTCGCTTCCTCCAGCGCGGTGTTCATGGCGGCAAGTTCGCGGTTGGTCGCCGACAGCTCTTCGGCGTGGGCCAACACCTGCCCCGACAGCGCGTCCGACCGTGCGCGCAGCAGGGCCTCATGCTGTTTGGTACGGGTAATATCGGTATAGACGGTGACCCATCCACCTTGGGGCAGCGGGGACCCTTCGACCGAGATGGTACGCCCGTTCGCGCGGGTGCGTTCCATATAATGCGGTTCAAACGCGCGGGCCTGTTCCACGCGTTCCGCCACAAACGGCCCCACATCGTCCACGTCGCCGTATTCCCCTGACTGCGCCAGCAGCGTGATCGTTTCCTGAAAGCTGGCACCAGGTGTCACAAGCGCTGTGGGCAGGTTGAACATCTGCTGGAACGGCGCGTTGCAAAGCACCAGCCGCAAATCGGCGTCATAGATTGTCAGTGCCTGCGCGATCAGGTTCAGCCCCGCAGCCGTCATGAGTTTCGTCTGATTATCGTCAATCTGCATCCGGCCGCCCCCCGCGTCAGACTGCACCATCGCCACCGTGCCGCCAAGCGCAACCTGTGAAATCACGCCTGTTACAATTCGTTAGGATTGAGAAATCATTAGGTAAAAGTTGACGCAGAGCATCGGGTCAACATCATGGTGCGACATCAGAATCGCACCAGCGATCGACCTGCCGAAAAAGAGCAGGGTTTGGGAGGAAGACATTTGGCTCACACGCTCGTGAGCGCCGACGGACCGCAATCGGTTCCGGCGCTGCTGCATCGTAATGCAACGCAATTTGCGAACGCACCCGCGTATCGCGAAAAAGAATATGGCATCTGGCAAAGCTGGACCTGGTCGCAGACCCGCGACGAGGTCGAAGCGCTTGCGCTTGGCTTGCTGGAACTTGGCGCGAACGAAGGCGATTTTATCGCCATCATCGGTCGCAACCGCCCCTATCTCTATTGGGCCATGATGGCCGCAGAGATGGTTGGCGCGGTGCCTGTGCCGCTGTATCAGGATGCCAACGCAGAAGAGATGGCCTATGTACTGGACCATTGCGGCGCACGGTTTGCCGTCGTGGGCGACCAGGAACAGGTCGACAAGGTGCTGGACGTTCAAGACCAGCTGACCCAGTTCGAACGCATGATCTATCTCGATCCACGCGGCTTGCGCAAATACGATCACGCCGCGCTGGACCAATATAGCGCCGTCCAAGACATGGGCCGCAAGGCACGCGATAAACACATCAAAGAGCTTGAGGCACGTCAGGCCAAGCTGGATTACGACAGCACGGGCGTCATGCTTTATACCTCAGGCACCACGGGCAAGCCCAAGGGCGTGGTGCTGAGCAACCGCAACATTATCGAGACAGCCAAATCTTCCTCTGCCTTCGACAAGTTGCGCCAGACCGACGATATTCTGGCCTACCTGCCGATGGCTTGGGTGGGGGATTTCATCTTTTCCGTAGGTCAGGCGCTGTGGACAGGGTTTTGCACGAACTGCCCTGAATCGGCTGATACGATGCATGTTGATTTGCGCGAGATCGGCCCGACCTACTACTTTGCCCCGCCCCGCGTATTTGAAACCCAGCTGACATCGGTGATGATCCGCATGGAGGACGCAAGCCGGTTCAAAAAGTGGCTGTTTGATAAATTCATGGCCCATGCGCGCAGGGTTGGCCCCGCGATTCTGGATGGTAAATCCGTCGGTGCGATGGACCGCGCGAAATATGCCTTGGGCGAGTTGATGATCTATGGCCCGCTGAAAAACACGCTGGGCCTCAGCCGCGTGCGCGTCGGCTATACCGCGGGCGAGGCAATCGGGCCCGAGATTTTCGATTTCTATCGCTCGCTCGGGATCAACTTGAAACAGCTTTACGGACAAACAGAGGCGACGGTGTTTATCACCGCGCAGCCGGACGGCGAAGTGCGTAGTGACACGGTTGGTGTGACCTGCCCCGGCGTGGAGCTAAAGATCGCCGAAAATGGCGAAGTGTTCTACCGCAGCCCCGGCGTTTTCGTCGAGTATTACAAAAACCCCGAAAGCACCGCCGATACCAAGGATGCCGAAGGTTGGGTCGCGACCGGTGACGCTGGCTTTATCGAGGAAAGCTCGGGCCATCTGCGCATTATCGACCGCGCCAAGGATGTGGGCAAAATGGCCGATGGAAGCCTGTTTGCGCCGAAATATGTGGAAAACAAGCTCAAGTTCTTTCCCAATGTCCTGGAGGCCGTGGTTTTCGGCAACGGGCGCGACGCCTGCACCGCCTTTATCAATATCGACCTGACAGCGGTCGGAAGCTGGGCGGAGCGCAACAACATTGGCTATGCGTCCTATCAAGAACTGGCGCGGCATCCCCAAGTAATGGACACGATCCAGAGCCATGTGGAAGAGGTCAACGCCTCTATCGCCGAGGATGAAATGCTGTCGGGCTGTCAGGTGCATCGCTTTGTCGTGCTGCACAAAGAGCTTGATGCCGACGACGGAGAGTTGACGCGCACGCGCAAAGTGCGGCGCAAAGTCATCGGCGAGAAGTTCGCCGACATCATCGCCGCACTTTACGACGGGTCGCCTTCGGTCAGCACGGTCACCGAAGTGACCTATGAAGACGGTCGCAAGGGGTCAATCGCGGCTACGCTTGAGGTGCGCGACGCCAAGGTGTTCGCAGACACCCGCAAGATGGCCGCGCAATGAGCATGACATCAAACGGATCATGCGGGCGCTGCGGTTGCGCAGTGGATTTTAAGACCATTTGGAAGGGGGCTGCGGCGTGAAAGATATGACCGACGGCTATGTCACAGCGGATGGGCGCCAGATTGGCCCCGTTGTGATGGAAATGAAAAACATCACCCTGCGGTTCGGTGGGGTAGAGGCGATCAAGGATATCTCCTTCGATATCCGTCAGGGCGAAATCCGCGCCATCATCGGCCCGAACGGCGCGGGCAAGTCATCCATGCTGAACGTGATCAGCGGGTTCTATGTGCCGCAAGAAGGCGAGGTCTGGTACAAAGGTGCCCCACGTCCGTCGATGAAACCGTTCGAGGTGGCGCAGCAAGGCATCGCACGCACGTTCCAAAACATCGCCTTGTTCGAGGGGATGTCGGTGCTGGACAACGTCATGACGGGGCGTTTGACCAATATGAAGACCGGCATGTTCTGGCAGTCGATCTGGAAGGGCAAGGCAGAGCGCGAAGAGACCGCGAACCGCGAAGTGGCCGAAAAGATCATCGACTTCCTTGAGATCCAGGCGATCCGCAAGACGCCGGTGTCGCGGCTGTCTTATGGTTTGAAGAAGCGGGTTGAACTGGCGCGCGCGCTGGCTGCTGAGCCGTCGATCCTGCTGCTGGACGAACCGATGGCGGGGATGAACGTCGAGGAAAAAGAGGACATGAGCCGCTTTATTCTGGATGTGAACGATGAATTTGGCACGACGATTGCCCTGATCGAACACGACATGGGCGTTGTGATGGACCTGAGCGACCGCGTGGTTGTGATGGATTACGGCAAGAAGATCGGCGACGGCACCCCAAGCGAGGTGCGCAACAACCAAGACGTGATCGACGCGTACCTGGGGGTTGCCCATGACTGATTTTGCCACTGGTTTTGCGATGAGGAGGGTCTGATATGCCTGAGCAACTGGCCTTTACAATCGAGGTGTTCCTGAACGGTCTGATGGCGGGCGTGCTGTATGCATTGGTCGCGTTGGGGTTTGTTCTAATCTACAAAGCCTCGGGTATTTTCAACTATGCCCAAGGGGTGATGGCGCTGTTCGCGGCTCTGACCCTTGCCGGGATCATCGACGGGCAGGTGCCGTTCAGCCATCTGATCAACGCGATCCTGGGCACGGATATCCACCATTTCGGATGGCATGTACCGGCGTTCCTTGCGATCTTGCTGACCATGGTGGTGATGATCGGTCTGGCTTATGCGGTCCAGCGGTTGGTGTTTCGCCATCTGGTCGGGCAAGAGCCGATCATCCTGTTCATGGCGACCATCGGTCTGGCCTATTTCCTTGAAGGGGTGGGCGATCTGATGTGGGGGTCTGACATCAAATCTATGGATGTGGGCCTGCCGCAGGGTTTGAACACATGGATCGACGACACCACCTTTAACGCCTTTGGCTACGGGTTCTTCATCGATAATCTGGATATCGTAGCCAGCATTATCGCCGCGTTGCTGGTGATCGGGCTGGTGATGTTTGCGCAATACACCAAACAGGGCCGCGCCATGCGCGCTGTGGCGGATGACCACCAAGCGGCTTTGTCGGTCGGCGTGTCGCTAAACTTTATCTGGATCCTCGTGTGGTCGTTGGCGGGCTTTGTCGCACTGGTGGCAGGCATCATGTGGGGCACGAAATCGGGGGTTCAATTCTCGCTCTCGCTGATCGCGCTCAAGGCGTTGCCGGTGCTGATGCTGGGGGGGTTCACCTCTATTCCCGGTGCCATCGTGGGCGGCTTGATCATCGGTGTGGGTGAGAAACTGTTCGAATTCCTGATTGGTGCGCCTTTCCTTGGCGGTGCGACTGAGAACTGGTTTGCCTACATGTTGGCGCTGATCTTTCTGGTGTTCCGTCCGCAAGGCTTGTTCGGGGAGAAGATCATTGAGCGTGTGTAGTTTTGGCAACTCCCTGACCGGGGCTTTGCCAATGTGTAGGGTTCGGGCCCCAGGATTTAAAACCATTTGGAATGAGGGGCGCATCTGATGCTTTATCGTGAATCAGGGGATTTCAGCTCCACCTATGCGGAAGACAGCCAGACGTTTCCGATCAAGTTTGACCGGTATCGCTATTACTTTGTGCTGTTCATCGCCATCGCGGTGATCCCGTTTATGATCAACGACTACTGGGTGAACTCGCTGTTCCTGCCGTTCCTGATCTACGCCATCGCGGCGATCGGGTTGAATATCCTGGTGGGCTATTGCGGACAGGTCAGTCTGGGGACCGGCGGCTTTATGGCTGTGGGGGCCTATGCCTGCTACAAGTTCATGACGGCTTTTCCCGAAGTCAGCATGCTGGTGCATGTGCTGCTGTCGGGTCTGGTCACGGCCTGTGTTGGCGTGTTGTTCGGCCTGCCGTCACTGCGGATCAAAGGGTTCTATCTGGCTGTGGCCACGTTGGCGGCGCAGTTTTTTCTGGTGTGGCTCTTTAACCGTGTGCCGTGGTTCTACAACTACTCTGCCTCGGGCCAGATCAGTGCGCCGGAACGGACCTTTTTCGGGATCGAGGTCACGGGCCCGAATACCGAAGCTTGGGCGACCTATCTGTTTTGCCTGATGTTCGTGATTTTCAGTGCCTATGTGGCGCGGAACCTGACCCGCGGGTCGGTGGGGCGCAAATGGATGGCGATCCGTGACATGGATATCGCGGCCGAGATCATCGGGGTGAACCCGCTGCGGGCAAAACTGACGGCCTTTGCGGTCAGCTCGTTCTTTATCGGTATCTCGGGTGCGTTGTTCTTTTCTGTCTATTTGGGCGCGGTCGAGGTCGGCGAAGTCTTTGGTATCCAGAAATCATTCCTTGTGCTCTTTATGATCATCATCGGCGGGCTGGGGTCGATCTTTGGCAGCTTTGCCGGAGCCGCGTTCCTCGTGCTCTTGCCTGTGGCCCTGAAAATCGTGGGTGTCGACTGGCTGGGTTGGCCGACGGATATCGTGGCGCACTTGCAGCTTGTGATTGTGGGCGGGTTGATCATCATCTTCTTGATCGCGGAACCGCACGGGCTGGCGCAGCTGTGGCGCGTCGCCAAGGAAAAACTGAGATTGTGGCCCTTCCCGCACTAGCGGGGGGCGGCATGGCCAACGGGGGAGGAGACCCAAGGCCGAAGAAGACGACCGGGACAACCCGGCAAGATCGGATACATCCAAGGGAGGAAACACCGATGAAACTGAAGATGACTACGTTGGCGCTAGGCGCTGCTCTGGCTGCGGGCCCCGCAATGGCAGAGCTTGTATTCCCGTCGCTCAGCTATCGCACGGGCCCCTATGCGGCGAATGGCATTCCGTTTGCCGACGGCTATGCGGATTATTTTACGCTGCTGAACGAACGTGACGGCGGCATCGGTGGTGAACCGATCCGGATGATCGAATGCGAAACCGGCTATAACACCGAAAAAGGTGTGGAATGCTATGAAAGCACCAAGGGCGAAGGCGCGTTGGTCTATCAGCCGCTGTCTACTGGCATCACCTACCAGCTGATCCCTAAAGCTACGGCAGACGGCATTCCTGTCCACTCGATGGGCTATGGCCGCACATCGGCCAAAGACGGGTCAGTCTTTAGCAACATCTTTAACTACCCCGCGAACTACTGGGACGGCGCATCGGTCGCGATCAAGCACTTGCTGGATCTGAACGGTGGCAGCCTTGAGGGTAAGAAGATCGCGCTGGTCTATCACAACTCTGCCTACGGCAAAGAGCCTATCCGCACGCTGGAAGAGCTTGGCAAAAAGCACGGGTTCGAACTTTCGCTGTTGCCCGTTGACCACCCCGGTCAGGAACAGAAATCCCAGTGGTTGCAGATCCGTCGTGAAAAGCCGGACAACGTGATCATGTACGGTTGGGGCGTGATGAATCAGGTCGCCGTCCAAGAGGCCGCGAACATCCGCTATCCGATGGATCAGTTCATCGGCATCTGGTGGTCCGGTTCTGAAAACGACGTGCGTCCAGCAGGCGAAAAAGCCAACGGCTACAAGGCGCTGACCTTCCACAATGTGGGCGATGACTTCCCCGTCTTCGACGACATCCAGAAGTTTGTTGTTGATGCAGGTAAAGCGGCAGGCGCGGGCGACCAGATCGGGACCGCTTTGTATAACCGTGGTCTTTATGCGGCGATGCTGGCGGCTGAAGCTGCCAAAACGGCACAGGGCATTCACGACACCAAGGCGCTGACACCGGCGCAGATGCGTGATGGCATGGAGGCACTGGAAATCACCGAAGCCAAAATGGCGGATCTGGGTCTGCCCAACTTCGGGCCGGAGTTCACCGTGTCGTGCGAAAACCATGGCGGCAACGGCTTTGGTGCTGTGGCGCAATGGGATGCAGCGGCCGACAGCTGGAGCCTGATCACTGACTATATCCAGTCGGACCAAGACGTGCTGGCCCCGCTGGTCACCGAAGATGCGCAGGCCTTTGCAGCAGAATCCGGTATCGAACCCAGCTGCTAAACGCAGCCATTAAACAAGGGCGCGGCGGCAGTGCTGCCGCGTCCGATCCCCACGCCACCTAGTGAAAGAGACACCCATGCTGGATGCCACCCCAACGCCCGACGCGCAGGTCGAGACCCTTCTTGAGGTCAATAATATCGAGGTGATCTACAACTCGGTCATTCTGGTGCTAAAGGGCGTGAGCCTGAAGGTGCCCAAGGGCGGTATCACGGCCTTGTTGGGCGGCAATGGCGCGGGCAAGACGACGACGCTCAAGGCGGTCTCCAACCTTCTGCATTCAGAACGCGGCGAGGTTACCAAAGGGTCGATCAAATACCGCTACGAGCCGGTCCATAACTCGGGCCCTGCAGATATGGTGAAACGCGGTGTCGTGCAGGTAATGGAGGGGCGTCACTGTTTCGAGCACCTCACCATCGAAGAGAACCTGCTGACCGGTGCCTATACCCGCAGCGACGGCAAGGCGGCCATCGCGCGTGATCTAGAGATGGTCTATGAATATTTCCCGCGGCTGCGCGAACGGCGCAAATCGCAGGCGGGCTATACCTCGGGCGGGGAACAGCAGATGTGTGCGATCGGTCGCGCCTTGATGTCGCGCCCCGAAACGATCCTGCTGGACGAGCCGTCGATGGGCCTTGCACCGCAGCTGGTTGAGCAGATTTTCGAGATCGTCAAATCGGTGAACGAAAACGAAGGCGTAACGTTCTTGTTGGCCGAGCAAAACACCAACGTCGCGCTGCGCTTTGCGCACTATGGCTATATTCTGGAATCCGGTCGCGTCGTAATGGACGGCCCTGCTGCGGATCTGCGCGAGAACCAGGACGTTAAGGAATTTTACCTTGGCATGTCGGACGACGGGCGCAAATCGTTCCGCGATGTGCGCAGCTACCGTCGCCGCAAACGCTGGCTCAGCTGATCTAGCGCACGCCTCACGACCCTTCCATTTCCTGATCACCCAAATGAATTGCGAGCAAGCGACATGGCACAGACGTCCCACTTTGACCGCCTAGAGACCCGCAGCCCAGAGACGCGGGCGGCTGACCTTGCCCGCTCTTTGCCAGCCCAGATCGCACGGGCGCAGGCGCTGCCGGGTTATGCAGGATCGCTGGACGGGGTCACAGCAGAAACGATCACCAGCGCTAACGATCTTGCCACGTTGCCCGTCCTGCGCAAATCCGAGATCGGCAAACAGCAGGCGCAATCGGCGCCCTTTGGCGGTTTCACAACCAGGCCTGCGCATGCGTTCACCCATATCTTCCAGTCTCCAGGCCCGATCTACGAACCATCCTCCGATGCGCCGGACTGGTGGCGTATGGGGCGGTTCCTGCATGCGGTGGGGATCGGTAAAGGCGACATCGTGCAGAACTGCTTTGGCTATCATCTGACGCCGGCGGGGATGATCTTTGAATCCGGTGCGCGGGCTGTGGGGGCGGCGGTTTTGCCTGCGGGCACCGGCCAGACCGAACTGCAGGTCATCGCGGCCCGTGATATCGGCACGACCGCCTATGCCGGCACGCCAGATTACCTCAAGATCATTTTGGAAAAAGCCGACGAGATGGGGGTGACACTTGGCATCACCAAAGCCGCCGTTGGTGGCGGTGCGTTGTTCCCATCCTTGCGCGACTATTATGCGCAGCGCGGCATAACCTGTCTGCAAAGCTATGCGACAGCCGATTTGGGAAACATCGCTTATGAAAGCCCCGCCGCAGAGGGCATGATCGTGGACGAGAATGTGATCGTCGAGATCGTGACCCCCGGTACGGGCACGCCCGTCGCACCCGGTGATGTAGGCGAGGTCGTGGTCACTACGTTGAACCCCGATTATCCGTTGATCCGTTTCGCGACAGGCGATCTGAGTGCGGTTTTGCCGGGGGCGTCGCCCTGCGGTCGTACCAATATGCGGATCAAGGGCTGGATGGGCCGTGCCGATCAGACCACCAAGATCAAGGGGATGTTCGTGCGCCCCGAACAGGTCGCCGCCCTTGTCGCGCAGCACCCCGAGGTAACTAAAGCCCGTGTTGTGGCAAGCCGCGCGAACGAACAAGACGTGATGACGGTCCACCTTGAGACGACAGGCGACGATACCGAAGCCTACGGTGCCTCTGTCGCGGCGCTGCTCAAGCTGAAGGGCAAGGTCGTGCTGGCCGCCCCCGGAAGCCTGCCGAACGATGGCTTGGTGATCGAAGACCAGCGTAGCTATGACTAAATCGCGCCGGTGTCCGGCGTGAAACAGGCCGCAAAGGCAAGATCACGCCTTTGCGCATGGGGCGGCGGTACAATTTTCAGTCATCCCGCTGGTATTTCCGACTGAATTAGTCGAAACCAATCGCATGACGACACAGGATATAAATACAAGCCCCGCTGCCGTGAAAAAATCGCGCGATGGCGTGCGTTTGCTGGCGGGGGTTGCGGTCGCGATTGCAGCGACCTGTGCCTTGCCTATGATTGCCGTACTGCTGGCTGCATTGGTCGGGGGCACCGATACAGTGCGCCATCTGATTGATACTGTTCTGCTGGGCTATGCTGGCACGACGCTGCTCTTGGTGGCAATGGTCGCGATGGGGACCTTTGCCTTGGGCGTCGGGACCGCGTGGCTGGTCACCATGACGCGCTTTCCCGGTGCGCGCGTGCTTGAGATCGCGCTGGTGCTGCCGCTGGCTTTTCCTGCCTATGTATTGGCCTATGCCTATACGCATATCCTTGACCATCCGGGCATTGTGCAGACCGCTCTGCGTGACCTGACAGGCTGGGGCCCGCGCGATTACTGGTTCCCCGAGATACGGTCTTTGGGGGGGGCGGCGCTGATGTTGGTGCTGGTGCTTTACCCCTATGTCTACCTGCTGGCGCGTGCGGCCTTCTTGCAGCAATCCGCCACGACGTTTCTGGCAGCGCGTGCTTTGGGCAGCAGTGCATGGGCCGCGTTCTTTAAAGTCAGCCTGCCGCTGGCGCGCCCTGCGATTGCCGCAGGCGTCCTGCTGACGGTAATGGAGACGATCGCCGATTTCGGGACCGTCGCCTATTTTGGGGTGCAGACTTTTGCCACAGGGATCTACACCAGCTGGTTCTCCCTGTTCGACCGCGCTGGTGCGGCGCAGCTCGCGCTGTGCTTGCTCAGCTTTGCGCTGCTGCTCGCGATGCTTGAGCGTATCCAGCGTGGCAAGGCGAAGTACCATGATCCGGCCCGCCGTGCCGTAGCCATGCCTCCGGCACCGCTGACAGGCTGGCGTGCTGCTGCGGCGCTGTTGGCCTGCGGTATCCCCGTGATCTTTGGTGCGATCCTACCGGTCATTGTGCTGATCTGGATGGGCACAGGGTCAGAGCAGGACCTGCTCAGCCCGCGCTATCTGGGCTTCATCCGTAACTCTGCCACGCTGGCGGGGGTGGCTGCGGTGCTGACCGTGGCCGCGGCGGTCTGCGTTGGCTTCTTCCAGCGGCTACGTCCGGGCAAGCTGTCCTTTGGGGCGGGGTATATTGCGCGTCTTGGCTATGCGGTGCCGGGCGGGGTGATCGCGGTGGGGCTGATGGTGCCTTTCGCGACATTCGATAACCAGCTTGACGCATGGATGCGCAGCACCTTTGACATCTCGACCGGTTTGTTGGTGACGGGGTCGATCTGGCTTCTGGTGGCCGCCTATATGGTGCGCTTCCTCGCGGCCGCATTGGGCGCGTATGAGGGCGGACAAGCGATGGTGCATGCCAATATGGATTCCGCCGCACGGTCGCTCGGAGAGACCCCCGTGGGGACGCTGCGCCGTATTCACCTGCCGATCCTGTCGCCCAGTCTGCTGACCGCGCTGTTGATCGTCTTTGTCGATGTGATGAAAGAGCTGCCGGCGACCTTGATCATGCGGCCTTTTAACTACGACACGCTTGCGGTGCAGGCCTACCGGCTGGCCAGTGACGAACGGCTGGACGGGGCTGCGGTGCCGAGCCTTGTAATCGTGGCGATGGGGCTGCTTCCGGTCATCCTGATCTGCCGGCAGGTCGGGCGTCAAACCTAACCGTTTTGCATCGCCCATGAAAAAACCGCACCGGCTAAAGGCCGATGCGGTTCAATGGCATGTCGCTGCCGTGGCAGGCTGGGATTATTCCCAGCCAACCGCATTAAAGATTTTCTGTGCCGCCGGAATGTTCTTGGCCACTTCCGAGAGGTTGACCTCGTCTGCTTTGAATTCGCCGA
>TARA_R100001369_G_scaffold65476_1_pt1 | contig 13986 bp, 13 predicted proteins | sample TARA_R100001369 | Tara Oceans TARA_R100001369 (sample SAMEA2621528) | marine metagenome | biome: marine biome (ENVO:00000447); feature: surface water layer (ENVO:00002042); material: "saline water (ENVO:00002010), including plankton (ENVO:xxxxxxxx)" | depth 5 m | reverse complement strand
CAGGATAATTGCCGGAAAACCGGCCAAGGTAATTGACGCTACATACGGGTATGAAGCCTGCCAGATGCTGAGCCACCAAGTGCCGTATTAACGGCTCTTTTTATGGGGGGGGACGTCATTACTTACTTAGTTTTCTATAAAATCAAACAGGATAAAGGCGACATCAGTCGCCCCACTGCTGCTCGACTTTTTCTTCAATAATCAGCGGGCTGGCCCCGCCAAAAAAGCGGTAAGCCTCGTCGTTAAAGAAAGCAGCATTGGTAAGCCCATCAAGTTACCCAACCACCGTCACACCAAAAATATCTTCTACCCGCCCCTGCAGCGACATACCTCTTGAGGTCTGCGTAGCGGCCTTATCCAGGAGTTTGTTCCAGCGCATGTAGTTATCACGGTAAAGCTTTATGTTTTTATTATCACTTGCGCTATTGCCAATAAACCGATTCGCATTTTCGAGCGCGACACCGGCAGATGCCATACTTACAGCGACAGTGCCTTCAACAGCGCTTTCCGGTATCACGATACCTAAACCCGCGGAGCCTACAGACAGCAATGCAGGCAGACATGAGCGACCAATGTTTAATAAGTTTTCGTGCCATGAGGTTTTGTGGTTATTGATTGCGGCAAAAGTATCGCCGAAAAGACCAGCGTGCATGTCCTGAAACTCTTCTAAGCTCCATTCATGCACGAACCGCTTTCCGCTTTGCTCTTCCTTGGCTTGCTGAGCAATAACAGCGTCATCACGGGCTTTGAAGAGTAGATCGAGAAGTTTTGTAGGGCTGGTGACTTTCTTCTGCATTAACAATGCGTAGGCATACGGAAAGCTTTGCAGTGCTTCCGACTCAGTCTGGGACAGGCTTTGTAACTCATTCAGGCTCGACTGCTGTTGCAGTTGATTACCTAAGTAGCGCCAGAGCAGCGCGCTTTGTTGTGCTTTTAAGTCCTCAATGGCAGGAGCGGCGACATAGACCGCACTATGCTGTGCGGCCAGTTCATTTACAAAGTTTACACGGAAGCGGTCTATAAGCCCGGAGACTAACTGTCCGGTTTTATGGCAAGCGTCATCATCACTTTGCGCTGCCTGGTTAAACGCCAGTGTAAAATCGGAAACGGTGGATTGGTCAAAAGGGGCTTGCTCCGCAATGGTCACCAATAAACCGGCAACACATTTCGCACCGCGAAAGTTATTATCCGTTAATGTGCTTTTAGCCAGCTTGCGTCTGTCGGTAAACTTTTGGGTAAAGCCTTCAAGCAATGCTTGTTTAAACTTTTCGGCATCGCTTTGCGCAACGGGAGATTGCTCTGACCAGCGCTCGGGGCTTTCCAACCATTCTTTAATAAGTAATGCGGATTGAGCAGCGGCCTGCTGGCAGCAGCCTAACCATTGGTCGGTTGCAACCAAACTGGTTTCTTTAAGAAGGTCTCGGTAGAGATGGTTATGGTCTTTAAGTTGCTGTTTATCAGCTTGCTGTATGGAGCCATCAAACAACACCTTCGATGACATAGCCAGTGATTCCAGCACATTCAGCAATTGCATGAGCTGCTGCTTAGTCAGCTGCTTAGGGCACGTTTGCTCCCCAAGCATTAAGCTCATAGACAGGTTTAACTGTCGTGCGTTAAGCAATGATGCACCAGTATAGTTTTGTAGTGTCATGGTTTGCATTGCTTATACCCTGTGCTTTTTAAAAGTCACCTGCTCATTAGACGCTAGCGACTAATCACTTCCAAATAAATCTCGTGTATACACTTTATCAGCAACATCCTGTAACTCTGGTGCCATGCGGTTTGAAACAACTACGTCCGCTTCGGCTTTGAAACCCTCAAAATCATTCACTACACGCGAATTGTAGAAGTTGTCTTCCTCTAGCACCGGCTCATACACTATCACTTCAATGCCTTTGGCCTTAATGCGTTTCATCACGCCTTGTATAGCCGATGCGCGGAAGTTATCAGAGCCTTGTTTCATTACTAATCGATAAATACCCACCACTTTTGGCTTACGAGCAATAATACTGTCCGCAATAAAGTCCTTTCGGGTACGGTTTGCATCGACCACGGCGCGCATTATGTTTTGAGGCACGCCTTCGTAGTTAGCTAATAGCTGTTTCGTGTCTTTTGGTAAACAATAGCCACCATAACCAAAGCTTGGGTTATTATAATGGTCACCAATGCGAGGATCTAAGCTAACACCTTCAATAATTTGGCGGGTATCCAGACCATGTACTTCTGAATACGTATCTAACTCATTAAAATAAGCCACTCTCATAGCCAAGTAAGTGTTCGCAAACAGTTTAATGGCTTCGGCTTCCGTGCTGTCAGTAAACAGGGTTGAAACGTCTTTTTTTATCGCCCCTTGCTTTAATAAACTAGCGAAAATCTCGGCGCGTTCAGAGCGCTCCCCTACAATAATACGCGAGGGGTAGAGGTTGTCGTAAAGGGCTTTGCCTTCGCGCAAAAATTCCGGTGAGAAAATAATGTTGTCAGTACCCATTTTCTCTTTCAGCATTTGGGTGTAACCAACGGGAATGGTCGACTTAATGACCATTACAGCATTCGGATTTATTTGCTTAACCTGGGCTATAACCGCTTCTACGCTACTGGTATTGAAGTAATTAGTTTCGGGGTCGTAATCTGTTGGTGTGGCTATAATGACATATTCAGCATTACTGTAAGCCTCTTCAGGGCTTAGGGTTGCTCTTAAACTGAGCTTCTTTTCCGCAAGAAATTCAGATATTTCGTTGTCTTCAATGGGTGATTTCTTGCAGTTAATAAGGTCGACTTTCTCATCTATAATATCAACCGCATAAACTTCATTATGCTGAGCCAAAAGTACAGCATTTGATAAACCAACGTACCCAGTGCCTGCTACTGCTATTTTCATAAAATACCCAATTGTTCGTTCTTGTTATGAAATTTTAGACATTATAAAACTGCTTGTACCACTCAACCGTACGTTTCATGCCTTCAGTTACTGGCGTTGACGGTCTATAACCCATATCGTTTTCTAACTCAGACACATCAGCATAGGTTGCTACAACATCCCCCGGTTGAATCGGCTGAAAGTCTTTTTGTATTTCAACGCCGGCAGCATCCTCAATAGCTTCAATAAAGGTCATAAGCTCTATAGGTTGGCTGTTACCTATATTGTAAATTTTATAAGGTGCTGAAGAGCTCGAGGGCTCTGGCTGTGTAGCGTTCCATTCACTATTGGCTTTACACGGGTTTTCAATAACGCGAACCACGCCTTCAACAATGTCATCAATATAGGTAAAGTCGCGCTTCATTTTGCCGTTATTAAATACTTTAATGGTGTCGCCATTTAATGCGGCCTTGGTGAAAATAAAGGGCGCCATGTCGGGGCGGCCCCACGGCCCATATACGGTAAAAAAGCGCAGCCCGGTGCACTGTATGCCATAAAGGTGTGCGTATGTATGCGCTATCAGCTCGTTCGATTTTTTTGTAGCCGCATACAGGCTTACCGGGTGGTTCACACTATGCAAGGTTGAAAACGGCATTTGTTCGTTCAGACCATATACCGACGAGCTCGATGCATAACTTAAGTTTTTAACCCCATTATGTCGACAAGCTTCCAGCACATTCATAAAGCCGACAATGTTAGAATCTATATAAGCATTAGGGTTTTCCAATGAATACCGCACTCCCGCCTGAGCAGCCAGGTTACATACGGCGTCAAACTGCTCTTGTTCAAACAGGGCGTCTAATGCGGGCTTGTCTTCAAGTTTTAGCTGTATAAAAGAGTAACCAGAATGCAACTCAGACTGAACATCTGCACCGTATTCAATGCTACTTTGCTTTATGCCACTTTCTTGTAGCCGACCATATTTTAGGTTTACATCATAGTAGTCATTAACGCTGTCCAGCCCTACTACTGTATGCCCCTGTTTAAGCAACTTTAATGCGGTGTAGAAACCGATAAAACCCGCTGTCCCGGTTACCAGTATTTTCATTTATTAACTACTCACCCCTAAATTTTATGGCTTAATATTAAAATCCATCTCAAACGCTTCAGTAAAATCAAAGCTGAGCATTTTTAAACACAGTTCGAACGACACTGCACGTTTTAGATATCTCCTTATCCTTAAGAGTTGGGTGCACCAAAAACATTAAACTTGTTTCACCTAGCTCTTTGGTAACAGCAAGTCGTTGCTCTGGCCTATAGCCCGTCCCATCGAACGCCTTTTCCAAATACACTTCAGAGCAAGAACCTTGCATACAAGGAACACCGTGCTCATTTATCTCATTGACTATACGGTCTCGTGTCCAACCTTCTGCTAGATTCTCAGGTTTCACAAAACAATAATGCTTATAGCAAGCATGCTCCATGTACTCAGGTACTGCTGGTGTTCTAACACAATTGAATTCGCTGCATATTTTTGTAATTGCTGCTGCATTCGCTTGGCGCCTTTTAATCCATTCAGGCATACGCGTCAGTTGTATGCGGCCAATAGCAGCCTGAACTTCCGTCATACGCCAATTAGTTCCGAAGCTTTCATGCAGCCAGCGGAAGCCCGGCGGATGCTCTCGCTCATAAACCGCTTCATAGCTTTTACCATGGTCTTTGTAGGACCACATTTTGCGCCACAAAGCTTCGTCATTTGTTGTGACCATACCGCCTTCGCCGCCTGTAGTCATTATTTTATCCTGACAGAACGACCAGGCACCTATATGTCCAATGCTTCCAACAGACTTCCCTTTATACTTTGCTCCATGAGCCTGTGCGCAATCCTCTATGACATAAAAGTCGTGTTGCTGTGCCAACTCCATTATCGGGTCCATATCCGCAGGTCGGCCAGCCAAATGCACCACAATGACTGCTTTGGTTTTTTCAGTAATAGCGCTTTTTATCATCGAGGCTTCAATATTTTGGCTTTCACGGTCTACGTCAACAAATACCGGCTGCGCCCCAGCCGTTACTACTGAAGATACCGACGCAAGGAATGTACGAGGTGTGACTATAACTTCATCGCCTCCCCCTACTCCTAACGCAATTAAGGCTAAATCGAGAGCTTGAGTGCCATTACCTAACGCTACTGCGTATTTACAGTCCGAAAAATTGGCAAATTCCTTTTCGAAGTTTCGTCCCTCCTGACCCGTCCAATAATTGACTTTGTTAGATAGTATTACTTGTGATGTGGCATCTGCCTCTTCCTGAGAAAACGAGGGCCAAGGTGAAAATGGGGTGTTTAACATACTACACTCTGCTTATTTAAAAACGGTTTGCCAGATATAACTAATGTCTTTTCTAAGAGACCAGTTTCTCATGTAATCAAGGTTTATTCTTACTTTGTCTGGGAATATTACTTCTCTATTGTACTTTTCAGGGTCACTTTGAGCAGCTAATAGCTCTTCTTCGTTTCTGTACTTCAACGTAGCGGGACCTGTAATGCCAGGGCGAAGTTTCAAGACTTCCCGTTCGTTTCCAGTCAATTTATCTGCAAATCCTGGAACGTCTGGCCGAGGGCCAACAAAGCTCATTTGTCCAATCAATACGTTCCATAGCTGTGGCAGCTCATCAATTTTGGTGCGACGAAAAAAAGCGCCTAGTCTAGTAATTCTCGGATCGCCTCGCTTAGTCACGGTTGTTCCCGGCTGCTTTGTCGGCCGCATTGTTTTAATTTTGATAACTTTAAATAGCTTCCCGTCTTGACCAACACGTGACTGTATGAAAAAGCCATTAGAGTGTGTATTTATTGATGCTAGTACCCAGGCAAGTAAAATAATCCAAAATGAAATTAGTATTCCAAAAAAAGATAAAAGAAAGTCAAAAGCTCGTTTAACTAAAACCTGTTTACTTTTACCACTAAGCTCAGCCACTGCCCTTCCTCATTTATTGACTAAACCATTTAATTAAGTAAGCTTCTTCTTTTCCGTCATCATTAATATAGGTTTTAACAACCCGAAAACCCAATTTTCTAGCAGATTTTAATGAACCAATATTTGATAGAACGATTCTAGAGGAAACTCCTTTTAATCCATTCTTTTCAAATACGTGAGATGAAAACTCCCTCAATTTTGAAGCTACTCCTTTACCTGAGTCACTGGTTAGAACCCCGATAAAGGATTCATGAACAGTTCCATTTTCGATGTCTTCTCTAGAAAAACGGCAAAACTCAAAGCCTATAACTTCATTTCTTTTATTTACAGCAACAAAACTGAAATGTCGAGCTATAAAAATAAGAAAAACTGATCTAAAAACATTATAGCCTCTATCTGGAAAAACTTTTTTATAAATTCTTATAGAGCGCAATGCATCAGAAAAACTCATACTTCTAAGAGTATAGTTTAGAAACTTTTTGCAAGTCTGCTTCTTAAACAAAAAAGCTGAAACTAAGTTGAAATGTATTACGTCTAACATTATTGGTCTTCTTACCTACCAAGTGCACATTTCCGCTTTATTTCTTCTTGTGCAAGAAGAACTGAAGCTTTTTTAAATGAAGATAAAGGTATGCGTTCGATTAACTTACGCATAGGGAATGATACTTTGATAAGTATTTTTAATAGAGGGGAGTATACAATGTTCAGTTCCGAGTATGCTTTTCTAAAATTAAAGCGCCGCTCTAACAATTCATGCGCGTTTGTATCATGGCTAATGTTACGAGTACCATTTGATACATAATCAATATCGTTGCGTCCTAAATAATGACTAGTCATCTTTTGAATAAGAAAATAGGATGAATACTTTTTAAGCGAAGCTGGTGTATACCATGTAGTTATATATGCACAGACATTGTCGGAAACATAGTTTTCACTGAAAGCAACAGGCTCACCAGTCTCTCTATCTCTTACTACCCAAAACTCAGTTTCTTGAGGAAGGTTATTAATTGCATTTTCAAATTCATCTCTCCCCATTATATACTCATGAGTGTCGTATCTATCGAAAGCACTTGTATATACAGGGTAACATTCGCTACAAATTACATCTCTAGGAACAATTTCGGCAACATAGTTTTTATAGCCTTTCCTGACTTTCGCGCGGGTTTTTGCACTTAAAGATTCTATATCACAGTTAGAATCGTTAATTATTGACCACCAAGGAGAAAACCTTACTTCATCAAAGTTTACCTCCCACCGAATTAAATAAGCTCCAGTATCATTCAGCGTTTCTTGCGCTTCCTCAAATGACAAACCTTTAAAAGACTTCGTTTGCAGAATAGGAAGCAAAGCACCCTGACTCTCTTTCCATAGTATTCCGTTTAAGTATCGATACTGATAACCGATCATTTATATTCTCCGGGGGCTATTTTAGAAATAGAGTCGGTATCCCCATCAAGTGTTCTTTCCAATACTTCCATCAATTGGTTTGCAAGAATATCACGGGAGAAATATTTTTCCGCCATGTACCTGGCATTTTTTCCCGATTCTTCCAACCACTTCTCATCATGCATTTTTTCCTCAAGAAAAACCGCCACTTCACTAGCAGACTTCTTCCAAACTGATACTCCAATAGAGTTTCTTTCAACAAGCTCGTTAATCCATCCACCGAAGTTCACAAGTACTGGTGTACCTGATGCCAAAGCGTCAAAAAACTTATTTGCTGAATTAGCTCTCATCTCAGGAACATCAATAAACAAAACTGACGCCAGAGTCGCCGCGCTTAACAAGGCAGGAATTTCTTTTTTAGGTAAAAGTTCTTCGGCAAAAAAGTTTTTATTTAAAACGGCTTCAAAATTAGCCTTCTCAAGAATACTATCTCGCTCTGCGCCATCTCCAACGACAAGAATTTTAATGTCAGAACCTAGCAAATCCAATTCTTTAGCAACGTCGACTAAAAAGCCGACACCATTAGTTGAACCAAGTGACCCAGCGTACACGAGCAATGGGCTAGACATCAACCAGGGTCTTTTCGATAAAAAACTATCTGCCGCATTTCTATTATACTGAAATTCGGTGTTATCACTACTATTAGGAATGACAGCTATACGTTGCTCTTCAAAGCCCGAGCGGACTACCCCCTCTTTCATTCCGGGTGATAACGCAACTATCGCATCTGAATTACTATATGCCCATAACTCTAGCTTTTTAGCTAAGAAACGAGAAACCGGATTTTTAAGAGCGCCTACCGCTATTGGCATTTCAGGCCATAAGTCTCTGACCTCGAAAACCATTGGAATTTTCTTGCGCCTAGCTGCAGGAATAGCGGGTAAAGCTATAGTTAAAGGAGTACTAGATGCGAATATGATATCACCTGATAATTCAATAGTTTTTTTTTGCGCCGCCCATGCAAACCTTAAAAACGCCATTACTCTCGCTACGAACCCCATATGGTTAGAGTACGGCACTGGGTACCAGTGTACTTCGATACCTGACTCATCCGTAACGAACCAATCTTTTACTTTTCTGTCATTCTCGCGGTAACTAGTAATCATTCTTACTTTATAACCTTTCGCCACCATGCGACGCGCCATTTCATAAGACCTAGTTCCAAAAGGCATATCTGGCGTATTAAAATATTGATGTAAGTAAATTATTTCCACGTTTCTCTTAATCCTACTTAATTTGATTACTCTTGAATTCAGATAGTAGCTGCAACGCTCACGTAACAGAATAACCGAAAGGAGCTCAGTTACCGAACTATGGTTATCATATTTTTCAACTAAAAGTGATTGTTGACAGGCGATCAAGCGACAACATACCAAATTTCTCTGTTGTTCTCAGAGGAGTTTTCACAGAGAAGCTCCAGTACATCTAAATAATTTGCTCTAAACTGTGCCCATCAGAAATGGGGAGTTAGCAAAAAGATTCTTTAGCTTTCAAGCTTCAAACAAAGCTTATCAGAATATACTAAGCTACTTTGCTTAAAGGGATTTACGAAAATCCTCGAAATGCCATAGTGCATATGTTTAAAATGTACTGAAGTTCCGAGCCGATGGTCTCCCATCTACAAACGCATTGAATATCCAACCAGTCGCAAATGGTTCACAACTCCATATTAATTGACTTTTACAATAGCGGTGTTTTTCAACCTAGTTGTCCAAAAAACGCCGGGCAGCACGTGCCATCTCTTTGCGTTGAGATGGCTTTACAGCTTTCCCTCAAGGGCTTCCTTGCGGATCTCAGCTTTAATGCGCTCTTCGGCGTACATTTTCTTGAGGCGTTTATTTTCATCCTCAAGCTCTTTAAGGCGCTTCATCATGGATGCGTCCATGCCACCAAACTTGGCTCGCCATTTATAAAATTGAGCAGAGCTCATGCCGTGTTCACGGCAAAGATCTGGAACGGCCACACCGTTTTCGTTCTGCTTCAATATCGCCAGGATCTGACTGTCTGTGTATCGTGATTTGCGCATAGAAAACTCCTTTGCTTTAGTTTAGCGGAATTTTCTACTAATAACTGCTCCGATTTTCCGGGGGGATTACACTCCTTTCATCGAAGGAGTGTTAAAATACTGATGTAAATAGATTATTTTCATAGTTTATAAATTTTAAAATAACTTCCCACTATAGTCTGGTCTGAACCAAGCAGTATTGGTTAGGAAAAAGGGCTAGCTGTGTAAAATACCAAATAACGTCGTTATCACATTTGATTTTGGTATATTCTTTAAAGTGTGTTAGTTGTAGCCGTTAGGATTTTTAGACTGCCAGCGCCAAGCATCTCTTACCATATCCTCTAGCTTTAACTTTGCTCGCCAGTTGAGCCGTTTATAAGCATATTCGGGATCTGCAAAGCAGGCGGCTATATCGCCTGGTCTGCGATCAGTATATCTAAAGGGTATACTTTGCAGAGTTTCTTTTTGAAATGCATCAATAATTTCCAGCACCGAGTACCCTCTTCCCGTTCCCAAGTTGATGACGTCAATTCCAAATGGCGCTTTATCTTCAATCAATTTTAGCGCCATCAGATGTCCTTTTGCCAGATCAACTACATGAATATAATCACGAACTCCAGTTCCATCTGCCGTCGGGTAATCGTTACCGTACACTTTAAGTTCTGTTTGCTTTCCCACAGCTACTTGCAACAAATAGGGCACTAAATTACACGGGGTACCTTTCGGGTCTTCCCCAATAAGGCCGGATTTATGAGCTCCCACTGGATTAAAGTATCGTAATACTACTGAAGACCAGCCCGAATCTGCAGCACACAGATCACTCAAAACCCGCTCAACCATATATTTAGATGTTCCATAAGGGTTTGTTGTATTTCCAGTTTGAGAGCATTCGGTAATAGGAATTTTATCAGGCTCACCATAAACAGTAGCTGATGAAGAAAAGACGATGTTTTTAATATTAAACTTATCCATAGCCTCGCATAGAACCAGTGTTCCTGAAAAATTATTCTGATAATATCGCAAAGGTTCTTTACTGCTCTCACCAACAGCTTTAAGTCCAGCTAAATGTAAGACTGCACTTACTTCGTAAGCACCGAATATCTTATATAAACACTCTCTATCTGAAATACTCCCCTCTACTATCGTTGCTGTTTTTTTAGCTAGTCTATTAACGCGAAGTATGCTCTGTTTTGAACTATTCGAAAAATTATCAAGAACGACAACCGAGTAGCCAGCTTTTAATAACTCTAAAACGATGTGAGCGCCGATATACCCTGCCCCACCGGTTACAAGAATGGTAGTCCTCATGTTCACCTTAATTCTCCGTTAAGCCTTTCAAAAATAGCAAGTTTAAAAAACGTCTATATAATTATTTTCTCAAACTCACTCAAAAATACTCCGATAACGCCAGCACCTAAATAACCTTATATTCATTTTGTACCTAATAGCATAGCTTTAGAAAACTGCCAGAAATAGCCAGCTTTAATAACGATCGGTATTTTTTTAAGCCAAAATGCAAAAATAAATACAAAAGCTTTGCGCCCGAAAATGCGGGTTAGCATTTCACGCTTAGCAAGAGCTTTATTAGGGGCAGTATAAAAGTCACGACCTGATGTTTCATTGGGGTGAACACCTATTGTTACCGGAGAAAACCAGACTTTTAAATCTGACTTTATACAATCAGTTATAAAAATATATTCTTCGCCCGAGGGTAACTCCGAACCTAAACCGAAGTTTACATCAAAGAGTACTCCACTATTCTTAATCACTTCGGTTTTAGCGCAGATTTCAATAGAGGAAACTTTGGCTGCCGAGATAAAGGTGTGTTTGAATGGATGAGCTTTATATTCCTTAGGGTAAGATCCGTTTTCAAGAACAAATTTGCTTGTAGAAACATCTACTTGATTAGAGTCCATCCAGTCAATCAACTTATCAAGTTGGTTCAAGTTAAAATTCACATCGTCGTCCATAATGTAAAAATATTTCGTTTTTACAAAAGAAATACCTACGTTTCGACTTTTGGACAACCCGGGATAATCGAGCCTAACATAGGTAACGTCATCACGTGAAATAGAATTAGGCAGTGCTAAATCTGTAATGTCATTACCATAAACTTGATGAACGATAACATAAAAAAAACCTTTACGCTCAGGCTTCAGATTTAAAGCCTGCACACGTTCATTGGCTGTTGAGATTACAATTGTGACGCTAATATTGCCCCTCCTTCTCAAAAATAAGTAGAAACTACCGCGCTACGGAAGTCGAGTTTTTAAGGAGTCGCTGACGGTTAAAAATTATAGAGTAATTGACTTCAACGTAAACATAAAAAAACCAAAAATATAAAACAAAAGGCGAGTTCCTTAGAAAATCATTGCCTAGTGACATAACTATAAAAAGCAGTAAAAAACCAAGTATAAACTTTCCTTTTGCTAAATCTATTTTGGACAGATAGCAACCAATATATATATATCTTAGTACAACAGATAAAAGAATAGTGATACCGAAAACACCATATTGTAGAAAGATCGAAACAAAAGCATTTTCGATAGGTAAAGCAGACGTAACTGAAGTGACTGAATAATCGGGCGAAGATGCACCGATCCCTTTTCCCCATAGGTATTGATATGGTTCCAAATTTGAAATTGCATATATCCAATGCTCAAACCTGGCATTTTCAGTATAAGTACTTAACACAAAAATAGTTTCCAGACGACTCATTATTGTTTCTAAATCAAGGTTATAAAAAAAATAGAACATCAAAGGAAATATCAAAGATAAAAAGAACAATAATCTTAAAACTGAAATTTTATAAAAATAGATAAAAGATAAAACCGTAAATAGCGACATTAACGCCAACCTACTTAGAGAACCTACAACTAACCCCGTAACTAAAATCAGTGAAAAGTAGTAAACAATAAAGCTAACTTTTCGCCTTTCATGGAAGTAATTTATAACAAGAAAAAACAATACTAAAAAAGTGGCAAAATTTATTGGGTTAAACATTGTTCCGGCTAAACGATACCCAATCGCTAAGCGTATACTCCCTATCTCTTCCAAAGGACTTCTATATAAAGTTTCTAAGATTGAAATATCAAAATATTGCCATATTCCAAAAAGTGCGGAAAAAAAACCGTTGATTAAGATCGTTTTGCCCACAATATCTAGGCTGGGTAAAAAATCAGAACGCTCTCTGGAAAGGCCATACACTAATAAGGAAAAGGCAAGTAAAACAAATAAAACTTCATGACGAAAACCTTCAAACAAGAGGATAAGCTCAGTATCCCCAACAAAATGAAGGAGGCTATAAAGACTATAAAAAAACAAAATAAAAAAAGCTAACCGATTGCGTAGTCTTAAATTCGAAAAAATCCCTCCCAAAAGACACAATATAATAATACAAAATATTATAGAGTACCTGAAAGACACGAGTAAATATTCGAAGCCAAAGAAATAGTTAACTTGTGCACTTATAACACCCCAGCTAGGCAACAGAAGAAATAAAGCTAGCAATAAGTATTTAATAATTAATTGTATTCTCAAGATGTTAGTTCTCTGTACAAGTTTTTGTACTTCTCACTTACAACTTCAATAGAGTAGTTACGCCGAGCTATGGACGCAGCTTTTGAGCTCTTAACTATCTCATCCAAAATACTAACATCTACGCGCTGTTCTAAATTTTTTATAACCAAATGCCTAGCTAAATCTTTCCCGAGAATATCGTTCACGACACCGTCCAATCCAAACGATATTGGTAAACAGTTACTTATCATAGCCTCCAAAACGACATTAGGCATTCCTTCATTTTTTGATAGAAAAATAAGAGCTTTACTTATTCTGAAAATTTCTTGAACATCGGGTTTATCTAAGTTTCCTGTGAAAACAACCTTATCCTTAGCTTCATAAGCCTTTACAATTTTAAAGCAATCTTCAACATATTTGTTGTCCAATTCATTAAGCCCTTCTAATGGACCGACCACATACATCTTTGAACCTTCGAGCTCTGAATAATTTTTTAAGAAATACTCAATACTTTCATAAGTATTCTTACGCTCACAAACAAGTCCAACAAAGCAGAATATATTATTCTTTATAGTCGGCGTATTCTTAACTTCATCTACACCATTAGGGATAATACAAATTCTAGATTCACTAAGGAATTTTTTGTTTCTGTGAAAAAGTTGCTTTGTCAAACAAACATTTACATCTACGCATCTAATTAAAAATTTTGACAGTATAGGCCTTTTGTTTTTGTAATAAATTGTTTCAAAATCATCAGAGTCCATTAAAGTCGTCTTTAAGACTATTTTTTTTCTTAAAAAATAACCCAAAGCTATTCCGTATTTAAAAAAGCCGTGCAAATGAATGATTTTAATTTTATTCTTAATTAAAAAGCACACAATATAAAGAAGAGCTAAAATCTTATTCTTAGGCAAGTTTATTATTTCCAAGTAACTGCCCACTTTAAACTTAGAGAATTTTGTACCTTTCTCATGATTAAAAATTACGACTGGTATTTTTAAGTGCTTAGCCAATAAAAGTGCTTGTTGTGATGCTCCACTATACTTATTTAGGTTGTAAACAAAATATGCGATCAAAGTTGTCTCCGTATCATTGCAAGTCCATATTTAAAATACATTCCTAGATTTAAATTCCGATTTGTAGTGGTCAACAAAACCCGGACACCTTTTTAGCTAATTTCTCTA
>TARA_R100001369_G_scaffold39232_1_pt1 | contig 13987 bp, 7 predicted proteins | sample TARA_R100001369 | Tara Oceans TARA_R100001369 (sample SAMEA2621528) | marine metagenome | biome: marine biome (ENVO:00000447); feature: surface water layer (ENVO:00002042); material: "saline water (ENVO:00002010), including plankton (ENVO:xxxxxxxx)" | depth 5 m | reverse complement strand
AGGGGGTATGGGTCAATACCATAGGATAATAGACAAACATGGGATCTTCCTTATTTTCTTTAAGAAAGTCTATGATAAAATCACGAAAAATATCCGGCCCAAACGCTCCTGTATAGGTCTTACTGCCTTCTTTGGTAAAAACATAAGGGTCCCAGTATCTTTCTGCACTGGCTTCGATACCTGCCTCGTAACCCGTCCACATACAATATTCATCAAACCCAACTTTCTCCAATGCATCCGGTTCTACCCGAAAATCGTCGATCTGCCATTTACCGGCTACACAGGTCTTATATCCGGCCCTACTCAATTCATTGACCAAGGTAGGGTTCTCCGTCTCATCAAAATGGGCTCCCCCGCCCCAACGTGGAACGTCCCAATGGTTTACCCATCCATGTCTAAACGGATATTGACCAGTGAGCAAAGTGACCCTTGAAGGAGTACATTGGGGCATGGAATATACATTGTTGAATTTAATGCCAGATTTGGCCAATGCATCTATATTTGGAGTCTCAATATCCTCCGCACCGTAACTGCTGATCCATTCCTTCCCCAGATCATCGACCAAAATAAATAATATATTAGGTGGCTGCTGGTCCGCGGATGGCTTGGTTTTAGCTGCATCGCCACAACCAAATAAAAACACAAGTATACTGGCACAAAATATTCTTCGTATCAACATGAATATATATTTCCTTTAATTGTACATTTTACTATAAAGTTCACTAAGGTCCAATTTATCATCCATTGTTTTTTGAAGCTCCAACAGGTCTGTAAAAAGGGTTTTGACCTTCTCCTTGTACTCCGGACTTTCGGCCAGGTCGTTCATTTCGTTAGGATCATTTTTCAAGTCGAACAAAAGCACCTTGTCTATTTTTGGGTAGATCAAAAGTTTAAACCCATCCTTTCGTATCATACGTTGTACATCTATATAGGCACCGTAAATTCCATTGTAATGGCTTTCCTGTCTTTCCCCCTTAACAATATCCATGAAGCTGTTGAACTCCACATAGTCCGGTTTCTTCACACCAGCCAATTCCAGGGAAGTTGCCATGATGTCCTGTAGATAAACATCCTGGTCCAAAGTTTTGCCCTTCGGAATGCCAGGACCTACCACCATCATTGGAATACGCACACTATGGTCGAACATGCTCTGTTTCCCGATCAGGCCATGATGTCCTACAGACAGACCATGGTCCGCACCGAAAAAGATATAGGTATTATCCATTTTTCCAGAAGCCTCCAAGGAATCCAAAATTATCCCTATCTGCTCGTCCATATGGCTCAGCAGGGCATAATATTCCTGCCTGTGTACTTTCACCGCATATTCCGTTCTTGGAAATGGGGCCAAGGCTTCATCCCTTAAACCGGGTTGATTGCCCATATCATCCTTATATGGATATTCCGGTAAAAAGTTTTCGGGCACTTTAATATTTTCCAAGGGGTACATATCCAAAAAGCGTTGGGGTGCCTGCCTTGGATCATGGGTTGCGTTAAAAGCTAGGTACATAAAAAAGGGATCATCTTTCTTGGTAGCCAAGTCTATAAATGCGAGAGCGTCATCACGGACCACTTCGCTCCAATGTTTACCACCTTCCCAAAAACCTCCCTGAAGGGTGTCTGTAGGTTGCCATTCCGTGTCGTCCGGACCCGTTGGCCGGCCATAGCCCAGCGGCATATAGTCGTTCCAATCCTTCATATCCCCGGATTCCTCTTTCCACTTCTTTATGGATGCGCCCAATTTATTGGCATGATCTTTCGGCATACCGGGACGTATATGTCTAGCATCGTTAAATATAGTACCTGCAGGTGCCTGTACATGCCATTTCCCTGTCATATAAGTATCATAACCTTGATTTTGCATCAAGCGGCTCCATGTTTGGTTCAGCGCCGTAGTGTCTCCCTTGGACCATAGTTCACTTTTTTCTTTGGCGTTCCAAATATAGGAACCGGAAATGATCATTGTCCGTGATGCCACACAAATGGCACCGTTCCAGCCTCCCATATTGTAGGCATGGGTAAAGGAAGTACCCCCATTTACCAAACGATCCAAATTTGGGGTATGGACCTCATCAAAACCAAGGGCCCTAATACTTTCAAAAGTCTGGTCATCGGCAAATAAAAAAACAATATTGGGCTTATCTCCATCCTCGGAGACTTTTTCAGATCCGGATGGTTTACAGGATCCAAGTAGTAAAATACTAAGTAGGGGTAGGCAAAAAAGTAATCTCATATAGGTTATTTTTGGTATGTATAATTAAATCTCAGTTTTCTGTATTGGCTCAGTGGCTAAAATAATCAATAATCCCGGCCCGAAGCACTCATCTCCTGTGAATCCTTCCATCGATTCCAATAAGCAACCATTTCTTTCAATTTTGTGGGCTGCTCATTTGCCAGATTATTATTTTCGCCCATATCACTCTCAATATTATAAAGGGCAAATTGCTCTCCGTTATCATCACTATAAATCTTGTACTCATTGTCTATTAAGGCAGCCTGGCCCTGAAAATCGAAGGCCAAGGGTTCCGTCCTGCGCTTTACCTCACCTTTTACTATAGGCAACATATCCACACCATCATAAGGCCTTTTATTTTTACTAAGGTCAACACCCAAAATATTGGCTATTGTGGGATAATAGTCGGATGTAAAACAAGGAACATCCACTGTTGTCCCCGGTTTTATCATTCCTGGCCACTCCATAATACCAGGTACACGGATTCCTCCCTCATTCAAACTTCTTTTCCTCCCTTTGAGCCCTTTGGTAAGGCCTTGGGTACGTCCGGACACCGATTTTCCCTCCGGACCATTGTCACTGGTATAGAAGAGGACAGTACTATCTTCAATGTCCAGCTCCTTTAGTTTATCCCGCAGGCGCCCCACTTGTTTGTCCAATGCGGATATTACACCATAATAATGTTGCTGGTCTTCGGAAAGGTCCGTATAAGGCTTTCGGTCATCATCCCCTGCCAAAACCGGCAAATGGGGAGTATGGAACCAAATAATACTTAAAAATGGTTTATCGTTTTTTACGGCATCTTCTATAAATGGGATGGCCCTGTCCATGATTACCCTGGAGTCATCCCCTTCCAAATTTTCTTTGGCAATTTGGCCCGGACCGGTCCAGTATGAGGTATTGAAAGGCTGCCCTTCTTTTAAAGCCCCATTGACGTCTCCAGAGGATTGTGGAGGGGTGATCATGGGATCCCAAGTAGGCACCTTGGATTCCGTTACAAAACTAACATCAAAACCATGGTCCCAGGGTGGGGCATAATCCCCATCATACTTTTCCCTTCCTCCCCTATTGGCTTCCACAATATCGCGTGTCAGGGTTCCCAAATGCCATTTACCAAAATGCCCTGTAGTATAGCCCAAATCTTTGACCATTTCTCCTAAGGTAATTTCCTCTGGCTTTATATGGCCACAGTTGGCATGACAAATTCCATAGCGAAGGGGATGCCTACCCGTCATTACGCTTCCACGTGTTGGGGAACATACGGCCGAAGCTGAATAGAAACGTTCAAAAACAGCTCCATTGGTAGCCATGGCATCCAAATTAGGAGTTTTAAGATGAGGATGGCCGTTATACGCCATATCTCCCCAACCCTGGTCATCGGCCATCAGCAGTATGATGTTGGGGGTTGGGTTTTCTGGTGGACTGATTTCCTTTTTTTTCGGACCTTCTGCGCAACCCACTAAAAATAGTATGCCTACAACCCAGATTTTAACTAATTTCATATCACAACATTATTCTTTAAAGCAAAAAATTTCTAAATAAAAGTACGAAAGGAATCAACAAACTAAATATAGAATACAATTATGAAGTTAAAAAATAACGCCTAGGATCAAAAAAACTCCTGTTCTTAACCTTTTCAACCCATAAAAATATTAGGTTGGGAAAATATAAACTCCCCAACCTAAACTTCCACATAAAGAATACATTACTCAAACAATACAATATTCAACTAATATTAACAGCACTTCTACCAACCTGGATTCTGAGTTAAATTGGGATTCAACCTAATCTGATTATCTGGAATTGGAAAGAGTAGCATATGATCTTCAACAGTTTTGCCCTGTGCTCTCATTACCGTCAAAAATTGCCCCCTTCTTTTTAAATCCCATGCTCTTTGTCCTTCAAATGCCAACTCGAATCTCCTTTCCTCCAAAACTGCAGACCTAAATTCATCTTGAGATAAACCAGCCAAATCAGGAAGATCGGACACAACACCATTTCTAGCTCTTTCGCGCACCTTATTGATCCAAATATATTTTTGGTTATCACCGGGATCCACCTCATTCAGAGCCTCAGCGGCAATCAACAAAATATCCGCATACCTAATAACATTAAAGTTAACCCCCGACTGCAACTCATTGGCACGATCATCAAATTTGCTTACATAGTAAGGAAAGACTCCTGGACCATAAGCCTCCTCCATGGTAATTGTACCGGTTACACCATCAATATGTTCATAGCTATCCGCAATGGTTACAGATCGGCGATACGATATCGGATTGTCAGCATTAAATTCAGCGCTCGGAGCAATTGAACCTCCAACCACTGTATTGGCCCAAAAAGAGTTGCCATATGGCCCTGGTAAGGCTCTTGGGCCAAAAGATCCGGGAATTGAGTTATTCCTTTCACCACTCAGATATTGGATTTGATACACATGTTCCACACCATTGTTGTGCTCAGTTTTAAACGCGTTTGCATAATCGGGAAAGAGATCATATTGATCAGAATCGATTACATTTTTGGCATGGGAATATGCATTCGGGTAATCACCTATATAAAGGTAAATACGCGCTAGCAAAGCATCTGCTATATGTGCATTCAACCTACCGGCTGCACTCGTATTAGGCAATTCCAATGCTGCTTCTTTCAAATCCCTCAGAATTAGATTATAGACCTCGTCCGAGGTAGCCCTCGGCGAATTCACCTCATCAAAACCTACCGTTGGAGTCTCATATATGGGCACTCCACCCATGGCACGGACCAAATGCCAATAAAATAGAGCCCGAAGCGCTTTTGCTTCTGAAACAATATCAGCTCTCTTCTCTACATCAAAATCAATTTCCGCTGTATAAAGTGCTACCTCATTAGCCAAATTGATTCCATCATATGCACTTCTCCAAAACCCTTCAGTAGTACCATTATTGTATGTAAATTCGTCCCATTCGAACAAATCCGAGACATTTGGGGAGATGGTTGCATTATCCGCATTTACCTCACCATAATTGATAGCGGTGTTGCCATATAAACTGTATACAGAATTATATACCCCGTAAAGCCCAGCAATAGCATCGTCCTCCGAGGAATAAAAATTTGCTATACTTATGTTTCCCGCAGGATTCTCTTCAAGATAACTTTCGCAAGACGTCATGAACAGCAAGATAGACATCAAAGCACTTATAAAATATTTTATATTTTTCATGATATTTTTCTCTTTAAATTAAAATCCCAATTTCACTCCCAGCCTAATAGTTCTCGATGATGGATAGGCTCCATTGTCAACACCAAAACTAACATTGTTGGTGGCATACAAATCCACTTCTGGATCAAAACCAGAATAATTGGTAATGGTGATTAGGTTATCGGCAGCAACAAAAAGTTGTGCACTTCTACACCAGTCCAAGCCTAGTTCATCTATTGGCAAATCATAGGAAAGATTAATTGTTTTAAATCTCAAATATGAACCATCCTCCACATTTCTATCGCTGAAATTCTTCCACTCCCCGGCATTGGTAAGTGGTGCCTCAATTGTATTACTTGATCCTGGCCCAGTCCAACGTTCATCAAAAGCTTTTTGTAGTACATTGTGTTTTTGGGGCTGGGCGTATAACCCTATAGTATTCATGTTGGCCAAGTCGTTTCCTTGACTTCCATTAATAAAGATGGATAGGTTAATATTTTTATAGGAAAAAGTATTGGTAAATCCGTATATAAAATCGGGGTTGGGGTCACCAACAACTTCTCTATCATCCAAATTAGTCTTAAATCCATCGCCATTCAAATCCTTATATTTGGGCAGTCCTACCCTATTAACTCCACCTACAGTATTGCCTGCAGATATAATTTCTTCTTCCGATTCCCAAATTCCCAAAAACCGATAACCAAAAAACTGGCCTAATGGTTCACCTTCCCGCGCTATTGAATATCCATAAGCCGTCTCGCCCCTACCTATCCCATTGATAAGCTCTTCCGTACCTTCAGGAAGTTCCAATAATTTATTTCTATTAAAGGAAATGTTGAAATTGGAACTCCACGATAGTTTTCCAAAATTATGGTTGTATCCAAGATCAAACTCGAATCCCCTGTTTTCCACTTTTCCAATATTTTGTACACTTGTGGAATATCCTGACTGTGTAGGAATGGCCACACTTAACAAAAGGTCTTCTGTAGTTTTAACATAATACCCTGCTTCCAAATTCAAACTACCATCAAGCAAACCCATTTCTAAGCCTAGGTCGGTCTGCTTGGTTCGTTCCCATTTTAGATCAGGGTTGTTAATACGATTGGGAGCAAGGCCAACGACAGGAACACCTCCAATAATAGGTTGTGCTGTTGCCGCGTATAGTGCCAATGAATTATAAGCTCCGATGGACTCGTTTCCGGTTAAACCATAACTACCTCTTAGCTTTAACTTACTGAACACATTTAGATCTTTGATAAAATCTTCTTCTATCAATCGCCAAGCCAACGCTCCTGAAGGGAAAACACCCCATTTTCTACCGTTTCCAAATTTTGAAGATCCGTCCCTACGAATTGAAGCCGTTGCTATATACTTATTATTGAAGACATAATTGACTCGTCCTAAATATGACAGCAAAGCTGTTTCAGTTGCTCCACTTTTTGAGGGGCGGGGATCGGAACCAAGCTCAAGGTTATTAAACTCTACTAAATCTGTAAAAAAATCGTCCGTCCGGGAAAATACACTTTCCAACTTGTTACTTTGAAAAGTATATCCTACAACTGCATCCAAGCGATGCAAATCTCCAAAGCTCTTGTTGTAATTAAAGGTATATTCCGCCAATAAGTTTGTTCTCTGCACATTACCTATTGAAGCTATGCCGTTATTGGGCAATGCTTGGGTTTCCGCCGTGGTTGGGGTGTAGGCATTCCTTTTGGAGTTAATAAGATCAGCTCCAAAATTGGCTTTAAAAGAAAATCCATTGAATAGTTCATATTGCAAAAAAGCATTGCTAAGTATACGTGTATTATATGTAATATCTGTCCGCGTTTTAGCAATTGAAACAGGGTTCTCCAATACCTTTACCGTTTCATCGTGATTATGAATATAATTACCCTCACTGTCCGTAACAGGAATAACTGGTGTAGTGGCCAAAGCATTCCAAAGTGGCGTATCATTTTGGTAACCTCCACCGTCAGAATCTACAGCATCATTAATGGTTCTTGTAATATTGGTGTTCATACCAAATTTTAATCTTTCGCCTAAATCTTGATCTAGATTAAATTTTAATCCGGCCCTTTTAAAATTGGATTCGATAATTATACCATCTTGATCCATATAATTTCCTGAAACCAAATATCGAGTACCCTCCCGACCTCCAGATACGGTAAGATTGTAATTATTTGTGATTGCCGTTCTAAATATCTGATCTTGCCAATCAGTACCTTCACCAAGTTCCTCAGGTAATGGCTTATTTACACCATCATAAATAAGTGGTTGATTGTTGTTAATAGCCCATTCATTAGTCAATATGGCCAGCTCCTCCGCGTTCGCTAAATCTAATTTTTTTCTTACCGTACTTATACCTGTAGAATATTCAAAATCTATTTTAGCTTTACCAACGCTTCCCCTTTTGGTTGTAACTATTACAACACCATTTGCTCCTCTTGCACCATAAATAGCCGTGGCCGAAGCATCTTTAAGTACTTCGATCGAGGCAATTTCACCAGGACTAATACTTGTTAAAGGGTCACTTGCAGAAGCTCTATTACCGCCTGCCTCTGGCGTAGTATTTTCATTATCTATTGGAAAACCATCAACTACATAAAGCGGCTGACTAGAGGCATTGATTGAATTTGTGCCCCTTACCCTGATTCGAATTCCCCCTCCTGGAGCATTTGAAGCAGCCCTGATATCCACACCAGAAGCCTTACCTTGTAAAGCTTGAACAAAAGTATTAGACGGTGTTTTCTCTAAATCGACACCCTTAACAGAAGAAACCGATCCTGTTAAATCTTTCTTTCTAACAGTTCCATAACCCACAACCACAACTTCGTCCAAACCTGCAGCATCTTCCTCAAGAGTAACAGAAACATTTGATTGTCCATTAATAGGGACCTCCTTGGTTGCATATCCAATGTACGAAATAACAAGCGTCACATTTTCATTGCCTACTTCTATAGCAAAATTGCCATCAAAATCGGCCGTAACACCGTTAGAAGTTCCTTTTTCTACGATATTGGCTCCCGGTAAGGGAACGCTATCGGCATCTGTGATTATACCTGATACCTGGAACTGAACCGCGCCCACATCCTTTATTGGTTCAACATCCTCAATCTTCGAAGAAATGGCAGTATTTGTTTTTTTGGTAAGTATTACCTGTCTATCCACAGTTTTATAACTAGTATTGGTATTGTCAAAAAGCAGGGCCAGCACCTCCGATATTTTTCTTTTTTTGATGTGAATCGTTACTCTTCGATTAAGATCAATCTGCGCACTCTCATATAAAAACCGAAATTCCGAAATCGCTTCTATTTCACTAAAAACCTGTTCTACTGGAACATTATCGAATTCTAAGGTTAATTTCGTGCCCTGGGCATAGGTATTTGCCTGAATCTCAAACAACGAAACTATAAGCAAAAAGGTGGTAAGTTTCATCTTCAAGTCTAATTTAGGGAAAAGGCCATAAAGCAAGATCCCCATAAATTTATTTTTCATAATTTTGGTTTGATTAAATGATTTTGAAAAGGTCGTTTAATAATTAGTTCTTAAATCGGGAAATGGTCTCAAGCATTTTCCGATTTTTTTTGAACTATCTGTGCTACATTCAAAAAGTTATGGCATAATCAATTGTTTTATTTGGTTCATATTAGTCTATAGTTATTCTGTTGTCCTTAATGATATATTTAAAAGCATGCACCTCCCCTATGGATTTCATTACGTCCTCTATACTTTCAATGTCGACATTAAACCTGGCGTTTAAAATTTTTGCACTTAGAAGTTCATTATTGTTTTCAATAATCACATTATAACTGCGTTCCAGCTTTTTTGACATATCCTTAAAGCTGACATCTCTGAAAACAAGTTCTCCTTTGATCCATCCTGTGTACAGACCAACATCTACCTTCTCTTCATGCGTGATATGGGACATTCTGTTCCAAGTCCCCTTTCTTCCCGGAACTAACACCAAATGATCTTCAGGGCTCAATACATTTGTCATGCTAACGGATCCCTCAACCAATACAGTCTTGATTTCATCATCCTCATCGTAGGAAGAAAAATTAAATTGGGTCCCCAACACCTGCACCGACACTTCGTCAGAATGAACAACGAAAGGGTGTTCCTTATCTTTGGCCACCTTGAAGTACGCTTCACCCTTAATAAATATTTCTCTCTTCCCTGTTTTTAGGAACTTTACAGGATACTTAATTCTAGTTCCGGAATTCAAATGGACCACAGTACCATCAGAAAGTTCTACTTCAAATATTTTTCCAAACGGAATCTCCAATTCATTATACACCAGTTCACCTATATTAGAATCAACCTTATAGGTTATCCTATTACCCTTTTGCACCCCTAATATTTCACCTGATGTGGAAACAATCTGCTGACTGCTCTCCTCCTGAATTACCTTCACATTATCTTCCCCCATTTTGAGCTTTATGGAAGCTTCTGAAATGGGATTATGGTGAGCAATATCATTTTGCCTAAACACTATATACCCTACAGAAATAATTCCAACAAAAATTGCAGCGTATTTTAGCAATGGCCGCCAAAAGATAACCTTCTGCTTTTTAGAAGCATTAACCTTCTCCATAAATTCCTGCCATTCCAAATCAGTGTCCATTTCTTCAAGAAACACCAAAGCCTCCGACACCAAATTCTCATGAAAAAGTGTATTGACAATCTCCTTTTCATCCTGGGTAAGATCCTGCAAAGTATCCGACCCTATTTGACCGGATTGTTCAATTCTTACCAAAACAGATTTCAACTTTTGCATAAGGTTTATTTGTTGTTCTTTTTATTAAGTTGGTATATTAGGTTTTTAGGGTGACAAGAAATTTATATTTTTTTAGAATTTGACAAATATTTATGTCAAATGAAATTAAATTAGTATAATTGACAACAATATTTAGTCAATAATACAACAACCCAACCATTAATTAGGATGTTAAGTCCTAGAGGACCATGGCCAAAATCAAGAAAAATTACAACCAAGAAATGGAGAATCTTTTTAAAGAGCATTTCCCTATGTTGTGCTTAATTGCTTTTGGAATTGTCAAGGATAAGGATTTGGCCAAAGATATTGTTCAAGATTTTTACATGTCTTATTGGCAAAGAAGGGAAGCGATTGCTATAACAATCTCCTTTAAGGCTTATGCTATCAGAGCCGTAAAAAATATGAGTTTACTTTCCCTTGAAAAAGCAAAAAAAGAAAAATCGCTTCTCCAAAGTCTAAATACGCCGAAATACAACGATCCGGAACCTATGGACCCTCCCAATACAAACGGCAGGAAGATACAGGCACTGGTTAACGAGCTCCCTGAAAGCCGTAAACAAATATTTATTTCCGCGATTATCAATGGACGCAGTTACGCCGAAATAGCTGAAATGCATGGGGTTTCCATAAACACCGTTAAAACACAAATGAAAAGGGCTTATGCGTTTCTAAGGTCGGAGGCGACGGAAAATTTATTACATTTTTTTCTTTGGGCAGCACTTGTTTCATACTGCATAACTTAAAGAAGTTATTAATTAAAGGGCGCCTCGGCCAATTAAATTCCACTTTGTCCAAAATTTCCCCTTATCCTTTAGAATTCTAATTCCCTGCCTATCCTTATTGTCTAAAATCAAAATATAGCTATAAATAAAAGTGGCTATTGTACGAAAATTACTTTCTGAGTCTGCCTTTATTTTTAGTAATGCCTCATTTACAAAATAAGACCCCTATATGTTTAATGCCAGAATAGCCCTTAGAGTAATAGCCCACCTCTTTGACCTTTTGCCTTAAAGTAATTACCTAGGGGTTTATAAGGTCACAATGGGCGTAACAAATTCTGTTTCAAAGGAGATGCCTATCTACCCCTCCAAGAGCTAAGGAACAGACCATAATCGCAGAATAAAGATGTTCAAAAACCCCTAATTTGGAGGCCATATTCTCCAAAATAGGGGTCTTTAAATGGTGGGCTGCTATACTCTATTGGTCCCTACCTGTTCATTGACCATCAAGAATGATCTTGAGTGGTTTTTCTTTCTATAGATTAGCTTTAGATAGATTTCAATTATAATTTCTCAATATAAACATAATAGGCCGGATGCACCCTATTGTCCTTATCTATTAGCTGTGCTTCCATATCGTATTTCCCTGCCGAAACCTTGGCGGTGAAGGACACTTCCTTCTGTCCCTTTTCCACTTTAGCAGATTGCTCTACGTCCGCAACATACAAATAAGCGTTTTCAAAATCCGATTTTACACTTGCCGGCATTGTCCTATCCAGCTCCACTATTTTTTCCTGTGCGGGGAAAGTTGCGTTAATTTCCAATCCACTTTCCCTTGGAAATCTACATAGGCTAATTTTGTATTCCCCATCTTCCACGAATTCTATCTTCCATCTTCCAGTAGCCTGAACTGCACTTGCTGCCCCGTATTGATGCCACATACCGTTAAATTTCCCAGTTAACATATCGTGCGCGGAAATTCGACTAGGATTTTCTTGCGGTGATCCTACTTTTATGTAGGCATATCTTTCGTTAACACCCTCATCCACAAAGGACTGCCACCATCTTTCGTAACCCTCTGCCAGTTTTTCAACCACCTCGGGGTGTTGATCTATTACATTCTTGGTTTGACTGCGATCCGTGTTCATGTTATAAAGTTCCGTTCCGTTAACGAACCTCCAGTTGTCATCCATAACAGAGTATTTTCTGTATTTTACCAAATTTTGAAGTCTTTGGGTATCTATATACAGCGTTCTATTGGGCCAATTTTCGGCGTTATCATACAACAAAGGCTTAAGACTGGTGCCATCCAAGGGTTTCACAGGATTGAAATCGAGGCCTAGTACGTCTACAAAAGTAGGCAACAAATCATAGGCTGCGGCCAGTTTGTCTATGTCCTTACCTCCGGTAAGTTGTCCGTCCGGCCAGCGAATGAAGAGGGGCACCCTATGACCACCTTCATATTCACTCCCTTTACCTCCTCTTAAACCGGCATCGAAAACCTGATGCCCACCAGCAGTACCATTATCTGTCATAAAGATCAAGATGGTATTGTCCGCTATCTTCAACTCGTCCAACTTCTTTTGCAGCAACTTAAAATTGTCGTCTATATTGGTTATCATCCCATAAAAGCGTTGAAACTGCTCCTTAAGACCATCTACTCCCTTATACATATCCAAATATTTCTTTGGAAGGTTTAATGGGCCATGGGGAGCATTGGTGGCTATGTAACAGAAAAAAGGGTCGTTTTTATTTTCTTCTATAAAGTCCATAGCTTCTGAAAAGAAGACATCCGTACAGTAACCCTTGTATTTTTGAGTTTCCCCATTGTGCCAATAAGTATCGTCAAAATAATCGTTGCCCCAATAGTCTGGTCCTTGGGTGATTCCTCCCCCACCATGCCTAACAACCTCATGAAAACCCCTATCTTCAGGGCGGTACGGATAATTATCCCCTAAATGCCACTTCCCGAACATTCCGTTGGTATAGCCATTTTGGGCTAACACTTGAGGTAAAATTACTTCATCCTCAAACAGCAGTGAACGACCGGTTATGGTATGGAATACGTTTATCCTATTGGTATGTCTACCGGTCATTATGGCTCCCCTGGTTGGAGCACAGGTGGTGGACACATGAAAATTGGTAAAGCGCACCGACTCCTTATAAAATGCATCTAGGTTAGGTGTCTTAATGTATGGGTTTCCATAGCAGCCCAAATCTCCCATACCCTGATCGTCTGTAATTACAATAATGACATTGGGTTTTTTCTTTTCTTGACTTTGGGCCATTAAGCTTATTGGCATCACCAATGCTACCAAAACAAAAACCTTAATATATCCTACCAGCGAACCTAACGGACGCAATTTGTCTATGACCATAATCCAACCTAATTTATTTTTGAACAATTTAGTTATCATTTTTTTATTTTTTATGAAAATATTATCCAATCATGATACTATTTCCTTTTAACCGGAATTCCTATTTTGAAACTTGGAAAACCCCGCTAAATGCGACCTAGTCCAACAAAAGTCCTAAGGTCGACATATTTAGGGTTTTCCTCCTTAAAAATATCAAATTATCCTTAAACTAATATCCAGGGTTCTGCACAAGGTTTTCATTGTTTCTCAATTCATCCGTAGGAATAGGGAACAATAATTCCCTTGCAGTAAGGGTAGGGCCATATACAAATTTATGTCCAACAAAATCCTCAAAGTTTCCTGTAGTTACGTTCAAAGCCTTTCTTAGACGGACCATATCGAACCAGGTTACATTTTCGTAGCTCAACTCGTGCCATTTCTCTTTCCAAACCGCTTCCCTAAATTGCTCCTTGCTAAGTCCTGAATATTCAACCAGTTCGGCCCTTCTTCTGATTTTGTTCAAGGCCTCTTCGGTATCTATTGTAGGACCGGAAATCTCGTTCTGGGCCTCGGCATAAATTAAAAGTACCTCCGGATAGCGAATTAAGTCCCAATTAAGGTCACTACTTGCCGTTTCAAGATTGGCCACAATATCAAAATGTTTGTATAAAAAGTAACCTCCCAGTACGACAGTTTCGTTCCTATCAAATTTTGAAGTATAGGTGG
>TARA_R100001369_G_C3326999_1_pt1 | contig 14042 bp, 9 predicted proteins | sample TARA_R100001369 | Tara Oceans TARA_R100001369 (sample SAMEA2621528) | marine metagenome | biome: marine biome (ENVO:00000447); feature: surface water layer (ENVO:00002042); material: "saline water (ENVO:00002010), including plankton (ENVO:xxxxxxxx)" | depth 5 m | reverse complement strand
GGGAAGTTTTGCCCAAATTAAACTTTTCGACGAAATAAATGGAGATGAGATCATCAACCAGATCAAGGGCAAGAATTGGATCATTAATGAAGCCAATTTGGTGTTTTATGTAGATAGAAATACTTTGGATGCCGCGGGCAATGTTATTGAGCCTTCAAAGTTGTACTTGTACAAGGACAATACCAATGGTCCGGTATACAATCAATTTTTGGAATCTGAAGAGGATTACAATGCTGGGAATTTTACGAACTATGATGGAGCACTAAACAAGGTAAGCGGTAAAGGACAGACCTATAAAATTAAGATTACCAATTACATCAATGACTTAATAGTGAGGGATTCTACCAATACAACACTTAATTTGGCATTGACTTCAGACATAAGGATTTCATCCACCGGAAAGGCCATGTTGGCCAATAATACGGAGGGAGAAGTGCCAGTGATGTCTTCTGTAAACCCCTTTGGGACTGTCCTTTATGGTAGTGATAATTTACCGAGCGGGCAGGAAGGGAAAAAATTAAAACTCGAAATTTTCTATACCAAAGCAAATTAAAAGCCAGAAAAATACCACTTATAGTATTTTTACGTTAATTAACTAAAAGATAAAAGGTTTTATATAACAAGGTACTAAATTTGTTATATAAAACCTTTTGTTTATTGCTAACCATTAAACTTTGAAATATGTGTGGAATTGTTGGATATATTGGGCATAGGGATGCCTATCCCATTATTATTAAAGGACTTCAGCGTTTAGAATACAGGGGATATGATAGTGCGGGTATAGCCTTGTATGACGGTAATGAAATAAATCTATCCAAGACCAAAGGGAAGGTAGAGGATCTAAATAATAAGGCCAAAAGTACTATTTCATTAGAGGGGAAACTGGGTATAGGTCATACAAGATGGGCTACACATGGTGTCCCAAATGATGTGAATTCGCACCCACATTATTCCAATTCTGGAGATTTGGTAATTATCCATAATGGGATTATAGAGAATTATGATGCTATAAAGAAGGAATTAACTAAGAGGGGCTATACTTTTTCTTCAGAAACGGATACGGAAGTATTGGTAAACCTTATAGAAGAAGTAAAGCGCAAAGAAGGGGTGAAGCTTGGAAAGGCAGTTCAAATTGCTTTGAATGAAGTAGTTGGGGCATATGCTATTGCAGTTTTTGACAAGCAAAAACCAGATGAAATAGTAGTAGCCAAATTAGGTAGTCCTTTGGCAATAGGTGTAGGGGAGAACGAATTTTTTATTGCTTCCGATGCTTCACCATTTATAGAATTCACCAATAATGCCATTTATCTGGAGGATGAGGAAATGGCGGTCATTAGATTGGGGAAGGAAATTAAACTTAGAAAAATAAAGGACGATGCCATTGCCTATCCTTCCATACAGGAATTGGCACTTAATCTAGAGGAAATTGAAAAGGGCGGTTTTGATCACTTTATGCTAAAGGAGATCTACGAACAGCCAAGAGCCATTTTGGATACCTATCGCGGACGCCTATTGGCTAAAGAAGGGATAATAAAAATGGCGGGTATAGATGATAATTTGGAAAAGTTCCTGAATGCCAATCGTATTATTATTGTAGCATGTGGTACTTCTTGGCATGCAGGATTGGTGGCAGAATATATTTTTGAAGATTTGGCCAGGATTCCTGTAGAAGTGGAATACGCTTCAGAATTCCGCTATAGAAATCCGGTTATAACAGATAAAGATGTGCTTATTGCCATTTCACAATCTGGGGAAACGGCAGATACCCTGGCCGCCATTAAATTGGCCAAGGAAAAGGGGGCCTTTGTATTTGGAGTGTGTAATGTGGTAGGTTCATCCATAGCTAGGGAAACCAATGCTGGTGCCTATACCCATGCCGGCCCCGAAATTGGGGTGGCATCAACCAAGGCATTTACTACGCAAATAACGGTGCTGACCTTATTGGCATTAAAATTGGCAAAGGAAAAAGGGGTTTTCAACAATACACGTTTTCATGAACATCTAAGTGAATTGGAGAATATTCCCTCCAAGGTAGAAAAGGCTTTGCTTTCCAATCCTTTGGTAGAAATAATATCCAATGTTTATAAAGATTCCACCAACTGCCTTTATTTGGGAAGAGGGTACAATTTTCCGGTTGCCTTGGAAGGTGCTTTAAAATTAAAGGAAATTAGTTACATACATGCCGAGGGTTACCCTGCAGCAGAAATGAAGCATGGACCAATTGCCCTTATAGATGAACATATGCCGGTTGTGGTTATTGCAACCAACAAGGGGCATTATGAAAAAGTGGTGAGTAATATACAGGAGATAAAATCCCGAAAAGGCAAAATTATAGCTGTGGTTACTGAAGGCGACGTGCAGGTTAAGGAATTAGCGGACCATGTTATAGAAATTCCGGAAACATTGGAGAGTCTAACTCCCTTATTGACCACAATTCCACTTCAGTTATTATCGTATCACATTGCAGTGATGAGAGGATGTAATGTGGATCAGCCCCGTAACTTGGCCAAGTCGGTTACTGTGGAGTAGAATTACTCTTAATAAAACTATAAAGACATCCGTAAATGGTGGTCCAAAATGGCCATTATTTACGGATGTCATTTTTTTGCGACCATTATTTTGTCAATATTTTATTAAAAAATGTTAAATTTTGAGTAAAAAATACTATGCATGCATAATTTATTTGATTTTCTTATTGTCAAATTGAAATTTGGTGTATATTGGCTATTAGGTGATATCTTACCATTAACTAATACTAATTTAACTCAAAACCTTATGAGATCAATTCTTCTATTATTCTTTTTCATGTTTGGAATGTTGGCGCATTCACAAACGATTATTAAAGGGAATGTGGTGGATCAAAACAATGACCCAGTACCTGGAGCCAACATTGTAATTATGGGCAAAGCCATTGGTACAGTATCCGATTTTGACGGGAATTTTATATTGAACACTAGTGAGAATCCGCCCTTTACTTTAAATATTACGAGTATTGGATTTGTGGCTTCTACAGCTAATATTACCCAAAACAATCAGACTATTGCAATTGTTTTAAACGAGGAACAGACAAGTTTGGACGAGGTGGTAATTTCTGCATCTAGGACCCCGGAGCGTGTTTTTGAATCCCCGGTAACTGTGGAAAGATTTGGACTTAGTGATATCCAGAATACTGCTTCGGCCGATTTCTATGATGGCCTGGAAAATTTAAAAGGTGTAGATGTAAACACCAACAGTTTAACTTTTAAATCCGTAAACACTAGAGGATTTGCTTCTTTTGCCAATACTCGATTTATGCAATTGGTTGATGGGATGGATAACTCTACTCCGGCGTTAAACTTCCCTATTGGAAACTTAGTAGGGATGATAGAGACGGATGTTCTAAGTGTTGAATTATTACCCGGTGCATCCTCAGCACTTTATGGTGCCAATGCCTTTAACGGAATACTTTTTATGCGCAGTAAAAGCCCTTTTGATCATGAAGGAATAAGTGTATCTATAAAAAGAGGTGTCACCTCTCAAGAGTCGGCGGGAACTAATCCGTATACTGATTTTGGTATTCGTGCGGCACATAAATTCTCCGACAAATTCGCTGGAAAAGTAAATTTCGGATATTTAAAAGGTACAGATTGGGCCGCAACTAGTGAGGTTGATAAATTCGATCCGTCTAGGACAAGGGCCAATTATAACTATGATGGAATTAATGTATACGGAGATGAAGTTTCCACGAACATTAGATCTGCCTCTGGCTTGGGAATTATTCCAGATGTAGAGGTAAGTAGAACAGGTTATAATGAGGGTGACTTAACCAACTATAACGCAGAAAGTATTAAGGCAGATTGGGGATTATACTATCGCCCAATTGAAGACAACAGCCTTGAGTTTTCTTACGTGGGTAAAGTGGGTACTGGTACTACTATTTATCAAGGAACAAACCGCTATAATATCAATGGTTTTTTTCAGGAACAACATAAATTGGAAATTAAAAATGACAATTTCTTTTTACGAGGATATGTAGTAGGGGATAAAGCAGGAGATTCTTATGATATGGTGTTTACGGGGATTAACATTAACAGAGCTTGGAAATCCGACGAAGACTGGTTTGGAGATTATATAGCAACTTATGCCGGAATAGAATTGTCCGGAAATCCTTCTGGTCTAACGGATGATCAAAAGCATGCACAGGCGAGAGCCGTTGCAGATACGGGTCGTTACCTGCCAGGAACACCGCAATTCGAAGCTGCATTTAATAAAAGTATAAATGATCCCGATCTATCAACGGGTTCTAAGTTTCAAGATGCCTCTAAATATTACCATGCCGATGGGAATTATAATTTTAGCCATTTGATTGATATTGCCGAAATTCAAATTGGTGGATCTTATAGAAAATACAGTCTAAATTCTGGAGGTACCATATATACTGATACTGATGGTCCAATAGATTATTCGGAATATGGTATTTATACCCAAATTCAAAAAAAGATTGAACTTTCCGATGAGAAAAGCATAAAATTGACAGGATCGGCACGTTATGATAAATCAGAATTTTTTGATGGCTTCATATCACCACGTATTTCTGCTGGTTTAACACTTAATAGAGATCATAACATTAGAGCCTCTGTGCAAACAGGATTTAGAAACCCGACCACGCAAGATTTATTTATTGGATTAGATGCGGGAAGAGCAATTTTAGTTGGTTCCGCACCTGAAAACTTGAGCCGTTATTCTGACACCTATGATGTAAGTTCAACCGGTCAATTGTCAGGCCAGCCTGCATCAGTAGTACAAACAGGAAGAGCGGCATATGAAAATGCCTATTCAGCGCAGTCAGTGGAGACCTTTAAGATTACGGATAACGTGGCTGATTTAAAGGTTTCAAATCCGGAATTGGTAAAACCCGAACAGGTTACGTCTGTTGAGGTAGGGTATAGAGGAAAGATAGATAAACTGGTAGTTGATTTTAGTGCCTATTACAATAGTTATAAAGACTTCATTTCCCAAGAGGTTGTGGATGCACCTTTTTATGGTATTGCAGGTGATGGCGATCTCTCTATAGATGCTATCCGAAACGATGATATTCAGCGCTATAGTGCCTATACCAATACTGATGCCGATGTTAACTCTTACGGAGCTTCTATTGGTTTGGACATGAAAGTACTAGGTAATTTTGACTTAGGAGGTAGTTATACTTTTACAAAGTTGGATTTTGATAGAGAAGCAAATCCGGATGTTATGTTGAATTTTAATACCCCGGAACATAAGTTTAAAGCCAATTTTGGGAATGAGGAATTATTCAAAAATTTTGGCTTTAATCTAGCATACAGATTTAGTGATGATTATTTTTGGGAAGCCACTTTTGGCAATGGTGTTGTGCCGGAATTCCATACACTTGATGCTCAAATTAGCTACACTGTTCCAAGCATCAAATCTTCCTTTAAGTTAGGTGGAACCAACATTACCGGCAAGGAGTATTTTACTGCCTTCGGAACAGGTTTTATTGGGTCTATGTACTACCTATCTTGGACAATTAATAACTAAACTAAAATCAAATCATAATTTGACATGAAAAATTTAAAATATATATTCTTAGCATCTTCACTGATTTTGTTTACTAATTGTAACGATCCAGAAGATGTCGATTTGAACGCTGTTGCGGAAGAGGAGGCAAAGCCCGCATTGACCGCTGGTTCCGCTGATTTTTCCAAATATGTGGCTATCGGAAATTCATTTACGGCTGGTTTCACTGATAATGCACTATTTGTCGCATCACAACAAAATTCTTTTCCCAATCTATTGTCGCAAAAATTTTCATTGGTTGGCGGTGGTAATTTCTCCCAACCATTGATGAATGATAATATTGGAGGACTTTTATTAGGAGGAAATCCTGTTTTAGATCCACAATCTGGAAAAAATCTATTCGCTCCAAGACTCTATTTTTATTCTGATACCAATTCAGCATGCCCTGATAATACTGGCCCTGTTGTCCTTGGAATTGACCCTAACGACTCCGGTACCCAAGCAACTAGTTCTACAACAGATTTTTTATTAAACAATCCAACCGGGCCATTTAATAATATGGGTGTTCCTGGTGCAAAAAGTTTTCATCTATTAGCTCCAGGTTATGGAGCCTTGGCCAACCTTTCCTTAGGCCTAGCAAATCCTTATTTTATAAGAATGGCTTCAGAATCCAATGCTAGTGTTTTAGGCGATGTTGTTTCACAATCACCAAGCTTTTTTACATTTTGGGTTGGAATTAATGATGTTTTGGGTTATGCCCTTTCTGGCGGAGACGGATCTAGTGCCATCACGCCATTGGATGGAGCACCTGGAGTTGGTTTTAATCAAACGTATGCAACCTTGATCGGGGCAGTAACGGCCGGTGGGGCAAAAGGTGTAGTGGCAAATATTCCAGATGTAACAAGTATTCCACATTTTACAGCGGTACCCTATAATCCCTTAGACCCTAATGACGAATGTTTACAATCTTATACTGATCAAATACCTACGTTAAATGGTGTATTTGGCCAGTTGAATCAGGTGTTTGCCTATTTGGAGAGTCAAGGAATTCCAAACGCAACAGATCGACAAATTGTTTTTTCAACGACTGAGGCAAGTGCGGTTGTGGTTAACGATGAATCCTTAATTAATTTATCAACTCAAATTGCAGGAGTATTGAAGGTAAGTCCTACGTTTCCCGCGTTTGTGCAATCATTTGGTTTGCCAGTTGAAGCCGCGCCAGTGGTAGCTGATCTTTTTGGTTTAGCTTACGGACAAGCTAGGCAGGCTACAGCAGACGATTTGCTGGTATTGCCTAGTTCATCTATTATTGGTACGGTAAACACCAGTTCGGTAGCATTTTTAATGTCCCAGGGACTATCCCAAGCATTGGCTGGACAATTTTCAGTAGAAGGGGTGTCTTTACCATTAGCTGATAAATGGGTTTTATTGCCAAGTGAACAAGCAGAGATTGCAGCGGCAACGACTGCATTTAATACAACCATAGCAGCAACTGCTACTCAAGCAGGTTTAGGTTTGGTGGACGCCAATGCTTTAATGAGCAAATTGGCAGATGGAGGAGTTACCAGTGGTAATTTTATCTTAACGGCCGAATTGGTCAGGGGTGGGGCATTTTCTCTAGATGGTGTTCATCCAACAGCCAGGGGTTATGCTTTGATAGCCAATGAATTTATGAAGGCGATAGATGTTACTTATGGTTCAAATTTTGAGGCATCAGGTTCTTTATTGGATATAGGCGACTACCCAACAAATTATTCTTCAACACTTCAATAAAATGTGGTTAATTTAAACAGAAATACAGCACCTTATTAAAGGTGCTTTTTTTGTATAACCGATTTTAATTTTCTGTGTTTTAGTTAATATTGGTTATTATTTGAAAATTTTTTCGTGTTGCATATCAAAAGCCAAGAAAGGAGAAAAAGCTAATAAAGGGGTGGAAAGCATGTTTTTATAGCAAATGGAAAAAGGATACCTGAGTTCTTCCATAAAAATTAAAAAAACAATTTCTTTTTAAGAATGGAAAACATATCTTTGCAGCCTTAAAAACAAAGCGGTATGTCGCGCTGTTTTTATTTTAAAGATAACAGTAAAACGTAAATACTCAAGTAATGTCTAAAGTTACAGGTAAAGTTTCCCAAATCATCGGCCCGGTAGTTGATGTTGAATTTCAGTCCGGAGCGGACCTTCCCAAAATCTATGATTCTTTGGAAATCGTTAATAAAGATGGTTCCAAGTTGATTTTGGAAGTACAGTCCCACGTAGGTGAAAATACGGTCAGGACTATTTCTATGGATTCAACTGATGGGTTAAGTAGGGGAGTTGCCGTTGAAGCAACAGGAAGCGCAATCCAGATGCCAATTGGTGATGATGTTTATGGTCGTTTGTTCAATGTAATTGGAGATGCTATTGATGGACTTGGGGATTTGCCCAAAGCTGGTAAAGATGGTCTTCCAATTCACAGGGATGCCCCTAAATTTGAGGATTTATCAACTTCTACCGAAGTTTTGTTTACTGGAATTAAAGTAATCGATTTGATAGAGCCTTATGCCAAGGGTGGTAAGATTGGTTTATTTGGAGGTGCGGGTGTTGGTAAAACCGTACTTATCCAGGAATTGATCAACAACATTGCAAAAGGACATGGTGGACTTTCAGTATTTGCAGGAGTAGGGGAACGTACCCGTGAGGGGAATGATTTACTTCGTGAGATGTTGGAGTCAGGAATTATAAAATACGGAGATGATTTCTTGCACTCTATGGAAGAAGGCGGATGGGATCTATCCAAAGTAGATAAAAAGGTAATGAAGGATTCCAAAGCGACCTTCGTTTTTGGACAGATGAACGAACCTCCTGGAGCCCGTGCACGTGTAGCCTTGTCTGGATTGACAATTGCGGAATACTTCCGTGATGGTGCAGGTGAAGGACAAGGAAAAGACGTTCTTTTCTTCGTAGATAATATTTTCCGTTTTACCCAAGCTGGTTCTGAGGTATCGGCCCTTTTGGGACGTATGCCATCAGCGGTAGGTTACCAACCAACTTTGGCAACAGAGATGGGTGCCATGCAGGAGCGTATTACATCAACCAAAAGAGGTTCCATTACTTCCGTACAGGCGGTTTACGTACCTGCGGATGATTTAACGGATCCAGCTCCGGCAACTACATTTGCCCACTTGGATGCTACTACCGTATTGTCCCGTAAAATTGCGGAGTTGGGTATCTATCCTGCTGTGGATCCTTTGGATTCAACTTCTAGGATTTTGACCGCCGAAATTTTAGGTAAAGACCATTACGCCTGTGCCCAAAGGGTAAAGGAGTTATTGCAACGATATAAAGAACTTCAGGATATTATTGCCATCTTGGGGATGGAAGAATTATCTGAAGAGGATAAATTGGCCGTAGGTAGGGCAAGACGTGTACAACGTTTCCTTTCACAGCCATTCCACGTAGCTGAGCAATTTACAGGTATCCCTGGAGTATTGGTAGATATTAAGGAAACTATTAAAGGATTTAATATGATTATGGATGGTGAGTTGGATCATCTTCCAGAATCTGCCTTTAACCTTAAAGGTACCATAGAAGAAGCTATTGAAGCTGGAGAGAAAATGCTTGCTGAAGCGTAAATGAGTAGGCCGCAATCAGTAACGATTAACAAGATTTAATTGAATACTGACTGCTGAATACGAAATACCGATAAATATATGTATCTAGAAATAGTATCACCGGAAGCAACATTATTTGCAGGAGAGGTAACAGCAGTAACGGTACCTGGCGTAGATGGTGAATTTCAAATGTTGAACAACCACGCCCCTATCGTTTCCCTACTACAAGAAGGCAAGGTAAGGATAAAGGGTAATATAGTACTGGACGAGGTTTATGGAGACAAGTTTTCCAAAGCTTCGAATGGCGACACTATCCTTGAAATTAGCAGTGGTACTGTTGAAATGAAGAACAACAAAGTAATTGTACTGGCAGATTAACAATATATAATGCCATTCATAAATTAAGCAAAAGCCGTACGTTTCGTATGGCTTTTGTTATTTTAGGCTAATGGGTAAGAGCAAAATTATAATTTCTGAGGGGGTAAGGCCATTATGGCAGACCTTGATAGCTTCGGTTTTTTATACCTTGGCCGTTATATTACTGGCCATGTTCTTTTTTGGATACGAAATTGTTCCTTCAGACGTAAAGGATAACAGCCGAAATTTTGGTGTATTTTATGTTGCTACGGCCTGTATGGCTCAGGGAATTATATTTTCCAATATAAAGAGCATTTTCTTCGATCTTGAAAATCAAAAATATAAGGAAGAATATCGGGTAGGACCTTTAGGTTTAGGGAGATGGAAATCCTTGCCCAAAATAGAATATATATCCGTTTTTAGACAATTAAAGGAAAATAAATCGTATACCTATGAGGTTAATTTGTGGGTAAAGGGGAACAGAAGCTTTACCATTTATGAGGGCTTGGACCTGGGAACCACCTTTGCCATGGGGGAAACTACGGCCAAGACTTTAAATGTTGATTTGCTGGATGCAACTGTGCCCAATGATTTTAAGTGGGTAGATCTTTAGATTTGGGTGGTGTTTTGATTTCGATTGGATGTTGGTTCTATTTCTAAATTTTTTCTAAGTATTCCCTCCTAGAAACATGCAACTTTATAAGTGATATCTCTTAGTCTTATGAGATGCGTTAGGGACCGCGGCGGCATCCCCGCAGCAACGCAAGGGATATAGCCAAGGGCCCGCCCGACGAAGGAGGGAACGCCCAAAACGTTAGGCAGTGTAATACTATTTGGTTTATATAGGCAAAGCCCAAGGGGTTAATTCGTTTTTTTTCCGTGGTGTATGGCAATTTCCTCATCACTTAGCCGTAAAAATCTAGCGGCATTGTTATAAAGAATATCTCGTTTTTGTTCGGGATTAAGAAAATCTGCGGTGTTGACAGCCTCTATTCCAACTTCAATAGTTTCTGGCCAATTCATTTGGTCGGACCCGAACATGACCCGTTTTCCAAAACCTGCCTCGAATATGCGTCTTAGGTATTCATGAAATGCTTTTCTGGGGATTGCGAAACAAATTGCACCAATATCAACGTATGCCTGTGGATGCGTCCAAAGAACGGCTAGGAGATCGTCTATCATGGGATATCCTGCATGCATTAAATAGATTCTTAGTTTTGGATGTCGCATTAGAAGCTCTTCCACTACCATGGCGCTATGAAGCTTAGCCCTGTAATTCCCAACACCAGGTAGGTAGGCTGCACCTGGAGGTCCGGTGCCCACATGTATTCCTATGGGAATGTCCAATTCTTCGGCAATTTGGGCATAAGGATCAAATCTTGGGTCACTGGGCGAAACGCCGTTATATTGGATGGCTACTTCAGCAAATACCTTGTATTTTCTAGACGACAGGAGTTCGCGTACTTTTTCAGGCGTCTTATCGGTCATAAAAAAATTGAAATGTAATGCTGGTATTATACGATCTCCACCAACGGCCATATAATCATCTATCAAGGACCCGCTGGTTATTCCATAGATATTATGCTTATTTAGAATCTCCAGGGTTTTGTCCATAAGTTCTTGGTCTGAAGTAGCTCCCCAAACGGCATTTTTGCAGTCGGGATTTTTGAGATATTCATTGAAGCCCTCGGCCCACGATTCTGCAGGATCATGAACGGGCATTTCTTCCGGCGGAGCACAAATGGCGTTGGGCGGTGGCCCGTTTTGAGAAGCGGGAAGGGCATGCAAATGCATATCCAATATGGGGAGTTTCTCCTGACAAAAACCTGTAATGGCTAAAAGTACCATAGGCAAAAAAGTCGCAAACCTCATTTCTATGTGCTTTAGAATTCAACATAATTACGGGTGCATAAAGGATATTTATGCTAAACGGGAAGAGAGTGTGGAGTATATGAACCTAATGCACAATAAGATACAAAAAATTTTATTTACCGATACGTTTTTTGCAGGGCAATTAATTTTTTAGTTGTACGGTACGTCCTGTTTTTGAACTCTTTACGGCGGCATCCAGAATTTCCATGCTAATCATATTGTTTTCCAGAGAATAGGGGTCGTACCTTTCCAGGATAGTTTCACCTCTAATTACGGAAGCCAACAGGGCAAAGGGTTCGTCATAAGGGGCATCCCTTTCCCCCAGTTTAAAAATTTCCTCATCATAACCACTGTATCCTTCCGAAATACGAAGTCGCAGGTCATGTTTATTATCGGCATATATAGCACCCTTTTCCCCATAGATTTCCATATCCTTACGGCCAATGGGCCAGTTCCATGAGGGTTCCAGAATGGCCATGGCAGTGTCATAGGTAAGTATTATGGTGGCATCATCGTCTACTTTCGGGTTGTTTTCGGGCTGTAATTGTTGGGTTACCGCGGTAACGGAATTGGGTTTTTTGCCCTGTTGGATCCATGTCATGAGATTGGCACCGTAGCAGCCAAAGTCCATGATGGCACCACCTCCATTGAGCTTGGGATCGGTTAGGAAATTTAAAAATTCGGCACTTACCCCTATTTTTTTCGGTCCTTTATGTCCGTCCCTCACGATTACCTTTCTTAGAGCTCCTATAGTGCCCTTATGTAGCAGTTCATAGGCCTTAACATTGGTAGGATACCAAGAGGTCTCATAGTTGGTAAGTAAATGAATCTTATGTTTTTTGGCCAAGGCCTCCATCTTCTTGGCATGTTCCAAACTAACGGCCAAGGGTTTTTCTACCATGACATGGATGCCTTTAGGGGCACAGGTTTCCACAATGGCAAGGTGGTTGAAAATGTTCCCGAAACCTGCCACGGCCTCTGGCTTAACGGCTGCAATCATCTCCTCTATGGTATTAAACACCATTTCCATGGGAAAGCCATGCTTCTCCGAAAGGCGCTGCGCCAGATTCCGATCGGTCTCCACAATACCCACCATTATAATATCATCATAGGCTTCCCTATTTAAAATCCACCCTACATGGCCATGGGTAAGTCCGACCACTCCCAATTTTATCGGTTCTTTCTGGGCCAAAGCACTCGTCAGCGTCAATAAAATGAAACAAAGGGAAAGTGTAATGTATTTTTTCATGGTTATATAGTTACTAGGATACCACGGTAATTAGGTTTACCGTGGTCTTTGAAAGATACTACATTTTTAAATGCAAAAGATTCAACTAACTGGAGTTAATTGACCTATAACGACCTCTACTACGGCCCCTTCGGTGGCCTTTCGGTGAGCTGCTATATGTGCACTGTTGTTGTGTTGTTGCCAATGATCATAACTCACCCAGTTCTCATAAAAGAAAAAACGATCTGGGTTCTCATTGTCCTGGTGTAGATCGTAATTTAGGCAGCCTTCCTCCTTTAGGGTGGGAGGTATAAGTTTTAATAGGGCTTGCTTTACAAATTCTCGCTTTTCGGTTTTTGCCAAAATACTGGCCGTGATGGTCAATTGCTTGTTGCTCATTTTTAAATTGAATTTTATTTTTTAAATATATGGAACTTCTGGGGCATGCGGAAAGCTATTGTATATTCTTTGGCACTTATAGGTGGAATCATCAATAGGACATTTGAACATTTGCTTTCTGTATTTATGGGGAGTATGGGACTGGTCAGGGGTTTGGTCTAGAACACCCCTTTTGCGTTATTTTTTGTGGCGTTTAAACTTTCACCTGGCATTTCTCCCCTTATATTATGAAATTCCGTTTTTATTAATCCGGCCTCTTTTAGATACCAATCCTTGGTAAGGTTTTCCGGGATATTATCGCCAGTTTCATTCATCCATTGGTTTAAGGTTTCTTTCATACTTTTCAGGGTTTCGGCGTACTCGGGCAAGGAGGCTACATTGAGTAGTTGAAGGGGATCCCGACTATAATCGTAAAGTTCTTCATAGGGCCTTGGCACCATAAACACATCGGCCTGTATGGCAGAAAGTTTCCCTTGATCCTTTAAAATTTCCAATTCCTTAAAGGAAGGACTGCCAACGGCATCTGCTGGCCCGTTTTGTGGTTGCATGGGTCTCGAATTTAAGATATACATATAATGCTTGTTCCTGACCATACGTTCATGTGCTTCATAATCGTGCCAATTGTGCTCCGCGAACAGATAGTTGCGAAAATGTTGCTCCGGGTCTATTAAAAGTGGGGCGAAACTATGGCCCTGAAATTGGTCGGGACTTTCAATGCCTGCGAGAGACAAAAGTGTGGGTGCAATATCCACGGCACTTATCAGGCTCTCACTGCTAACATCTTTATTTTTTATTCCGTTGGGCCAATGCATAACAAATGGGGTTTTCATACCTCGATCATTCACCCTTGTCTTGCTATGGGGAAATGGTCGTCCGTTATCGGACATAATAATTATTAGGGTGTTGTCCAGCTCTTTTTGTGTCTTCAGTTCATGGACCACTTCTCCTATATAGTAATCGAATCTTTTTATTTCATCAAAGTATTTGGCTAGATCCGCTTTGGTTTCGTCTCCATTGGATAAATAGAAAGGGGGTTTTAATTGGCTGGGTTGGTGTGTTCCCGAAAATTTATTGGG
>TARA_R100001369_G_scaffold92400_1_pt1 | contig 14054 bp, 12 predicted proteins | sample TARA_R100001369 | Tara Oceans TARA_R100001369 (sample SAMEA2621528) | marine metagenome | biome: marine biome (ENVO:00000447); feature: surface water layer (ENVO:00002042); material: "saline water (ENVO:00002010), including plankton (ENVO:xxxxxxxx)" | depth 5 m | reverse complement strand
GGGAAGTCCACGGAAGTTTCCATGACCCCGGTGTTTATGGTGATCACTTGTTGGCCCAGCGCCTTGAGACTTTTTAGGAGATAGGAGAAATCCTCCCCCTTGGTATCAAAGCAGCCCAACATTACTATGCTTTTATCTTTCATGGCCATAACCCTTATTTCTAGTTATACATTGAAGTCAAAAACAACTACACGTTCCAATTTTGGCACTACCACGTCCTTTACTTTTTCATGTATGGGATGTGGAAGATAGGCCTCCCTGGATTCAGGGCTGTCAAAGGTCATAATAAAGCCATGGGTAAAGCCATCGTTCAGCCCTTCCGTACTGTCATAGGGCCCGTGCTCCATCTCCAATAGTCCCGGTATCTTTCCTACCATATCCTGCATGGTGGCAAAACAATTCTCGATCTCGGCCTCGCTTATCCCTTCCTTGAACTGGAACATTCCGTAATGTCTGGTCATAATTCTGTGTTTTTATCCAATTAATACATGATTTTACTTGACTACTTTTGGATAAAGGCATAGACCCCTTTTTTGTTGGAGGTCACAATATCCATCTTTCCATCCCCATTTAGATCGCCAGTAGTAATCTGTCTTCCTACCCCAGAGTTATCATCTATCCTATAGGGCACAAGCTCTGCAGACCCATCCGCATTCCTCTGGGTTTTGAACCAATACAGTACCGCTGGTTCCTCAGCTCCAGGGTCGCGACCATTGTGGGCGTAATAACATTTTCCGGTAACGATGTCCGGAATACCATCCTTATCTATATCGGCCATGGACATGGCGTGCAGTTGACTAAAGGAAACACCATAAGCATTGTCTTCCGCCCTGTTGGTCATAACGATATGCTCCTTGAACGTAATTTCTCCACCGTCTTTAATCTGTTCAAACCAAGAAAGCCCATATCCATGTCCGTCCATAGCCGTGACCACATCATTATCACCATCTCCATCCAAATCATAGGCAAACATTTGTGCTCCGCCCTTGCCCGGAGAAAATGGGAAAGGATGATAAGCCCATGGTGTTGCTCTATCCCAGTTTTTGGGCTGCTCCCACCATCCACTTCTTTCTATCGCGTCCGTAAGTCCGTCCCCATTGATATCCCCTGCACCCAAGCCATGGGAATATTGTATAAATTTCTTTTCGTCCTTTACACTTATCGGGAGCATTTGCCAATCCCCTCCCTTTTTAGAAGGTGCCAATCCCAAGACCAGATAACCTTTACTAAAGGCAAGCAACTCTCTTTGTTCATCCCCAATTACATCCACTAGATCCGGGGATTCATGACAAACATTCCCAAGGGCATCTTGATATACCGGTTCGGGCACCTTTTCGATACCTGGAAGGGAATTCTTTCCCGGATCCTTGATCCATTTGCTATCCGTTCCCGGCAAACCCACCTGAAGGATATCCATCCATCGGTTTCCATCGATATGGGAAGGAAAAGTAAAAAAATTGGTGGAATAGCCCTCAAGACCAGGACCCGTGATAGGAAAATATTTTACAGGGCCATAGGCATACGCTACCTTAAAATCAGGTCCTTTCCACCACAAGTTTCCGGCCACAATATCCATATGTCCATCCCTGTCAATATCCCCTATGGAAGCCCCCTCGGAAACGTATTTGTCCAACAATTCAATTCTATTAAAGGACACCGCTGTGGATGGAACATTGCTTACCTGGCTCCATACCAAACCCAAGGGAAGTAGCAGGAAACAGGACAAAATGTAGATTCTATTCCTTAGCAACATTATCTAATTTTATGGTTTAGTTTAAAGTTTTTATAAAGGATAACAGGTCCGCAACCTGTTCATCCGAATAATTGTCAATAAGCCCTTTGGGCATAAAGGAACGACCTCCCATAAATCCTTGGGAAGCAATATCCGAAGCTTGGATAAACTGACTACTGCCGCCCATAAACCCAAGGGTGGTACCGCGATCATCCTTTTTTACAAGATATCCCTCCATACTATTGCCGTCTTTCTTGGTTACCCTAAACACTGCATAACTACTTTCCACAGCCGCATCCGGATTCAAAATTGCAGTCAACAGGGCTTCATTTTCCCTGGTGGCCGAACCGTCCAATGCCGGGGCAAAATCCTGACCTTGATCCCCTACCCTGTGGCACATAAGACAGGTCTGGAAAAGCTTTTTGCCATTTTCGGGATTCCCTACCCCTTTTTCGGCAATGGCCATAAATCGCTGCAATTTGGATTCAAATGCCTTCTTCTCTTCCTCAATTCCCTTTTTTACTGCATTATGAAGCCGAATGGCCCTGGCATCCTCCTTATCTGAAGCTAGGATCTTTTCCGCACTGGAAAGGTCGAATTCTTCCGTACTAAGAACTCCCGAATCAAATAATTCCTTCAAAAGGGAACTTCCTTCCTCCGAGTTGGACAAAATACGGGTCACCAACTGTTTCTGGGATTGGTCCAAACCGGGAATCATACCGTTTATAACTTTACCGGAAGCTTGCATATCCGCCTTTGCCAATGTTTGTATCGCGTCTATCCTCAAATCCAGTTCCAAGTTCTCCATTTTTGCGATCCGCTCAAAAATTGCCCTATTTTTGTCAGGCTGGCCAGCCAGTGCCAGCATGGACAGTTTGATCGTTTCCGAGGAGGAGTTCTCGTTTACAAAAGGAACTACATTATCCCTTAAGGAGGATATCCCTAATTTCCCAATGGCTTCCAACCCTAAATTTTGTTGGGCCATGTCCCCACTTTTCAGCAAATGTCCAATGGGCCTTATCATTGCATTGGTAAGTTCCTTGGATTGTACCTTGGCAAGGTTGTCCAGCGTGAGCGAAACATGTTCCTGCGCTTTGCCCACATTTTCCAGAACGGGCAGCATCATCTTCATGACCTGCTTGTTCTCCAGCATTCCCGCAACGATTATAAAGGTGGGCTCGTCCAGCTCCTTATTGTCCGCTTTTTTCCAGAGGTCCATGAACACCGTTTCCCGTTCTTCCTTTGGCAATGCCTGGCTCGCCCATATTAGATTGGCCGTGGCGTATTGGGACGCCTGGGGTGATCTTATAAAGGCCAACAGTTCCTTGGGATAGTTCTCCAAGGCCTTACGGGCCAGATACCTCTCAAAATTGCGTTCGTACGCCCCTCCCATATCGTTCCCTTCAAGTGGTGGATTACAGGCCCCCACCAATAGGGCAATTGTTTCCGGATTTGCCGTTCCTACAGCGTCCAAGGTCCTTAGTACCTCGGATCTTACCATAGGGTTATCGTCCTTGGAAAGCCCTTCCAATAGTTGGGCCAGTGTTCCGGCATCCAGAGAAAAGGATTGCAGGGCACGGACAGCTTCCCTTTTTAGGTTGGCGTATTTGGACCCCAGAAGTGTGGCCATAAGCCCTTGGTCATAATGTTTTATTCCCTCCAGGGACCAAAGGGCCATGATACGGGTAATTTCGTCCTGTTGGTTGTCCGAAGCCAGAAGTACGAGCTCCTTGGCCAATGCCTTGGTCTCCGCAATGGGGCGATCCGTAATCTGGTGCCATGCAGCCCGTTTTGCCCAGATGGAGGGCGACTTTAAATAGCCGACAAGGTCGCTTGTTTTTACCTCATAGAAATTGGGAATCTCCTCTGGTTTTTGGGATTTATGCCGGATCCTCCATATACGGCCATGGGATTTGTCCCGGTCCGGGTGCGATGTGGCCACCTCGTTATGGGAAACAATTTTATTGTACCAATCGGCAATGTAAAGGCAGCCATCAGGGCCAAATTCCATGTTCACAGGCCGGAACCAATCATCGTCCGAGGTCAGGAAACTTGGAAGGAGTTCCGCACTAACGGAGCCGTCTTCATTACGCAGAATTTTTACCGCATTGATCTCACTGGTTATGGGATTGGCAATAAAGGCCACATCTTTCCATTCACTGGGAAAAGATCCCTCCAGATCGTCCGAAAAGGCAACACCGGACATACCCGTCCCACCCACACGGAATTTGTGCAGTTCCGGCATCCATGGCTGGTAAGGCCTTAGACGTTCCCTACCTATTCCGGGAAAACCTGTTCCAGGTTCCATGGGCACAACCGAATACCCCAAGTCATTGGCCTCCATTCCATACCATTGGCCATTGCCCCTTAACTTGAAGCCCCAGATATTGTTCAATCCAGAACTTACCAGTTCTATCTTTTTCGCATCCAGGGAGAAACGTGCAATTTTGCTGAAGTCCAGACGTATCTTGGCATCACTTTTAAGTGAGCTCACTTCCCCCTTGTTCAGGGCCCCTTGGCTAAAATGTATCCAATCTCCCGGGGCGCGGACCAAAACGTGGGCCATGGTATGGGTGTCGGTATAGCCAAATCCAGTGAACAAAGGCGTGCGCTTGTCCGCCTTGCCATCATTGTCCGTATCCTCCAGAAAGAACAGTTCGGATCCCTGGGCCACATAGGTACCATTTTTATAGGGCAATATACTCTGTGGAATGGCAAGTCCGTCTGCCCAGACATTGGTCTTGACCTTACTTTTTCCGTAAAGTCCGGAAAGTACCAAAATTTTATCCTTTCCTTTGGTATTCCCGCGGTACAGGTCCAAAACTCTTTTAAATTTGGGGTCTTTTTCCTGGGCTGCTGGATCGTCCATCAACTTTAGCAAATCCTGCCACTTAATATCCGATACCGGATCCAAGGGATACATCTCCGCTGTCTGCGTCCACAATCTACCGGCATCGTCAAATGCTATATGGATGGGGTTCACCACACCGTCCTTCTCACTGGCCACCAACTCTACCAAAAAGCCTTCGGGTACATTAAAGCCCGCCAATTCCTCTTCTGGCGAAAGTATTGCCGTCCTTGACGAATGCGTTTTTTTGTTGAGGGTAGGATAATCGCTTCCGTTATTGTCCCCCGAACTGGCGGTATCCGATTTTTCCTTGCATCCCAAGCAACTTATGGCCAAGACCAAGCCGTATAAAAGTGGTTTCCTTTTAATTTTCATGTGTAATCCCTAAATATTTATGATTTAATTCTTTTAAAGCTCCGTGATTGTAATATGTTTGAATTCTACCTTGGCATTTCCCCCACTGTGCAACTGTATGCCGATAACTCCTTTTGACGGAATATTGGGATCCTTTTCTGTATATTCGGCTGTTTTAACCCCATTGATATATGTTATATGCTTGTTCCCTATACATCTAACAATGTAACTGTTCCATCCTTCCTCGTCCAGGATATGTTTTAGGGTTCCGAGTTCACCGCCAACAAGTTTGCCCCTGCGGTGCTCATCATAAATATCGCCCCAATACCCTTTGCCTATGTCCGCCTGGTAGCCGATAATCTTATTATCCTTAATTATGGAACGATATTGGATTCCACTGTTGATCAATCCCTTACTGTGGTCTCCGGTAATACGGAAAAGGCAACGAAATTCAAAATTTTCATATTCCTTATCAGAATACAGGTAGGTGTTCCGGGGAATATTTTCAACCCCATCGCCTCCTATAACCACATTATCTACTACAGACCAATGTCTTTGATTTTCGGCTTTGACCGCCTTCCATTTCTTAAGGTCTACTTGATCTGTTGTCTCGGATTTTTGAGCGTAGGACAAAAAAGTCGTCAATAAAATAACTGAATAAAATAATTGCTTATTGATTTTCATAAATTGATGTTTAATTTCATTTTTTACCCTTTCAATGTTTTTCGCAACGACCAAATTTGTTGATCCGTCTGCGGAAGTTATCCAATCCATACTATTGACTTGACCTTCTATCTGAATACCACTTTTAGAATTGGGTACCGCCTTGAATATATTTTTACTCTTATTGGGTAGCAATACCCCATGCTCGTATCCTGTCCAATCATGCCTGGATTGAAATCACAAAAGTTTCCAGCCAATATAACATCTTTTTTGCTATTAGGGACGTCTTCCAGAATCGTTTGAATCCCGAACACACCATAATAGTTGCCAAATAATGAGTTTTTGCAATTACCAAATGCCCAATTTGAGCATTTATATAAATGAGATTGCACTTTTTTTGAAAATAAGATCAATGAACAAGCTGGCAATTATGATTATCATAAAATGCCATTATGGCAAAAAATTCGTAGTAAAAATTTGGGTTAAAAAATATACACTACTAATGAAATCTTCTTAAGAGAACTCCCTATATCGATCTGTCTATAAAACCTTTTTAAAGGAATTCCGAAAAATATAAAAGGTGAAATTGTACTATCTGAACTCAAATATACTGTCCCTATGTATTTTGTGGAAAAGGAGGAATCCTTTCCTAAAGAGAGAATTAAACTTTTGGAATCGACAATAGATCAACTACCTAAAAAAATAGGGAAGTCTTTTTGCTCAGCAAGAAATCTGGGTACAGGCACATGGAAATAGCTTCCCAATTGGACATTTCGGAAAATGCCATGGAAAAGCATATTAGTCACGCTACCCAATCCATAAAAAAATGGCTCAAGGAGAGATATAGTAGTTTGATGCTCATATTTAAAAAAATATGAACTTAACTATCTACTAAAAAGCGTTTTTCTTGGAATACTTTACTCTTTTCTAAGGGGGAGTTTGGATACAGCATTGAGGGAGTCTGACTGTACCTCATTAGTGCCTACCGGAGAAATACATGCAAGAGGATTGTTTAAACAGGCGCAAACTTCAGGATCCTCTTGACAAGCTTCATTGTCGCTTGCACAGGAATTGCCAATAACTACTAAGGAAAAAATGGACAGAATAAATAGAAATTTTGTTTTCATGATCTCGCGTTTAGATGATTTCTGATTACATAATCAAAACTATCTAAAGGGATTATTTATATATGCCACGTATGTAACCAATTATATAAGAAATGTAACAACAAATAATTAACAAGTAAGAATTCCAGGTCCCTATACCATTGAAGGTTTTTGCTATATTTAAGTGAAATTGGGATTACACTATTTAAAAGTTATGAGGATATATAGGTTTTCAGGGGTTAGTTTTTTAAATAATGCTATCTTACAACTTACCAGCCCAGACGTTAAAACCCCCTCAAATTATATTATTAAGGTGTAAGGCCATTATTTTAACTTTTAGAGATGTACCAAAAGCTTAGTGCAATTATTAACTCCGTATCCCCTATTTCGAGTAAATCATTGGCAAAAATCCAAGAGTTGGCGGAATACATTGATGTAAAAAAGGGAGAACTAATTACCGCTGTTGGCCAAAATAATAATCTGGAATATTTTATCCTTGAGGGAATCTGTAAAAGTTTTCTATACACTCCCGAGGGAGAAGATGTAACAATTTCATTCTTTATGTCGGGCTCAATAATATCCCCTTGTACAACAAGACATAAAGACGGGAAATCCATTATCAATATACGCGCATTGACCGATACCGTAATAGCAACTATTAATGCTGTTGAGTTTGAACAATTAATGGTGGATGATCTTGAAATCAGACATTTCGGCAATACTGTATTAAGAAATGAATTAATGGGCAAAGTTCAAAAAGAAATAGCCTTGGCTTCCCTTAAAGGTAAGGACAGGTTGCAACTGCTAAGAGATAATTTTCCGAATATAGAAAACCTTGTACCCCATTCGGACATAGCTTCCTATTTAGGGATAACCACAATTTCTTTAAGCAGATTAAGAACACAATCTTAACGCTTATCATTTGTTAATGGAATCTTCTGATGAATTGCCAACCTTTGATTTTTAATCAAAAACATTCATTATGTCTATTTTAAATTCCTTGCTCCTTAAAACTTCCTCAGTAAAGAAAATTTGTATTTCATTCGTCGCAAGTCACTTGGTCCTGCTCCTGATGTGGCTATTTACTTTGTCGGTGATCAATGATCAAATTGGAACCCAAGTTTTTGACCTCCAAACCTTTGGATATGATTTTTCCGTAGCGGAATCAATTGTGGACAACTTGAACAATGAGACTACTGCCCTTTATCTTTTTCCGCAATTAACGCTATTGGATGTATTGTATCCTTTTCTAATGGCGCTATTCTTAAGTAGCCTTTTGTTTCGACTTTTTAAAATAACCAAAACAACTAGTAAGGTATCATCAATACTGTTGGTTATTCCGTTCTTGGCGATGATCTTTGATTATGCAGAAAATATATGTGTTATTTTAATGATTACGAAATCAATCCAGATATCCGAAACCATGGTCCTATTATCAAGTACCTTTACGGTTTTAAAAGGAGTACTGACTTCAATTGCCTGGATGGCCATTTTAGTATATGCTATTAAATGGTTTGGAATAAAAATTATTGAGCGGAATAAAAATCAAACAATGGCACATCACCCAAAAAGTTCTGGTAATAAATTTTGAAATTCGCTTTTCCCTTGAGATGTAAGAAAGGGAAATAATATACTTAAGTAGGTATTTACGTAATAATCTATATTATGGGTATCCAACTTACTTGAGTAAAGCCGACTGGAATACAACCAAGAATTACCATAATTAATCATTCTTTCGGCTAGAAAGTTATATTCCTTTTCAAATGATGCTTCCCTCATCAAGTTTTTTTGTTTCAATTTTTCAAATAGGAAGAAACAGCCCCCAATCCTATTTTTATAAACCTCTTGAAAATGTGCCCTCACCCTATCGCTTATGGACAGCAGGTTGTACAAATCTGTCCAAAAAAAGGTATAATCCAACATTCTCTTCATACTGCTCTCAACATCATTTCTAAGCTGTTCAATGGATACCTCGGTATTCGGTAACACATCTATCCTTTGATCAAATTCTTCGACCATTTCAAAGTAGAGGACTTCAAAAATATCCTCCCGCTTTTTGAAATGATAATTTAAGTTTCCAGAACTCATATTCATTTTTAAGGCTATCATTCTTATGGTGACATTATGATAGCCATTTTCGTTAAATAAAGTCCTAGCGGCTTCTAAAATCAGTTTCCTCTTTTTACTCATTAGTAAACTTGTCCTAAAATATTATTATTAGTAAATTTGTCCTAAAATTACGAAATGAAATCATTATTCAGATCCGAAGAAGGAAAAAAACAAATTATAAATCTTTACGAGCAAAAACTAAGGGATTTAGAAATAGCCTATAAATACAAAAATATTGAAACTATATATGGGAAAACCAATATCATTATAGCAGGAGATTCAACAAAACCCCCAATTTTGTTGATACACGGTTCAAATGGCTGTGCTCCCATAGCTTTAGAAACATATCCCAATCTGTATAAAGATTTTCAAGTATTTGCCATAGATGTGCTTGCCCAACCAAATAAAAGTGCTGAAACTAGATTGAGTATGAAAGACAATAGCTATGGCATATGGATCCATGATATTATAAATCAGCTAAAGCTTAATAATGTTACCATGGCCGGTTTTTCCTTTGGGGGACTGATCATACTAAAAACTTTGATTCAGAATGAAAAAAATATCAAGGAAGTATTTTTGTCGGCCCCTGCTTTTATAGTCAATGGAAATCCACTAATTCTATTATTCAGGGTGTTTCTTCCTATGAAGCTTTATATAAAAACACAAAAGGTCAAATACCTTGAAAAATTTTTAAAAACCCTATTTACCGAGCCAGATAATTTTGCTCTTAAATATTTAGCAAAAGTCTTTATTCAATTTAGAATGGATTTTACTCCTGTTCCCGTTATAACCAAAGAAGAGGCCTCACAAATAAGTACTCCGATTACCCTGTTTGCAGCTAAAAGGGATATAATGTTTCCTGGAACAAAAATGATAAACCGAGCAAATAAGATTTTCCCTTCCTTAAAAAAAGTAGTAATGCTGGAAAACTCTAAACATGTCCAAAACAGGATGGATAATTATGCCATCGAAAAAATAATATTGAAAAATTAAAGTGCTGCATGTATATTTACAAAACGCTCACATTTAATGTAAAACTGTATTAGGGCAACCAAAGTAAATTGAAAGATTTTTTTACATTATCAATCGTCCAGGACAAGGAAGGGAAGAAAAGGTATCGGTGGCAAATTGCAATAACCTTACTAATTCTCTTCATACTTGGTTCCTTGATAAACATACCTTTTAGTAGGGAAGTCAAACGATTGAAATTGGAGGCCGGTATGGCAAACCTTAATCTGAAGGGATCAATTTATGATGAGCTGTCGACCATTGGCATTAGTAGTCTTGTTTTGGGTACAATATTGATTTTTATTGGTTTATGGGTTTCTTCAAGAGCCAATCTGGGAGCTCCTCTACTGGCCAGTTTTTTTTCCAAGGAGCCTACGCACAAAACATTACATTGGAAAGCCTTACTTTCAAGTATTCTATTAGCAACAATAGTAGCCTTACTCCTACTGGTATTATTTGAAGTGCAAAAAGAGTTTTATCCAGTTTCGCATAAACTAACACGCCCATCCAAGCCCTTTTATGCCCTTGTGTCATTCTCGGCCGGAATTAGCGAAGAAATAATATTTAGGTTAGGTTTGATGTCTTTAATAATTACGGTCATTCAGTTTTTGAAAAAGGCAGATAATCCGTCGAATAAAATGATATGGACTGGCATTATAATTTCAGCAATAGTATTTGGCCTTGTTCATCTACCATTGTCAAAGAATTTTGTGGAGCCAACGCCTTTTACCATTGGTATAACAATGATAGGAAACTTAATAACGGGGTCAACATTTGGGTGGATATTTTGGAAACGGGGATTATTGATCGCTATTCTGTCACACATTATCTTTGATCTAGTCTTTCACGTCATTGGAACACCATTTGGTTAAAAAACAATTGCGATTTATACCAATACCGTGTACCAAAGCATCATCTGCCCCTGAATATGGCAAGAGAGTTCAAGGCTGTAAATGAGCAATTATGAATATTTCCTATATTGGGAATCATTAAACCCAAATCCATCATTTACCCTACCCTGTGAAAACAATCCCCAACATATCATTCGAGAGCGAAGACAACGAAAGAGAGCTGGAGTTCCTACATCTACCCAAGTTGTTTGCCAAAATTAAGGAGGGATTGGATCATAATCCCAACCTGCCACATAGGGTCAGCTTTTTTGCATTGTTGATCGTTTTGGATGGAATGGGCAGTCACCAGATTGACTTGAAGGAATATCCTATAAAAAAAGGGACCGTATTAAAAATAGCCAAAGGTCAAGTGCATGCTTTTCAGGAAAACCCCAATTATGATGGATATCTAATTTTATTTACAGAGCAATTTGTACTGAATTATTTTTCCAAATCTTCCATCTAGTTTAACGAATAAATATAATACTAAATAGATTTAATTACCCTTGGGAATATACTATCCAAGTCCCCCTTCAACACCGCTAATTTTGAAATAACAGCCACATTATTGCTAAGATAAATGTCCCATAAATATTGAAAATTAGTAACTAATCCCGGTTCTTTGTCCAAAACACCCACGGTGTAAATTATAACCTAAAACCATCGAAAAAATCTTCTGGAATTATGATGATAAGACCCCTGCTTTTACTTTCCATATTTTTAGTTGTTCAGCAAACCTTTTCACAAAATTTTAAAATCAGCTCCCCGGACAAAAACATTCTGTTACATATTAAAGTTGATGGTACCATATCCTGGTCCGCTTCTTTAAGCGGCAATGTGTTGATCAAGGAAGCTAAAATAGGTATGGATTTTTCTTCAGGGGAAGATTTTGGGGTAAATTCAAGGGTAATGGACCATACGATAGAAGAGTTTTCTTCCATGATCTACCCTGCAATACCCCATAAGGATGCTGAAATTAAGGATGAATATGTTCAATTGGCAATTACCTTCAAGGGGCAATATCAACTCAAATTTAGGGCGTACAATGATGGTGTTGCTTATCAATTTATAGACAAGAATAAGAGGGGAAGAAATGTAATATCAGAAAAGGCCATGTTCACGTTTCCGGAGGTGGCAAAATCCTTTTTTCCCCAAGAAGACAGTATGTACTCGCACAATGAACGTTCCTATTTGAACAAATTTGTAAATGAAATATCAGCAGATGAGTTTTGTAGCTTGCCTGTAGTATTTGCAACAGATAGCGGAAAAGTGTTGTTCACCGAAACCGCCCTTCATGATTACCCTGGCATGTTTGTTAGAGGGAACGGGAATACCTCTGTAGATGCCATTTTTCCAAAATTTGTACTGGAAGTGGAAGATGATAAGGCACAGCCAGATCGCAACCAAACCATTACCCAGGAAGCGGAATATATTGCAAAAGTATCAGGTAATAGGGAGTATCCTTGGCGGGTTTTCATATTGAGCGATGACGACCGCACCTTTGTAGAGAGCAATCTCACATATCAGTTATCGAGACCACAGGCCATTAAAAATACGGACTGGATTAAACCTGGTAAAGTGGCATGGGATTGGTACAATGCCAATAATATTTATGGGGTCGATTTTAAATCAGGGTTAAACACGGATACCTACAAATATTATATTGATTTTGCTTCTGCCAATAAGATAGAATATGTAATATTGGACGAAGGGTGGACAAAATCCACTACAGAAATCCTCGATTTTAATCCGGATATAGACGTAGTCGAATTGATTAGGTATGGAAAAGAAAAAGGAGTGGACATTATACTTTGGACGCTTTGGAAACCTTTACAGGCCAACCTTGTCGAAATCCTTGAAACCTACAAAAGTTGGGGCGCCAAAGGAATTAAGATCGATTTTATACAGCGTAGTGACCAATATGTGGTGAATTCCTACGAGCAAATAGCAAAAGAATGTGCTAGACTGGAATTATTGGTTGATTTTCATGGTTCGTTCAAACCTTCGGGCTTAAGACGTGTATATCCCAATGTTATCAATTATGAGGGTGTTAAGGGCAGTGAAAACAATAAATGGAGCAAAGATGTTACTCCGGAACACAATGTGACCATCCCTTTTATCCGAATGGCTGCAGGCCCAATGGACTATACCCCTGGCGCTATGAGCAATAGACAAAAGGCCAATTTTGGCATTAGCGGTAAGCGACCTATGAGCATGGGGACACGGGCACATCAAGTGGCTATGTATGTGGTTTATGAAGCTCCCTTACAGATGCTTTGCGAATCTCCCTCCCGTTACTATCAGGAGCAAGAGACCGTAGACTTCATCACACAAATTCCAACAATTTGGGATGAAACCATTGTGCTTCATGGTGCTATTGGCGATTATTTAGCGGTGGCCAGAAGAAAGGGCGATAAATGGTATATTGGGGCTATGACCGATTGGACATCCAGGGATTTGGAATTGGATCTTTCATTCTTACAAGAAGGGAACTATGAAATGGAGGTGTATAGGGATGGTATAAATGCCAACCGCTATGCAGAAGACTACAAAATAGATGCAATGGAAGTCAATAGGGAATCCAAAATCATAGCAAAGATGGCCCCAGGTGGTGGATGGTCCGCCATCATCACAATTCCGAGCCTTTAATATTAATTAATACCTCTTTAATACAAGGGGATATGTCATTTATATACAATCACTACAAATTGTACATTGGGATATCTTTGCCTAGTGCTTATATCACCCTTTTATATCAATCAACAATAAACACAATGCCTCGAATTTACGTAAATTAGATGTGATAAATCAAGACTAGTAAGGAGCCTATAGTGGATGCAAGTGAACAGAATCAACAAGTCAATTGACTACATGCCAAAATCAGAAATTTGAGAATTACTTGCTAACAAAAAAGAAAATGAAACTACCTCCATACTATAAATTTCCAGAAATCGATTCCGATACCTTTGTTCTACGGCAAGTTGAAATTGAGGATATTAAAGACATTGTTGAAATATCGTACTATAACTCCCAACCGGCTTTAACGGTTGGGGATGCAATAGCAATGCATGACGAAATAAACAAGGACTATGAAAACGGTTCGTCAATTCATTGGGGCATTGCGGACAAACGAACAAATGTAATAATGGGAACAATAGGCTATTATCGCGGTTTTGACAATGGTATTGGAGAACTTGGTTGCGTTTTAAAACCTGAATTCAGTGGAAAAGGTATTATGACTGCGGCAGTGAAACTTGCAGCCGAATTTGGAATTAACACTATCGGGCTTACATAAGTTATAGCGATTACGACCAAACAAAACAGCAGGGCCGTAAAACTATTTG
>TARA_R100001369_G_scaffold28595_8_pt1 | contig 14102 bp, 8 predicted proteins | sample TARA_R100001369 | Tara Oceans TARA_R100001369 (sample SAMEA2621528) | marine metagenome | biome: marine biome (ENVO:00000447); feature: surface water layer (ENVO:00002042); material: "saline water (ENVO:00002010), including plankton (ENVO:xxxxxxxx)" | depth 5 m | reverse complement strand
TGAATGGGAATGCGTTTCCTCGTGCTGATGATGCAAATGTGGAAATGCCTGATGCAGCACCATTAGGCTAAACAAGCCCAAAAAGAAAAATGCCGATATTTTATTTGGTTTTTGCATCAACTACAAAAGTATGAAAATTATCTTTGGTAACAATAGGACAATTGTGCTGTAGTAAAAAGTTAAGCGTAATAGTTTATATCTTTTAGCGTTTCCTATTTCTCTGCTTGGTTAAATGCTTTGGGGCCAAAAAATCATACTGAGAAATGAATAAGCTGAGTAACATATTTACGATTACTTTTGATAAATATATGAATAATTGTATCCAGAAGTGCACAAGTAACAGGTGAGGGAACTCTACCGCTTCTGGGAATAGGATTATAGTAAGTGGTCTTTAATTATTTGAGATAGAACATTCCATGAAAATTTCAGGAACACCACCGCTAAAGAATCGAGAGTCGTTATTAACGATGCATAGGCAATCGTAAAATGTTCGTTGGTAAAATTGCTTGGTAACGCCTGTAGGAATTTTTTATTGCTATACCAGATTGCAAAACCTGGAAAAGCTAGCCGTTGAATTTTTAGAGAGTAAAAAATAATATGCAAAATAAAAAGCACTACGGTGATAGATTTGGATGGTTCAAGGATGTACTTATGGGAGTAGACGACAGAATTTTAAATACTTCCTTGATAGTTTGTTTGTCATGTTTAATATGAAAATTGGTCAGACGGGCGACGGTAATTCCGTTCAGCCGCAAATCCTTTTCTTCTTTCATTTTTGGGAATGCCTTTAATTCACTGGCATATCAAATGGCAGTGCAAGGTTTATCGTATTTAAAATATCTGTCCATGATAGCTTTTTGTCATTTTAAAAGTGCAAGGCTATTTTCAACTTCATCGCCTATTTATGTGTCCACCTTTTTGCCCCGATCACTTCGGATAAACGGCTCACTTTTTTTGAAGTTTAATATTTCTGAAGTGAAATCAATAATCAGTAAAAATGTAAGTTATAGTGTATTTGTGTTGATTTGTAGTTTGATTTGGTTTGTGTCCCGAACCATAAGTTAAAATTGAATTCAATTGTAAACATTTGAGATCAAAAAGTCCAACTTGAAACCTATACACCCGAAAAATTAATTTGTTGTACCTATGTTGTACCTGAATAAAAAAAGCCAGCTTTATAAAAGCTGGCTTTTCCTTTGTACTCGAGGCGGGACTTGAACCCGCACGGACTAATGTCCATTGGATTTTAAGTCCAACGTGTCTACCAATTCCACCACTCGAGCCTAACTGCTCAGAGCAGTAGAGATTTTACAATGGAGCGAAAAACGGGATTCGAACCCGCGACCTCCACCTTGGCAAGGTGGCGCTCTACCAACTGAGCTATTTTCGCAGTTTATGTAATGAACGTTGCATCCTTTTCAGGATGCGGGAGCAAATTTAATACAATTCTGTAAAAAGCAAAGAACTTTTCGCTAAAAAGAATCAAAATATTTATAATGTGCCCAAGGTGAATATTTTAGATGGGAAATATGGGCCTAATGGCCCTCCGCTACATCCCTTAAGCATTTTTCTTTTTGGTGAGCAAACGCTTAATTTCATTGAGTTTCATTAGGGCTTCAACCGGTGTTAAGGTGTTGATATCCAAATGGGTAATCTCCTCCTTGATCTGTTCCAATAAAGGATCGTCCAAATTGAAAAAGCTTAGTTGCATTTCATTTTGGACCAATTGTAGTTTATCTGAAAGCTCTTCACTGGAATGCGATTTTTCCAGTTTTTTAAGAATCTTGTTGGCCTTGTGGATCACCTGTTGCGGCATTCCGGCCATTTTGGCCACATGGATACCGAAACTATGCTCGCTACCACCAGGAGTAAGTTTTCGCAAAAAGAGCACATTGTCCTTTAATTCCTTTACGGAGACATTGAAGTTCTTGATACGCGTAAATGTCGAGGTCATTTCATTGAGCTCATGATAGTGGGTGGCAAACAATGTTTTTGCCCTAGCGGGGTGTTCATGTAAATATTCCGAAATGGCCCAGGCAATGGAGATGCCGTCATAAGTACTTGTGCCCCTGCCTATTTCGTCCAAAAGTACCAAACTGCGTTCTGAAAGGTTGTTTAGAATGGAGGCTGTTTCGTTCATTTCTACCATAAAAGTAGATTCCCCCATAGAGATATTGTCACTGGCACCCACTCGGGTAAATATTTTGTCCACATAACCAATTTTGGCAGCATCAGCAGGTACAAAACTTCCCATCTGGGCCAACAACACTATTAGGGCCGTTTGTCTTAAGATGGCCGATTTACCACTCATGTTGGGACCGGTGATCATAATGATCTGTTGTTCATCCCTATTTAAGGTAACATCATTGGCAATATACGCCTCTCCCAAAGGTAATTGCTTTTCAATGACTGGATGCCTGCCGCCAATGATGGTTAGTTCGGTAGAATCGTCCATGTCCGGGGAAACATAATTATTCTCCTTGGCCAATTGGGTAAAGCCACAGAGACAGTCCAACTGCGCTATTTGAAAGGCGTTGTTTTGTACCGGGGCTATGTATTCCTGCATCCAGACCACCAACTGTGAAAACAATTGCTGTTCCAAACTTAGAATGCGCTCTTCCGCCCCCAATATTTTAGCTTCGTATTCCTTGAGCTCTTCGGTAATATATCGTTCGGCATTGACCAAGGTCTGCTTTCGGATCCAATCTTCCGGAACTTTATCCTTATGGGTGTTCCGCACTTCTATATAATAACCAAAAACATTGTTGGAGGCTATTTTGAGGGAACTAATTCCGGTGCGTTGTGTTTCCCTCTCCAGCATTTTATCCAGATAGTCCTTGCCGGAATAGGCCAGGCCCCTTAGTTCATCCAATTCTGCGGAATAGCCCTTGGCAATGGTACTGCCTTTCAGCATATTTACCGGGGCCTCCTCGCTCACCATTTCTTTGATCTTGCTTCGCAACATATCACAGGTGTGCAATTGATCCCCAATGAGGTTCAAGGCTTCATTTTTACTTTTGGTAGTGATCTGTTTTATGGGAACAATGGCCTCCAAGGAATTTTTAAGCTGAACCACTTCCTTGGGATTTATTTTTCCCGTGGCCACTTTGGAAATCAATCTCTCCAGATCGCCTATCAATTTTATGCCGCTTTGTAATTTATGGTGGGCCGTTTCGTTTTCGGTTAAGTGGGTAATTACCTGATGTCTTCTTCGTATTTTTTCGATATTCTTCAAAGGAAGTGCCAACCATCTTTTCAGCATTCTACCGCCCATAGGGGAGATAGTCTTATCTATGACATCTAAAAGGGTAACCGCATTTTGATTGTTGGAATGGTAAAGTTCCAGGTTTCTTATGGTAAACCTATCCATCCAAATATGTTCCTCTTCGGCAATGCGTTGTAAGGTATTGATGTGCTGTAACTGCCTATGCTGTGTGTCTGAAAGGTAATGTAAGACGACCCCTGCCGCTACTATACCATGGGCCAAATGGTCTACGCCAAAACCCTTTAGGCTTTTTGTTTTAAAATGATTGGTAAGTGTCTCCAGGGCATAATCATCCTGAAAAATCCAATCCTCTGTAAAAAAGGTATGGAAATTTTTGCCGAAGACCTCCAAAAATTCCTTTTTGTTGGCCTTTGATACCAATACTTCGTTCGGAGAGAAATTTTGGAGCAATTTGTCTATCTGTTCCTCATTGCCTTCCGAAGTTAGAAATTCGCCTGTGGATATATCCACAAAGGATATTCCCAATCTTTTTCGTCCAAAATGAACCGCACATAAAAAATTGTTGGTCTTGGCCGAAAGGATATCGTCGTTCATGGCCACACCTGGGGTAACCAGTTCCGTAACACCCCTTTTTACTATGGTCTTGGTAAGCTTAGGGTCTTCCAGCTGATCGCATATGGCAACCCTTTGTCCCGCTTTTACCAGCTTTGGCAAATAAGTGTTTAGGGAATGGTGCGGAAAACCGGCAAGTTCTGTTCTGTCACCACCATTGTTCCGATGGGTAAGAATAATACCCAGTATTTTTGAAGCCTTTACGGCATCTTCCCCAAAAGTCTCATAAAAATCCCCGACACGGAACAATAATAGGGCATCAGGATATTTCACCTTAATGGTATTATACTGTTTCATTAAAGGGGTTACCTTTTTTGTTTTTCCCGAGTCTGCCAAAAGCGATTTTATTAACTTATTTTTGCATTCATTTCCTGAACAACGAATGTAAGGTTTATCTATTGGAATGTACACTATTGTTGATATTTTGGGGATAACTTTATGCCGTTTTGGGCTAAGTAATGTCCTTTTCGGACTTTGGGAAAGAGTAAAAATTTAATTGGGATTACATGCGTAAATTGGAGAATAGCGAATTGGATAGACTTAATGTTGAGGAGTTTAAACAGGTGGAAAAAACACCGATTTGTATTGTACTGGACAATGTGAGGAGCTTGAACAACATTGGGTCGGTATTTAGAACGGCTGATGCATTTTTGATCGAAAAGATATATCTGTGTGGAATTACCGCAACCCCACCACATAAGGAAATACATAAAACCGCCCTAGGGGCCACGGATAGTGTTGCTTGGGAATATAGGAAGGGTACCTTGGAACTGTTGGAGGAATTAAGGGCCGAGGGCTATACCTCACTCGCTGTGGAACAAGCCGAGAATGCCATTATGTTGAACGATTTTAAGATTGAAGAAAATAAAAAGTATGCCCTAATTTTTGGCAATGAGGTAAAAGGGGTTTCCCAAGAAGTAGTCTCAGGTAGCGACCTGGTTTTGGAAATTCCCCAATATGGCACCAAACATTCCCTGAATATTTCGGTTAGTGTGGGTATTGTGGTTTGGGACCTTTGGGCTAAATTGAAATCATAAATCGATTTCATTTCAAATTTAAAGGTCAATCATGGTGCACCATACGGAAGAAGGTGGTTGTAAGCTTATATTTAGAAGACATATTGTCTTTTTTGTGATTGTCTGTGAGAAGTTGTGCAGAACAGGGAACGGCCTATTTATGTTTTCGTAGCAAATCAAGGAGTTTCCGCAATGGCTTATGGTAGGCGTCCATAGAGCATTATACCTTAGTGAAAGCGGCCTGGACGCTGTGGCTGTGGAAAGTGCGTAGATTTCAAGAAAAGAAAAATCAGCCTAGCCTAGGCTACAGCTGGCTCCTCCTAACCAAGGTGCACCGTACCTTGGTTATTTAGCCCTGGTCGTTTTTTTGGCGATGCAAAAAATGAACAATATATTTTATGGTAGAGGGATTCTTTTGAGCTTTTTGCGGTCAGGCATAACTTTTGTTTCAATCTTGGAATTATTTTCTAAGTAGAAGGATAATAAAAACCAAAAACCCAACCTATTAGGTTGGGTTTGGCAATATATAGTTTGAGTTAGTTAGTTTAAAACCTTAAAGTCTTTACATCGTTTTTAGGATGTGCCATATGGCTGAAAACGACTTTATTGGAGGCGCAAGTAAATAAATTGATTCGTCCTGTGCAAATAATATGTGAAAATTATCTTAAAATGAGAGTTTCACTGCATATTTCTGGATATGGTCCAGTATCACCTCATAATCGGCCTGGTTTTCCACAAAATCCAGTTCACTTATATCCAAAATGAGATTATTTTGCTCGGGAAAACTTCTTATGTAATCAAAATATCCCCGGTTAAGTTCCTCCAAATATTCTGGCGCTATATTCTGTTCGTACTCCCTTCCCCTTTGCTTTATATTCTGCAGTAGTCGTTCTGTGTTTTGGTACAGGTAAATATAAATTTTCGGCTTTTTTATCTCTTTGTACATGAGGTTAAAGAGTTTTCGATAAAGCTTAAATTCCTCTTCCTGAAGGGTGACCTTGGCGAAAATCAGGGATTTGTTAATGTCGTAATCGCTTACCATAAAGTTCTTGAACAGGTCAAATTGGGAAGTGTCGTCCATAAATTGCTGGTAGCGATCGGCTAGAAAGGACATTTCCAATGGAAAGGCAAATCTACCCTGATCTTCATAAAACTTGGGCAGGAAGGGGTTGTCCGCAAAGCGTTCCAATACCAATTTTGCATTAAAATCCTGTCCAATCTTATGGGCCAAAGTAGTTTTTCCCGCACCAATATTTCCTTCAATGGCAATATATTCCAATTGGGAAAAAAGCTGGGATCTATTGGTGTATAGTTTATGGGGCGTTTTGGTAATATTGCTCTTGTCCTTGCATTCCTGTAATAGGTTTCTTGTGTCCTTGTTCAGGATTGGATGATAGAACTGCGGAGCAATATCCGCCAATGGCCTAAGTACAAACCGCCTCAATTGCAGGTTGGGGTGGGGGACGGTAAGTAAATCGGTATTTATTATTTCCTTATCAAAATAAAGTATGTCGATATCTACCGTTCTGGAGGAGTAGCCTGCTCCCGGATTCCTCTCCCTGCCCAACTTTGTTTCCAATTCCAGCAATTTCTCCAAAAGAGCGGAGGGGGTAAGCGCAGTTTCTACAGTAATACAGGCATTATAGAAATTGTCGCCTTCAAAACCCCACGCAGGCGTTTCGTATATCGGGGATGTTTTTATGACTTCGCCAACACTGGCTTGGATTAAAAACACCACCTCCTGCAAATGGTTCAGTTTATCCCCAAGATTGCTTCCTAGTGAAAGATATGTTGTTGTGGTCTTGTTCATAATAGGCGGGCAAAGTAAGCAAAAGTAATTAACTTCATAAAGGGAAATACCAAAAACGGGACCAATTTTTAAAGGGCTTTCCGAAATTGTGGTTCAGGAGGTTTCAGGTTATAAAATTCAACATTTATAATTACAACAATCCTACATTGGTTATCTTTGCAAGTTATTAGCAATACATACGAGGAATGAACTTTTTAAGAAATTTATTGGCCGCAATTATAGGATGTCTAATCGCTTTTGGAATCATGTTCGTCATGTTTGTTGTTTTGGCAGCCCTCATTGGTCAAGGTGAGGACACGGTAGTCGTCAAGGATAATTCCGTTTTGGAAATTCAATTGCAAACCCCCATCAATGATTATGTGGGAATGGATGAATCCAATCCCTTTGCCGGACTCTTCAATGTAAATCAGGGACTGGATGAAATATTGCATGCCATTAACGTTGCCAAGGAAGACAATAAAATAAAAGGAATTAGCCTAAACAATAATGTGATTATGGCCGGTTTGTCCCAAACACAGGCCATTAGGGATGCCTTGACCGATTTTGCTGAAAGTGGGAAATTTATATATGCCTATGGGGACTTTTATACGCAGAAGGATTACTATTTGGCAAGTGTGGCCAATGAGGTTTACCTTAACCCTGTTGGCGCTTTGGACTTTAAAGGACTGTCTACCGAGGTATTATTTTTTAAGGATTTACAGGAAAAGTCCGGTATTAAAATGGAGGTTATTAGGCATGGGAAGTATAAGAGTGCCGTAGAACCTTTTTTGGCCAATGAAATGAGCGAGGCCAATAGGACGCAGATAAAGGAGTTGTTGGATGCCTTATGGCATTCCATGCTTACCAACATTTCGGAAAGTAGGGATATTTCCGTTGAAGATCTGAACCATATTGCGGATACTTTGGGTACGCGTACCTCAAAATATGCAGCTTTATCCGGGTTGATCGATGAGGTGGTGTATTTCGATGAGTATGAAAGCATGATTAAGGAAAAAATGGGGGTAGATACGGCAGATGATTTAAACTATGTCCCAATATCCGATTATATACGAACAGCCAGCAAGATAAAAATCAATAGTGGTACGGATAAGATTGCGGTAATCTTTGCACAAGGAGAAATCTGGTACGGGGAGGGAGGCTCCGATGTAATTGGTCAGGGAATTATCAATGATGCCCTAAAAAAAGCTAGGGAAGATAAGAATGTTAAGGCAATAGTGTTGAGGGTAAATTCCCCTGGAGGAAGTGCATTGGCGTCCGATATTATTTGGCGCGAGATCGAAATTACCAAGCAATCCAAACCAGTGGTGGTATCCATGGGCGATGTAGCTGCTTCGGGAGGATATTACATTGCGGCGGGAGCCGATAAGATCTTCGCCGAACCTACTACGATTACCGGGTCTATTGGCGTTTTTGGGACTATTCCCAATATAAGTGAACTTGCTGAAAATATTGGGGTCAACGCTGAACAGGTGGGAACCAATAAAAACTCGGTAGATTATTCCTTATTTGAACCTATGAACGATAGTTTTAGAAGCAACGTTTTGGAAGGGATAGAAGCTACCTATAAAACATTTTTGGATAGGGTGGCCCAAGGCCGTGGCATTACCTTGGCCCAGGCCGATAGTGTTGCGCAAGGTAGGGTATGGAGCGGTGTAGATGCCAAGCGTTTGGGATTGGTAGATGAATTGGGGGGACTGGATGAGGCTATTGCTGCCGCTGCTGAAATGGTGGAATTGGACAACTATGGAATTCGAAAACTGCCTAAGTACAAATCGGATTTTGAGAAGTTAATGGAAGATTTGGGAGGTGCTACGGCCAAAAGCAAGGAAAGCATTATACAGGAAGAAATAGGTGCCGAGGCATATGCCATTTTAAAGGAGATAAAGCTAGCCTTGCAAAATAAAGGGGTTCAGGCCCGTATGCCGTTTACCTTGAATATTAAATAGACAAAATTAATCCAAAATAGGATTTGATTAAAAAGACTGTTCAAAAACCTTTGAACGGTCTTTTTTTTGTTGGCTTTAACGTGTATTGGGGCCTTCGGGTTTAAGGACTATAATCTTAATTTTTGCCCAAAAAAATGGATGTTCAAATAGGAGGGAAGCCCTTAGCGGCAATTACCAATAAAACTACTATTTAGATTTTTGTGAAACGTTCAAAATCACATCTTTATGCGATTTTTAAAAGAGAAAATGTTCAATAAGTTTGATATTAATTTAAACGTATTGTACAATGACTAAAACAACCTGGGTTTGTATAATTTTAATTTGTTTCTGTTTTGTTTCTTTTGGACAAAAGTCATTGGATGGAATTAAGAAGGAATATGATAGTTTAACGAAAAACACCAAATATGGCAACAATCCGGATGCCGGCAAATATTATGACATTCGGGGCTTCAAAATGTACTGTGAAACTTATGGTGAAGGGGCACCTTTGCTATTAATTCACGGCAACGGAGCATCTATCAATGCCTTTGTTAAACAAATACCCTTTTTTTCAAAAAAGTATAAGGTTATTGTAGCCGATAGCAGAAATCACGGTAAATCTACAGACAAGTTGGATTCGCTTTCCTATGAAATGATGGCAGATGATTACGCGGCCTTACTATCGCAAATGAAGATCGATTCTGCTTATGTTCTGGGATGGAGTGACGGAGGCGTAAATGGCTTGTTGTTGGCGATAAGGCATCCCGAAAAAGTAAAAAAATTGGTCATTACAGGAGCTAATTTGCAACCAGACTCCTCGGCGGTCTCGCCAGATGTATTAAAAAGGGTAACAAAGACCTATAATATGTTTGAGAAAATGTTTAGCGGAAAGGAAGCTAAAACACCCTTGGATTCTATAGTTTACAAGTATATTAAGTTATTGGTGGAACAGCCAAATATTGCAGAGGAAGAGCTACATAAAATAAGGGTACCTACTTTGGTTGTGGGTGGCGATCACGATGTTATTAAACCTGATCATACCTTAAAGATATTTAAAAATATTCCCAACGCTTATTTGTGGATTTTACCCAATTCCGGACATTATACTTTGGTGACCCGTACCGATGAATTTAATAGAATTGCCAATGATTTTTTTACGACGAAATACAGGAAAATTGAGGATCGGGATCGGGATTTTTAGAGTAAGGGATATAGGTTTCGCATTTAGACCTTGAAATAGGTATAATAACAAGGCCGTACCACTATTTGTGGTACGGCCTTGTTCTATTGGGATTTATTGGTTTGTTAGTTTTTTACCAAGTTTATTTCTACCCGTCTGTTTTCTGCACGACCAGCTTTGTACATGTTGGTTGCAATAGGCTTGCTTTCTCCATATCCAACGGAAGTCAATCTAGAGCTGTCGATACCCTTTTCAATTAAGAAGTTCTTAACGGCAAGTGCCCTTTCCTCGGATAGCTTTTGATTAAGTGGAACACTTCCAATACTGTCCGTATGCCCTTCAATGCTAAATTTGGCATTGGGGTACTCGTTAAGGATCTTTATAATATCTACAAGGACATTGGTAGATTCTATTTTAATGGTAGACTTACCCGAGTTGAATAAAATAGTCTTGGCATATTCATTTAAGGTTTTTTGAACCTCTTCTGTTACCTCAGGACACCCGTTATTGGCAACTGTTCCAGCCACTTCGGGACAATTATCATCCTTGTCCAATACGCCGTCGCCATCGGTATCTGGCCAAGGACATCCTTGGTTTTCCAGAACTCCAGCTTCTTCCGGACAATTGTCGTCCTTGTCCAATACTCCATCATTGTCAGAATCTTCCCACGGACACCCCTTGTTTTCTATTATTCCTGCTTCCTCTGGGCAATTGTCATCCTTGTCCAATACTTGGTCGCCATCGGTATCTGGCCAAGGACATCCATTATTTTCTATCGGTCCCGGAACTTCAGGACAACCATCAACCTTGTCCAATACACCATCCTCGTCCTTATCTTTTGGTCTGGATTGGTAAATAGGTATTTTTAGTCCGGCATAAACGTCCGCACCTTTTGATTGGTCGCTGGTCAGTACTGTTAAAATAGATCCGGAACCTATATAAAGCGGTCCTGCCCTTAATCCTGCGCCCCATTGTACGCCTAGATTTTCAACATAACTTACTGGCGAATAAAAACTGAACCATTTGCTTTCGAACCTAGGGGTTAGGGAAACTATATTGGCAATGCTATTGGTATTGGTATTACTTTTTGAAGTTATGGACAGGTCACTATTTAGGTTCAGGTAAAAGTGATTGTTTATGTTCCAATCGGCATTTAAGTGCAGGGCGGTTGGTAAAACGGCTTTTGAAGCGTTACCGGACCTGATCTGTGTGTAAAGATTGTTCAGCTTGTCTTCAAACCCTTCTTCATTATCAAAATCGTCTTCGCTAATGGAATTGGTAATGTCATAGGCATTTTCTGGACCATCGTATTTAAGGCTTCCTAGATCGGTCAAGGATAATCCAAATTTCAATTTGTATTTGTTGATGTCTTTTGGCGCGTAAGGATTGCCGTCCTTATCGGTAACGGTATAGTCTGCAAAACTTGGTCTCCATTCATAGATAAAACCTAAGTCTACCCCAAAGCCATCTGCACTCTTAACAAATTCATAGTCTTCAAAATCATTGGTGATGTTGTCGCTATTGCCATAGGCTATTTCACCTTGGGAGTCAATACTTCCCGTAGTTCCCGATCCATCTGCATCATAATCTATAACTATATCCTTACCGCTGGAATAAGCGTTTCCGTATCCCATTAGGTATTTCAGGGAGATACCTCCCTTTAAAAAATGTTGTTCCTTGCTCAGAAGTACCGTTGCATAGGTAATGCCTGTTTCCGCCCAGGCATTGGCGCTCATTTGATAATCCCCCTCGTTTACATTGAAGTCTTCATTTTCATCAAACTCATTGGAAATATTATCATAGGTATCCCCATTTATATCATTTACATTAAAAAACACCCTACCCCTAGTGAAAATAGCCAAAGAATTCCGGGGATTGATGTTAAACATGAAAGAGGGTCCCAAAATGTCAACATTGCCATAGGCGTTATTGGCATTCTTTGGGGATTTTGTTCCATCATCGTCAAAATCAAAATCGTCTTTAAAAATATCCCCGAATTTTGCACTGTAATAGTCGTTTCCAATGAGTCCGCTAACCCCAACAAGGTTAATGTCCGTTTTAAATCGCGAATCAACAATATTCGCGGGATTGGAAATTAGGCCATGCACCCCATTGTAATTGTCAGTTCCAAAACCAATGTAAGATTGGCCCTGTACCGTTGCGGCAATTAGAATAATGAATGCTGTTAAAATGCTTTTGTTCATGCTTAAAAGTTTAGTTTATTTCTTTTTTATTGTTAATCGATCCCTGTTCGTTTAAATTTGGCTTTTTTCAAGGATCAAAGTGTAGGAACGCTTTAATTGGGATTAAATTATAAAATGTTAAAATTTATATTGCTTCTATGGTATACGCAGTATTAAAAGAAAAGGATAAGCGGCTGGCCTTTAAGATATATCTCTATTTGGGAGCATTGTTCATTACCTCCTTGGTTGTTTCCAATTTAATTTTTCAAAAATTTTTTTATTGGAGGCCTTTTGGCGATGTTTCGGTCTTTGGAGCATCATTATTTGAAATCTCGGTGGGTATTTTGCCTTATCCGCTGACTTTTTTGATTACAGACCTTATTTCAGAAATTTATGGCAGGAAAAAGGCAAACCAAATTGTTACAGCCGGAATATTTGCTTCCTTTTTTTCCATGGGAATTGTATTGTTGGCCAATTGGGTTCCGGCATTGCCCAATTCTCCAGTTCAGGACGAGGTTTTTAGCCAGGTATTTGCCCTGTCTCCAATTGCAGTATTTGCCTCTATGTTGGCCTATCTTTTTGCCCAATACGTGGATATTGGCATATATCATTTCTGGAAAAGACTGACTAATGGAAAACATCTTTGGCTGCGCAATAATTTCTCCACTTACCTTTCACAATTTATAGATACTTTTACCGTGGTTGGCCTATTGTGTATTTTTGAGGTGCTACCTTGGTCCATGTTTTACGGCCTAGTGATCAGTGGATTCATTTTTAAGGTAATTGTGGCATTTTTGGACACCCCTTTCCTCTATTTCTTCGTATATCTCTTTAGAAGGCGATTCAATTTAAAGGTAAATCAGGAAATTGATCTTGAGGCATAATAAAATTTGCTTTTTGCTGTTCTTATCGAGTATGTCAATATTATAATATTGATGAACCAGCTGTGGAGGAAGTATTCAAGCTGTTTTTTATTAGTGAAACTCAATTTTGAGAAGTCAGCAAGACGCACTTAAAATTGCAAGTTGAACTAATCCCGCCTTTTTCGGCGGGATCTAGGTTATATACCTCGACCCTTGGGTCGATTCCTATTATTGGTTTCAGGGCTTGCCCTGAGGTTTAATACCTTTTATTTCGATGTTAAATTTTGTTTAAACTAAGTGGGAATTTTGATTTTACTTGGTGATATATCGTAGAATTGCGTCAATATTTGAAGGTATACGTTTAAACTTATGGTCAATTTCTATGTAATATTGGGCCATAGCCGGAATGTAAAACAGAAGAATAGTAAGAAAAGGGGTGAATTGCTCCTTATTGGCCAGAAATTGATTGTATTGCTTATAATATTGTAAATAGTAACAGATGAAAAAGAAAGTTTTAAAGATTGTTGGTGGCGTATTTTTGGTAATAATTTTACTTCTTGTTGCCGCCCCATTTTTCTTAAAAGGTAAAATTGCGGGTATTATTAAGAATAAGGTGAACAATAGTATTAATGCCACCTTCGATTTTTCCGATGCGGACCTAAGTCTATTCAGAAGTTTCCCCAATGCCACGGTTACTTTGGATAACATAACATTGATAAATAAAGCTCCCTTTGAGGGTGATACCCTATTTGCTTCGGATAGGGTGAGTTTGGATATGTCTATAAAGGAACTCTTTAAGGATGCAAGTGAACCCATTGCCATAAAAAGTTTGGTATTGGATCGTCCGCTTATAAATATAATGGTAGACAAGGAAGAGAATGCCAACTATGATATCGCTACCGATGAAAGTTCTTCCCCAGATACTTCAGCCGAAACGGCTTCATCCGAAAGCAGTTTTACCTTGTCCATGGAGTCTTATGCCATCAATGATGCCGTTATAAAATATGATGACCTTTCCAGTGGCATGTCATTTGCCATTTCTGAAATGAACCATAGCGGTAGGGGAGATCTTTCCTTGGAGAATTCTGAATTGGACACAGAGACCAGTGGTTTGGTTTCTTTTGTAATGGACAGTACGCAATATTTGAACAAGAATCCGGTTCAATTGAAGGCACTTATTGGGGTGGACTTGAAGGAAAACAAGTATACCTTTTTAAAGAATGAGGCTATGGTCAATCAATTGGCCTTGGTATTTGATGGGTTTGTGAAATTGAATGAGGACAACCA
>TARA_R100001369_G_C3327003_1_pt1 | contig 14104 bp, 13 predicted proteins | sample TARA_R100001369 | Tara Oceans TARA_R100001369 (sample SAMEA2621528) | marine metagenome | biome: marine biome (ENVO:00000447); feature: surface water layer (ENVO:00002042); material: "saline water (ENVO:00002010), including plankton (ENVO:xxxxxxxx)" | depth 5 m | reverse complement strand
TTTACAAACTTTGGTGTATTCGTAGAATTGGAAGAAGGAATAGACGGACTTATTTATATTTCTGACCTTTCTTGGACTAAGAAGATCAAGCATCCATCTGAATTTACTAACGTAGGTGATAAGTTGGAAGTTGTAGTATTAGAATTAGATGTTGAAGGACGTAAATTAAGTTTAGGTCATAAACAAACTGAATCTAACCCTTGGGATAAATATGAAACTGAATTTGCTGTTGGGACAACCCATAAAGCAGAGATAGCTGAAATAGTAGACAAAGGTGCAACTATAGAATTTAATGAAGATATTACTGCATTTGTTCCTACTCGTCACCTTGAAAAAGAAGATGGTAAGAAATTAAATGCTGGTGAGTCTGCGGAGTTCCAAATTATTGAATTCAACAAAGAATTCAAGAGAGTGGTAGCTTCACATACAGCACTTCATAAAGAAGAAGAGCAAAAGATCGTTAAACAAGCAGCTAAGAAAGTAGCAGCTCAAAATAGCGAGAAAACCACTATTGGTGATGTTAATGCTGAACTTCAAGCATTAAAAGACAAAATGGAAGGAAAAGAATAACCTTTTAACCTCATTAAGCTTTTATGCTAATAATAAAAGCCTCCTTAGAAATAAGGAGGCTTTTTATTTATGCAATGATTTAAAATTTCTTATTCCTCTTCTTGAGTCATTAGTTTCTTTAGAATTTCTAGCGTTATGGGTTTTACAAGATAATTATTTACATTGTTATATTCTTTAGATCTTTCAATATCGGTAGGATCGATAGAGCTGGTTATTATATAAATAGTGATCTTTTTATCGGTTTTATGAAATATAATTTAAAAAAATGGCCTTGTTTAAAACCGATATTTATTGGACTAAATATGTTCAGGAAAGTGCTTTTTTAGTAGTTGATCTATGCCTTCAACTAATAAAGGTTTATTTAAGAAACCAGATATTTGCGGAATTTTATCTGCTTTATCTTTTTCGTCTGGATTAAGTGAAGTAGTAAGCATAACAACAATAACCTTGCTTTTTAGGTCGGTTTCTAATTTGGTGAATTCTTCAAGAAATTCCCATCCATTCATTCCTGGCATATTAATATCTAGAAAAATTAATTCAGGTTGGGCAACATCCTCTTTATCTGCAGATTTTAAATAAGATAAAGCTTCAAAACCTCCTTGAACTGACTTTATTTTTTCTGAACAATCCATCTTTCGAAGAACTCTTTCATTTATAAAATTGGTAGGCAGATCATCATCTATCAACAATATACAGTTCAATTTTTTCTTCATTTAATATATAATAAGATTGTTGTAGTAAAGTTTATTTGGGGATTTGAAGATATAAAATAATATTATACTCCTTAATTCGATTTCAAAAATACTACTATTTCAGTTTAGTTTATCTGTATTTTATTCCGGCATATCCCACCCAATGTCTATGGGAGGAATTAGCAGTGATGCCCATGCCAAGGTCTTTTACCTCGATATGCTTGCTAAGGAAACTAGATCTATAATCTACTTTTTCACCTACTAATGGAATATTGTTAAGTTTTAAATTAAGTTTATTTGCCATAAGCAATCCAAACGGAATAGAATATCTCCCACACCAAGTCCAATTATATTGCATGTAATTATTCTCATTAACTGTTTCTTTATTAAAATTTTTAATTTTTTTAGTAGAAATTTCTTGTGTTAGATACTTTGCAATAAGTTGCTGATCCTTTTTATAAGCTTTTGCTGTTCCTGTACTGTCGGTGCCAAAAGGTGCTAAATTGGAGCTTCCCCAATCTTCATCTCCATAATGGATAGCATCACTAGAAATTACTATGGCCAGGTCCTTTCCAAATTCCAAATTATAAACCTCCATTAATCCGCACAAGGCTTCAGCAATTTGATCTGAATATAAATCCAAAGAATTGAATGAATTATAAGGAATTAAAATAGGTACTATCTCTACGTCTGGATTGGAATTCTGCAAAAAAGGCACAATAGCTTCTAGCGAATGTTCCAATTGTATCATTTCATTATGAACTATGTAACTGTCTTTAGGTATTCTCTTAATAAGTTCATTTCTTAAAGGAGATATTTTAACCGTACCATTGGCGCTTTTCCATTCGTCATAAGAACCAAAAATGAGTTTGTCCTTCAAATCAAAATTTCTTGCCCTATGCGCAACACCTATCAATACAATGGTTTTTGCTTTTATACTGGCAAGAGTTTTTTTATAAAGGCCCGCAGCATAAGAATAATCATCATGTGGGCAAATAACAGCTTTGCTAATTTCACCTGAAATTAATTTATCTTCGGGATCCATCCTATTCAGAATACTATCTAACTGCCATTTATACTGAGGAAAGCCAATAGTGTCTTCTAACTGCCTTATTTTAGCTTCAGTTTTAACTGAAGTGAGATTTAAAGAGTCTTGGGCACGCCCACAAAAAGTAGTTACAAGAGAGAGAATTATAAAAAAAATATTTACTGAAGCTGTTTTCATTTATAAGAGATTTTCAAGTTCTAATTCGTAATCATATTGCAGATCTTCATGCAATAAGCTAATTGCTTTTTTAGCCATATTCAGCTGCCTGGTGTAAAGATTTAGAAGAGTAGTATTTCGTTTTATAGATGGTTTTAGGCTAGACAATTCCAGGCAAAAGAAAAGCAATAACTCTACTTCTGTCTCTTTCTTTTTAGAATACCTTATGTATTTTTTAATTGTTTTAAGGATTTTTCTAACACTCTTTTTTATCAAATAAAAATTCTTAGTGTTGATCTCCTTAAACTGCATTTCGATGTCTGCCTTGATCTGTCTAATATATTCCTCCTCATCGGCAGCATCAAATAGCAAATAGGTGAGTAGTTCTTTATTTTCTTTTTTGAATTTAGAAAGCTGTAAACAATATTCTAGAAGTTCTTCCTTAGACCGATGTTTAAGTTCATCTTTTAATTCTTTTACACTGGCAATCTTCATAGGATCTAATTTTACTGAATAGCAAAGTAAGTATTTAAATTTATGTTGTTAAGAAGCATTTTTAAATTGAATGATTTTAAGAATGTCGTTGTTTTTTACTAAATAAAAACATCAATCCAACTAATGGCCCTAAAGCTAATATTGTAAATAAATATTCGGCCTTTATATAATTACTAAATACAGAGATTAATTGAATGCTAATAATGGTAACTGCAAAACCAATACAATTTACAATAGTAAGCGCAGTGGCCTTAGATTCGGCTGGAGCATCTTGTGCAACAAGTGTAGAAAACAAGGGAGAATCTGCAACAACGGCCATTCCCCAAATTAGCAAGAAGGCTATAAAAATTGGTGCTGTTGCAATAGTAAAGACAAAAGGTGAAAGCAAACAGCAACAGCCAGATATTAATAATGAGATGCGGGCCACTTGCTTTTCGCCAAAGCACTTGGATAAATAGCCTCCCAGAACACAGGAAATACTCCCAATTGCAATAATTATAAAGGAAAGCAGTGAGATATTTAGATCTGCTTCAGGATTCATTTTTGAATAGTTAGCTATGATTATTGGTATAAATGCCCAAAATGCATATAACTCCCACATGTGTCCAAAATAACCAAATGCAGCATTTCTTAAAACCCTGTTTTTAAATAGGTTTTTTATGGAAGTAGTTTTAGGTGCAAAATTTCTCTTTCTAAAGGGACCATCCGGAACTAAAATTAGTATAAAAAATCCACCAAGCACGGCTATTAAAGACGTGATAATTATCACCCATTTCCAATTCAAGGTATAATAGGAAACATTTAATAAATGTGGAAATGCGGTTCCTAATACCAAGGCTCCAACTAAAAAACCAAGTGCTTTACCTAAACCCTTATTTCTATAGTCTGCTGCTATCTTCATTCCAACCGGATAAATACCCGCCAAAAAGAATCCTGTTATAAACCTAATAGTGAGAAGACTCATAAAATTGTTGCTTTCTACAATGCTACATAAGTTGGCAAAGGCCGCTACTATAGCGCTTACAAAAAACACTTGTGATGGCGAAAACCGATCTGCAATGGATAATAGGGCAAATAATAAAGTTCCAATAATAAATCCAAATTGAACTGCGGAAGTGAAATGCGGCAGCGCATTTTCGGCCAAATTAAAATTTTTAATCAAATCTGGTAGAATTGCATTATTAGCAAACCAGAGGGAAGTGCAACAGAATTGTGCTAAAACAATTATGAAAATTATAACTCGATTATTTTTCATGAAGTGATTTAACTAATGAGTTATACTTAATTATAAAATTTAATTACAGAGAGGGAAGATACATAAACTATCAAATATTTCATTTTCAAAACCTCACTTGAAATTCCCATTAATTAGTTAATACTTGACGTTTTTAAGTTAATTCATTGATAATTAACAAACTATTTAAAACCGAATAAGCTGTTCTTACGTAAATTGAATGTAATCTCCCCTCGGGTTATAGTGAGAATATTAAATCCCCTTCTTTTAATATTCTACTTTTTATTTAAAATTGCCCTTAATTTTCATATATACTTAACCAAAATATCTGAATAAAGATTACCTACTTATCGTGGTTTAACATTATTAATTTAAAATTATTAATTATGAAAAAACCAATGATTAATGTCCAATCATTTCATGACGGACGCGAAGGAAAAATGAATTCGAGAAGACAATTTCTCAAAATTGGAGGACTGGCTGTAGTAGGCTCAAGTCTTTTCCTCTATTCTTGTGAGGAAGATGGCATCACCGATGAAGAAATTAATGCTCTAGACGCCAAAGGTGTAGACAACAAAAGAGTTTTTAATCTGGGAACTGGTGATTTAGCCATTCTAAATTATGCTTATATTTTAGAGCAACTTGAAGCTGCTTTTTATACTGCAGTAATTAATGGATCCTATTATGAGGGCATAACCGATGCTAAAGAAAAACAAATTCTTACAGATCTCTGGTATCATGAAGTTATCCATAGAGATTTCTTAAAAACAGCTTTAAATTCTATTGCATCTCCTGGGAGAATAGCACCTGATTTGGAATTTAATTTTAGTAGTGTAGATTTTGGCAGCAGGGATAATGTTTTAACAGTATCTCAAATCTTGGAGGATACAGGAGTTTCCGCATATAACGGTGCAGGAAAATTATTGGAAAGCGCAGATTATTTATTGCTTGCAGGTAAAATAGTTTCGGTAGAAGCAAGACATGCTGCTGCAATTAGAGATCTTATTAGACCTGGGACAACCTATTTTGCAGGCGACGATGTCTTAGTAGATCTACTTGGTACAGGTATAGCTTACGATAAAGCGGTTGCACCTAGAGATGTTCTGGCTGCTGTTGCTGCAACTGGCTTTCTTGAAACAAAGATCATAGCCAATAATTTACCAACTGCATAATTAAATACTAATCTAAAAAACAAATATTATGAATATTATAAAATTTTTAGAAAATCTCTCAGATAACCAACTTTTGGAAACCAAAGGTTCAAGAAGAGATTCCTTAAATCAGATAACAAATGCAGGGAAAAATTTTGCGCAAGCATCTATACCATTTGCTTTAGCAGCAACAAGTAAAAAAACATCTGCAGCTACTATGTCAATGTCATCGGCAATGTTTCAAGCATCACCAACAGATGTTTTAAATTTTGCTCTTACATTAGAATACCTTGAGCGGGAGTTTTACCAAATAGGAATGGATACAGCAGGACTAATTGATGCAGATGATCGTGATGTCTTTGGACTAATTTTAAGACATGAAAATTCTCATGTAGATTTGCTATTATTAGCCCTTGGGGATGATGCAATTGATAAACCAACTTTTGATTTTACTGGTGCTCCAGGAGGGCTAGCTTTAAATCCATTTGGAGATTATCCAACTTTTCTTGCTCTATCTCAAGGCTTTGAGGATACTGGAGTAAGAGCATATAAGGGCCAAGCTGGTGCTTTAATAGATAACGATGTTCTACTGGAATATGCATTGCAAATTCATTCTGTAGAAGCTAGACACGCCTCACAAGTGCGTAGAATGCGCGATGAGAAAGGCTGGATTACCTTTGAAGAAAACACGCTTCCTGCTGCTTTTAGCGGAATTTATGAAGGCGAAGACAATACTATTCAATTGGGAATAAACCTGGCTGGAAAATTCCCAAGTTTTGGAGGGGATGCTGCGGTAACTGAGGCATTTGATGAGCCGTTAACCATGGCTGAAGTTAATGCCATTGCAGGTGTGTTTATTGTGTGAGGTATGTATTAAATTTGCTTTGAAGAAGAAAAATCATGCTAGAAGGAGTTATTCTTTTAGTATGATTTTTTTTTATAATTTCAATAAAATATTTAAACCTTTTAAATACCATTGCAAATCCTATTAGTCTAAATCAAAAAAAATCTTACTTTTGTTTTCACAACTCCAGTAGTATCTATTATGAGTCAAAAAGTGTTGCTTAATTCCAAAGAGATCAACATTATTCTTCGTCGTTTGGCTTGCCAGTTGGTAGAAAATCATCCTAATTTTAAAAATACCGTGATTATTGGTATTCAGCCAAGAGGTGTATTCTTAGCAAATAGGATCATTCAATTGCTGGAAGAAGAATATAGTATAAATAACGTAGAATATGGTCAGTTGGATATCACCTTCTATAGAGACGATTTCAGAAGAAGTGATAAACTACTTGAAGCTAATAAAACCAAAATAGATTTTATAGTAGAGGACAAGCAGGTGATCTTTGTGGATGATGTACTATATACAGGAAGAAGTATTCGTGCCGCCCTTACCGCAATTCAGTCTTTTGGAAGACCTAATGTAATTGAATTACTTACGTTGATCGATAGAAGATTTAGTAGACATTTACCAATCCAACCAGATTACAATGGAAGGCAAGTAGATGCAATAAATGATGAACAGGTTAAAGTACATTGGAAAGAAGTGCAAGGAGAAGATGCAGTATATCTGCTTCCAACTTCAGAAACTAAACAACAAAAAACAGATTCTAAATGAGCGAATTAAGTGTAAATCACTTATTGGGAATTAAATATCTTAAAAAAGAAGATATAGACCTGATCTTTAAAACTGCAGATCATTTTAAAGAGGTTATAAATAGGCCAATAAAGAAAGTTCCTTCTCTTCGTGATATTACCATTGCCAATCTATTTTTTGAAAATAGTACCAGAACAAGACTTTCTTTTGAACTTGCTGAAAAAAGATTAAGCGCAGATGTTATTAATTTCTCTGCCGCATCATCTTCAGTTAAAAAAGGGGAAACCTTAATAGACACCGTAAATAATATTCTTGCCATGAAAGTGGATATGGTGGTGATGAGACACCCAAATCCTGGAGCAGGTATTTTCCTTTCTAAACATGTGGATGCAAGCATTATCAACGCCGGAGATGGAACTCATGAACATCCCACACAAGCGCTTTTAGACAGTTATTCCATTCGAGAGAAATTAGGTGAAGTTGCAAATAAAAAAATATTGATCGTTGGAGATATCATGCACAGTAGAGTTGCATTATCTAATATCTTCGCCTTAAAATTACAAGGAGCTGAAGTGAAGGTTTGCGGACCCAAAACCTTGATCCCAAAATATATTGAATCTTTAGGAGTAAGCGTAGAAACCAATTTGCGCAAAGCCTTGGAATGGTGTGATGTTGCCAATATGCTTCGGGTACAGAACGAGCGTATGGAAATGAGCTATTTTCCAACCACAAGAGAATACACCCAGCAATTCGGACTTAATAAAGAGATCTTAGATTCCTTAAATAAAGAAATAATAGTGATGCATCCAGGTCCAATTAATAGGGGAGTGGAGATTACCAGTGATGTAGCCGATTCTAAACAAGCTATCATTTTAGAACAGGTTCAAAATGGTGTAGCGGTGAGAATGGCGGTAATTTATCTTTTAGCTTCAAAAATAAATCGATAATTTTATAGCAGAATAAATTTATATCATGAAAATTACGAAGAAAGAGGAGTATTTGATAATTGAAAATACCGACAATACTTTAGTAGATTTTGCTGAAAGTATCACCGAAAATTATTCTGAATATAGCAATGATAATGTTATAGTAGATCTACTTGACAACACGCAATTTGAATTGAAAGATGCCTTGCTTTTTTTGGAGATCTCAAATATTCACAGGGCAGATAAAAAATCTTTTGTTATTGCCAATGCGGCTAATTCTATTGATGTAATCCCAGACGAATTAATAGTAGTTCCAACACTAGGTGAAGCCGAGGATATTATTAAAATGGAAGAGTTAGAAAGAGAATTAGGATTCTAATCCCTTATTGAGGGTTTAATTCCCTATCGCGATAGGAATCGGGATGCCTGGAATTTTCAAAAGCATTGTCCAATTTATAACTTGTGGGCCTGCCGTGAAGTTCTTGATTAAACTAAAAATTGATGTTGCTCATTTGTTTTATAGGAAGACCATAAAAACAAACTTATGAAATTAACAATACTAGGTTGTTATGCCGCTACCCCAAGAACCTTTACCAATCCAACTTCACAGGTTTTACAGATTAATGGACATTTATTTCTTATAGATTGTGGAGAAGGCACGCAAGTAGAACTAAGAAGGAATAAAATTAAATTTTCCAGAATAAAACATATTTTTATATCTCATCTTCACGGGGATCACTGTTTTGGTCTAGTGGGATTAATTTCCACTTTTAGATTGCTAAATAGAGAAACGGAACTTCATGTATATGGACCAAAGGGAATAAAGCAAATTATCACGCTTCAGCTAAAGCTTTCTAAATCTTGGACAAATTACCCGTTGTATTTCCATGAACTTGAAAGCAACGAGCCAGAGCTGTTATTTGAAGATGATAAGATCACTGTAGAAACCATCCCGTTAAACCACCGAATTTACACCAATGGATTTCTATTTAAAGAGAAAATAGGACCTAGGAAATTGCTTATTCACGAAGCCTTGAATCACAATATTGATGTTTCTTTATATCAAAGTGTGAAAATGGGGAAGGATGTGATCTCTAACGAAGGGAAGAAGATTGCGAACCGATTGGTTACGGAAGATCCAGACCCTCCAAAAAGCTATGCCTTTTGCAGCGATACCGCTTATTATCCAGCAATTATTCCACAAATTGCAAATACTTCAGTTTTATATCATGAATCTACCTTTATGGAAGCGAATGAAGAACTGGCAGCACCCACAAAACATTCTACTGCCAAGCAAGCAGCATTAATAGCGAAGGAGGCAAATGTAGGAAAACTTATCCTCGGGCATTTCTCCACTCGATATAATGGCATTCAAGGCTTTCAAGAAGAGGCGAATAGCATATTTCCAGAAGTTGAATTAGCCGATGACGGTAAGATATTTACCTTTTAACGACCTTTCCTACAAATTTTTACATCAAAAATTAAGAAATAATTAGTTTTATGTAGGTTTCGACGCACAAATAGTGTTAAAAATCAAATAAAATCGATAAATGGTATTCTCGAAGATGCATTTAGTCGGATTAATTTGTATTTTAGCTATACCAAATCGTTAAACCTACTTACTATGTTAAACTTTACCAAGCAAGCTTGTCTTGTATTAGTATGCATTCTTACGTTTGCATCCTGTTCAAAAGACAACGCAATTCCAGATGAAAATGCTCAGAATAAATCTGTAGAATTAGAAAACACTTTTGCATATACTGCTATCGAGTCAGAAATTTTAGATGGCGTTAATAAGTATAGACAAAGTATTGGTTTAAATGCATTAGCTAAGGTTGATGAAGTTACTCTTCAAGCAGATGATCATACTGTATATATGTCAACAAACGAAGTTGTAAATCATGACAATTTTAACGTGAGATATAGCAATTTAGTAAGTGGAGTTGGAGCTAAATCTGTTGCAGAGAATGTAGCATTTGGTTATAACAGTGCAGATGCCGTTGTAAAAGCTTGGATTGCAAGTGAGGGACACCGTGTAAATATAGAAGGAGATTTCACGCATTTTGGTATTGCCGTAGATAAGGATAAGAATGGTAAAAACTATTTCACAAATATATTTATTAGAAGATAATTTTAAAAGTACCCCAACGATAAGGTTTTAAGCTTGCCGTTATAATCCCCAATTTATAACAAAAAGAATCCTTCTCATTTTAATGAGAGGGATTCTTTTTTTGATAGCTACTTTGTTAATTATAATTTAAATTAAAGCGTTTTAGTCATAATAATTTGAATGCTTTTAGATTTCTTAAAAATTATAAAAAGAAGATCTGTTTACACGCTAAAACCTAGAAGATCAATTATAAAAGCAAATCAAAACGGCTTATATATTTTATATGCTTTTAAATTTTAAACAATTAAATAGGCTTTACTCGATATAGTAGGTGTCATTAATTGGAGTCTATAAAAACTAATTATTAATCACAAAAAAGCCCAAATTAGAATTTCCAATTTGGGCTTTTATATTTTAAGCTTGTATTTATTTCATTTTAACTACACTAAACATAGATCTTCTATTTAACTGATGTTCTTCTTTGCTACACTTATCGCAAGGAATAGCTGGAACTTTTTCACCAAATCCTTCGTGAGCATTAATTCTTTCGGCAGCAACTCCTTTAGAGATTAAATAGTTATAGGTAGACTGTGCTCTTCGTTCTGCCAAGCCTTCGTTATATTGATCTGATCCTCTTTTGTCTGTGTGAGAACCAATTTTAATTACTAATTCCGGATATTTATTCGTCATAAGATTAACCAGTTTATCCAATTCCTTAGCAGCATCTGGTCTTATATTAGATTTATCGAAATCGAAGTAAATGTTATTGATCTCGGCTAAATATTCCACATCTTGTATAGGATCTAATTGTATATTATAAATTAGTTCTTCAACATCATCAGTATTATTAGAATCTACAGTTCCGGTCATTTCTTTATATTCTATATGCTTCGCTTCAATAGGGTATTTTACATTTCTATTGATCTCTTGCTCATAGTTACCATCTTCATCGGTTTCTAAAAATGCAAGTTGTGTATTGTCTGGAGTAAATAAACGTACTGTAGCATTGGGAATTGGTTCCCCATTCACTTTATCTGTAACCTGTCCTCTAAGGATTAAGGTTTTTAAAAGTGTAAATCCATAAACATCATCACTACCTGCACCGCCACCTCTGTTAGATGCGAAATAACCTAAGTTGTTTTCGTCTTTCTGAAAATATGCGAAGTCATCCAGATTGCTATTTATTGGTTCACCAATATTAGTTACTTCTGAAGCTTCATTAGAAATATCTACTTTAAAGATATCCATTAGTCCAAATCCTGCATGTCCGTTGGAAGAGAAGTATAAGACCGAATCTTTAGCCATAAAAGGGAAGGATTCGTCTAAAGTGGTATTTATTTTATTTCCAAGATTTGAAGGAGTTCCAAACATATTGTTCTCCATAATGTCCACCTTATAAAGATCTGCTCCACCAAAACCATTTGGCATATCAGAAACAAAATAAAGAGTTTTTCCATCTGTAGATAAAGTTGGATTCCCAACAGAATATGCATTATTATTAAAAGGAAGTTCCATAACATCACCCCAAGAACCCTTGTTTTTGGTAGCTCTATAAAGCTTCAGGTTATTGGTTTGATCCTTCAGTTTTTTACCTTCTTTATTGTTTAAATAATTATTTCTTGTAAAGTACATGTGTTGGCCATCCTTGGAAATAACAAGCGGACCTTCATGTAACACTGTATTGATATCTCCAGAAACCGAAGAAACATTTTCAGAATTAGCATCTAACTGATAGATGTCTAAAAAAGGTTCTCCATTCCAAGAATAAACTTTATTCTTTTTGGACATACCTCCATCTCTTGCAGAAACTAAATAAGTAACTCTATCATGCTGGTAAGCTCCAAAATCGCTATAACCCGAGTTAAAGGCAACTTTATCTAAGGTGTAATTATCCTTTATCTTAAAGTCGGCAATATCTTTAGAAAGCAATTCATCTACTTCAGCTTTGTTCTTTCCTGCAGTACTATATTTCTTTAGCCACTCTTTAGATTCGTCATAACGTTTTACTCCTCTTAAAGCTTGTGCATATTTAAAATAATACTCTGGAGAAATACTAGAGTCTTTAACAGCTTCTGCATAATAAAATACTGCATTTTCTGGACTGCTTAGTTTAAGATAACTATCTCCAAGTTTACTCTGATTGTAAACTGTGTTATAATCTTTCTCAATTAGTTCTTTATAAACGTCTACAGCTTCAATATAGGCCAAGTCATTAAATAACTTGTCGGCTTTTTTCTGCTTAGAGCTTTGTGCCGTAGCTATAAAACTATTTCCAATAAATAGTAGAAGTATTAAGTAGTTGAAATTCTTCATAATAGTTTTATTTATGTTAGAAAAATCTTGGAGATTTATATTTAGTGTTTTTAGCTCTCAATTCCAAGATCAATAAGATCTCATGAGATCCTGATGTGTATGGTCTTAAGTCTGATACAGAATACTCGTAGGCATATCCAACTCGTAAAGCTGGAAACACTTGAAAATCTATAAATGCACCTACTGCATCTTCTATTCTATAAGTTGCCCCTAAGTATAATTTCTCATCATAGATCACTGTTCCAGACATATCAAAAGATAGGGGAGCACCTTTAGTAGCTTTTACTAATGCCGTTGGGCGAAGTTTCCAACTATCACTAAGATCAAAAACATATCCTCCAGTAAGGTAATAGTGAACTTGCTCCAAAGCTACGTAATCACTAAAATCGTTATTATCGTTGTTAATGATCTTTGGTGCAGATAATCCCATGTACCAGTTCTGGGAAGAAAGTAAAACTCCAGCTCCAAAATTAGGACTCCATTTGTTAAATCTATCATTAAAAAAAGGATCACTTAATATAGAAGGTTCAACAAAAAGATCTTCATCAAGATCATAATAACTTGCACCTCCTTTTAAGCCAAAAGCCAATGTTACATCATCTGCCACATTTATAGTATAAGAGAAATCTGCATAGGCATAGGTATATTTTTCATAACCTGCCTTGTCATTTATTACAGACAATCCAATTCCTATTTTCTCATTGCTAAGTGGGGTGTGTACAGATAGCGTTTGAGTTACGGGACCGCCACTTAAGCCAGCCCATTGATTCCTGTTCAAGGCAGTTAATGAAAACCCATCTCGACTCCCAGCATAGGCCGGATTTATAGATATGGTGTTATACATATACTGAGTAAACTGTGGTAGTTGCTGAGCATTTGTGGTTAAAAGGCCAACAAAAAATATCGATATTAGGATATAGAAATGTTTCATGTTTATAGCTTTATTTAGTTCCTAAGAAGATGTATCCTTGAATTGGTTCAAAAGCACCTCCATTAATTTCTAAAATGTAGTAGTAGGTACCAGATGGTAATTGATTTGAGTTAGAGAATGATTTATTTGAGAATCCATCCCAGTTATTTTGGTAGTTTCTCATAGAATATACTTCAGCACCCCATCTATTAAAGATTTGAACATTATAGGTGAATCCACATTCTAGATCTAAGTTCACTTGGAAGAAGTCATTAAAACCATCTCCGTTAGGAGTTACAGCTTTAGAAATACTGTCTCTAATGTCTTCTAAACTACAAGCCAATACAACACAATCGTCATTTATGTTAACATCGACCACTGTATTAGATGGACAGACTCCAGATAATATATAGCTGTAAGTATAGTCTCCAACTTCTAAAAGTGAAGGATCTATAAAACTGCCATCTAAAGCTGCGGTTGCTGCGGCTGTATCACCTTGCCAAACTCCAGTTTTATCAAACTCCCCAGATAATAAGTTGAATAAGTCGAAAGTGCTATCTTCTACACATAAACTTATAGAGGTAGTTTCAATTACTACAGCTAGCGCTTCGTTAAGAATAACCTCAGTAATTTCAGAATCTTGTCCTAGTCCGTCTTGTGCAATTACAGAATAAGTTCCTGGTGCAAGATCTGTAAAAACTCCGCTAGCTTGATAATCTACTCCATTAATATTATAGGTTAATCCTTCTATAGTTTGTACTGTTATAGTACCAGTTGGATTTTCACAAGTTGGTTGCGTAACCGTTACTGTTGGTGGAGCTGGAGGAGCAGGGGGAGTATTCTCTATTACCGTAATGGTAAAGCTACAAGTAGTTGTATTTCCAGAAGCATCGGTTGCAGTA
>TARA_R100001369_G_scaffold38424_4_pt1 | contig 14115 bp, 10 predicted proteins | sample TARA_R100001369 | Tara Oceans TARA_R100001369 (sample SAMEA2621528) | marine metagenome | biome: marine biome (ENVO:00000447); feature: surface water layer (ENVO:00002042); material: "saline water (ENVO:00002010), including plankton (ENVO:xxxxxxxx)" | depth 5 m | reverse complement strand
CTTATCTCTGGCCTCCAATCCGGTAAGGCAGGTAGCTCAAAGGCCTGGTACGATTTTTCCAAAGTGGGAATTACGGTCCAGTGCAATACAACCATCTTGGGCGTTATAAGCGGTTCTTCTTGGATAAGACCATAGTGATCCGACAAATATTCCAAAGTGAGATCCTTTCGCTCTTCGTTAAAAATAATGGGTTTGTCTATTATTTCACGGTTAATGGCACATGAAAAGGTCATAAAAAGGGAACACAAAAGAACTATTTTTTTCATTATTGGCAGTCATATAAACTTAGGGAATAAAGATACAATATCATTTCATTTCCGTGGAATCCCTTTTTACCCTGTAGTGGATGGTAATTTTTTTTCGCCCCCATTGCAAAGCTTTTTCCTTATCCTCTCCCATATAGATGTCGATCCTATTTTTCCATTTGGAATGCATTTTATCCTTAACCAAATAAATACTGGTATCCCCTTTTATTTTTACTTGGGTATTGTAATCCAAACCCAAGGGAATCAAGTCTTTGGAAACGGCAATTATTTTCATTCCGGGTTTTATGGAATCGCCCCAGGCGGTAATTCCCGGATGGATCTTAGAGGTTTGTGAAGGAAAGGAATTATATGCCGTGGCCGTTACCCTAAGTTTTTTCCAGATATAACCATCATCCACAACTTTTTCCTTGCAGGAAGCCATGGAAAAAAGTACGGCTGTCAACACTAACCATAATGTTAGTCTTCGAACTTTAAAACACAATGTACCTACAATATTATTCACGCCGATTTTTTGGATTAAAACTCCCTTTAAATAGAGGGATTGGTAATACGTAATTTACCAATTACTAGACTTTGTTTTTATCGCTATACCATCTTTTTAACCATTTGGAAATTCCCTCCAAGCCGGGATAAATGATCCTTTCGGTAATGTTTGCCTGATCTAACTTATCCCTTATTTCCCACTTTAAACCTGATGGGATAATTACTTTCTTTAAATATTTGGGATGCTTTTTAAGCCATTCCAATGGACTGGAATCCGGATCTAGCATAAATGAAAAAAGTGCAAATTGGTTTATGATACGGTCATCAAGGGAGGGTGGCTCAAAAAATATCATGGTATTGGTGTTCCTACTTGAAAAATCATATAGTTCCTCTATGGAATTACCTATCGTTTGTTTTAGTTCCATGGAGCTAAAATAGAAAATATCTTTGCTTAAAATGGGCGTTTTGAGTTCCTCCGGCAGGTGTTCCCTTAGGGCTACATAGTTTACCATCCAGATGGCTCCATCCATATTATAAGTGCCCATATCCTCTGTTAAAAAATGTAGTGCAACATTTGGGGAGTGGGTCCAATCAATTAGTCTTGTAGGAAGTCCGTGGTGCTGTCCCAAGGAGATCCAGTTCCAAAGGTTGTTATAATCATCGATCAAGGTGTTAATGGGCGAGTATTTCCTGAAGTTTCTGATCATTGTGGCTTCTACCTTAGACGGAATTCGCCCCAATCTTTGAAGGCTTGTCTCCAATCCAAATTGGGCATTATAGACCCCCCTATAAGCATATGGAGATCGAAATCTATCGATCTTATTGTCCTTTTCATTGAACAAATATGCTTGTAGTTCCAGCCAACTCTTAGGTTCAAATAATTCGAAATCTGCCATTTATCTGAATAATTTAAGAGTGGATCCAACTTGGATCCCAATTATACTATATAATCCATAAACCCTTTAAATGATGAGCCCTGGGCCTGTTTAGGCCGATGCACTTTTATTCCGAAATAAACAAAAACGTCAACCATTTTTTTATACGCTATGATAACTCAGTCTATTGGGAGATAGCAAGTATTAAAGATAATAAAAAGTGTTTGCTTGTAATTATAAAACCTTGGTAATGTAGAATTTTAGAGCGGCTCTTCAACACGGCCTTTTTTGCAAAAAGTATTGGGAATGGGGACCATTCCTTGTTTTTAGGAATGTTTTGTCAGCTTTTATTCAACTCATTTATATTCCTTTTAAGGAGTAGTCCCCTATTTTTTGAAGTCGGTAAATTTTCAAAATATCATATAATGTCCCTTTCACCACATAAATGACCTATTTCCCAACATTAATTTCATAACAGCGCACAAGCATTATACTTTAGCAGTGTAATAAAAACGAAGTAATAATTTTTTCATTTTCATATAGTGTTCTCGTAAAAGAGCTTTGTCCCAAAGGATAAGGCTCTTTTTAGTTTTAGGCCTTTTGGGATTGCTATGAAATATGGAACAATTGTTTTATTAATACATTGGTACATTAAATCACTCCCCTACTTCAACTATCTGTGCATTGGCCATAAACAATTCCTGCATCCGCTCCATGCGATGATCGAACTTGGTGGAAAAAATGGCATACTGACACCTGTCCAAGCTCTCAGGGATTCTGATAACATCGGAAAAAGGGCTGGGTTTGGACATGAACTCCGAATCGTCTACAATAAATAACTTTAGTTTCCCTAAATTAATACCGTTGAGGTAAAAGATTTTGCTCAATCTTTTTGGGGTGGCAATAACAATATCCACTCCTTCAAAAATTTCATTTCTCTGCGCTTCAATATTGTGTTCCTCATATACTGTGTAAATGCGCAGATCCATTCTTCTTGTAAAGCGTTCAAATTCACTTTGCAGGGCTAATGCGGCTTCTTTGTCCTTAACGAAGATCAAAGCTCTAGGAGCCTCTTCAAAAGCAGCACAGTTTAATTTTTGAAGCGTACTAATTATGATGGAGGTAGTTTTACCGGCACCGTCGGGGGCTATTCCAAAAACATTGCCCCCTCCTTTAATCTTTGAGAGGATTGCTTTTTGAAAAGGAAGAGGTTCTTTAATTCCCTGCTGCTCCAACGCCACTTTTAACTGTTCCTGTATTTTTTTGAATGCCATATATTGGTATTAACTACTTCAATTTTTTATTCTTTTATTTTGTTAGATAACAAGTTTCCCTTGCCAAACCACAACTTTTGACCACTTCACAACAATAGTTTCTATATCAAGGTTATCTATACTACTTTGGCTATGTAATAAAGAAATAAAAGATTTTTCATTTTCATATAGTGTTCTCGTAAAAGAGCTTTGTCCTAAAAGACAAGGCTCTTTTTAGTTTCTAGGGTTTTGGAAAATATAAAAGGTTAAGGGATCCAGTTGTTCTTACCAAAATTTGGTTTTCGTTTTTCCAAAAAGGCATTCCTTCCCTCTTTTGCTTCCTCGGTCATATAGGCCAATCTTGTTGCCTCCCCTGCAAATACCTGCTGCCCAACCATACCGTCGTCGGTAAGGTTCATGGCAAATTTTAGCATCTTAATGGAGGTTGGCGATTTTTCAAGTATTTCCTGGGCCCAATCGTAAGCCGTATCTTCCAATTCCTCATGGGGGATAACCGCATTTACCATTCCCATTTCCAAAGCATCCTGTGCCGAATAATTTCTACCTAGGAAAAAAATTTCCCTGGCCTTTTTTTGTCCCACCATCTTTGCCAGGTAGGCCGATCCGTACCCACCGTCAAAACTGGTTACGTCCGCATCTGTTTGTTTAAAGATGGCGTGCTCCTTACTTGCCAATGTTAGATCGCAGACCACATGTAAACTATGGCCACCTCCAACGGCCCATCCAGGAACCACGGCAATAACCACTTTGGGCATAAACCTTATTAGTCGCTGTACTTCCAAAATATTTAAGCGGTGCATGCCGTCTTCCCCAACATAACCCTTATGCCCCCTAGCTTTTTGATCTCCTCCACTGCAAAAGGAATATACCCCATCTTTGGTAGACGGACCTTCGGCAGAAAGTAACACAACCCCAATACTGGTATCCTCTTGGGCATCATAGAATGCCTGATAGAGTTCACTTGTAGTTTTTGGCCTGAAAGCATTCCTTACATTTGGCCTATTAAAGGCTATTCTAGCAACGCCGCCACATTTTTTATAAGTGATATCCTCAAATTCCTTAGCTACTTTCCAATCAATTTTTTTCTGCATTTCAAAAATGGTTTAACAATTATCAAAGATAATACTCTTTATTTTGGCAAACTTCGACCAATGCCTTTTCCCAATTACGGATGGTTGTTTTTTTCCTCGATCCATTTGGACATAAATTTGGTACTGGCCAATGTATGGTGCAACAGCATATTGCCAATAAAGTTGCCAGCTCTGTGCAATTCTAAATTTTCGGCAAGCAACTCTATTCCATCCTTTAATCTTTGTTGTAACAAAGCTTTGTTGTAAACACCATTAATAATGGCAATTCCATTCTCTCTAGCACTGGACCACTCCTCTTTACCCTGGTATAGGAAAACGGCCGCCTTTGCAAAAGTCTCCACATTATCGGCTATAATTCCGTTCCACGGCATGTTTTCGCAGATGCCTTCTGCGCCAATTTTCGTCGTAATACTGGGTGTGCCGTTTAACATGCCACTTAGTAATTTGCCTTTAATTCCCGCTCCAAAGTTTAGGGGCGCCAGATTAAGTCTGGCTTTGGATATAACCTCATCCGCATCATGGGCATGTCCCATAATGTAAAACCCTTGTTTTGGGCTGTTCAATTGTTTTATGCTTTCGGGCATATAAGCTCCGTAAATAAATAAGTTGACATGGGGCAATTCCCTGCGGATAAGGGGCCAAATGTCTTTTTTAAGGGTCTGAACTGCGTCTATATTGGGTGCATGTTTCCCATTGCCGATACAGACAAAATCCTTTTTTTGTTCAAATTGGAGCCAATTGTTCCGTTGTTTCCCATCAATTGCATCATACATCATGGGTAAGTGCAATAGTAAGCTTTTGTCTATTTTAACGGTCGTGAACAGAAGCTTCATTTCATGTAAGGAAATTATCAAACTAAGATCACATCTGTAAATACTGGCCACTTCCCTTTTTGTCTGATCTTGGTCCAACCAAAATTGTTCGCTAAAGGGAATGGATTTTTTATAGGCAAGATGTCTACTGATCCTGAGTGAGTGTAAATCTTCGGTATCCAAAATACGCAGGGCATTTGGCGCATTTTTGGCTACACGCCATCCAAATTGTTCTTCCGTCATAAAACGGTCAAAAAGAACGATATCCGGATTTAAATCCTTTAAAAAAGTGTCAAAACTGGAATGGTTTAATTGAATAGTTTTCTTGTGTACCCCAAGGCTGCCAAGATTATAGGAGTATTCACTTTCTGCCGCAGTACAAGCAAAAGTTATCTGGTAATCCTGCTCTATAAAGAAATGAATCAATTGCAGCATTCTTCCCCCAGCTGCCGTTGTATTTGGCTCTGGCCACACATAGCCAATGATCAATAATTTTTTGTCCATTTCTGGGAGTATGTGTTCTAAAGGCGCTTGGCGAATTTCTGGGAAATTTTGGAACGAAGTTTCCGCTCATAATCCTCTTCCAGCCATTCCTTGTAGTTCTTGGTATTGTTCATGATGCAATAGGAATATTGGCGCACCCTATAGGCGATCTCTTCCTTTAATTTCTTGGCCAGGATACGGGCGTCAAATACATCCTCACTATTTTCAACGCATATAGTGGCATGCTGTTCTATACTGTTCTCCAGTACGGTTTTGGATTTAAGTCCCTGGGCAAAAACTTTTTTGTATTCCGCTTTGATGTCAAATTCGATATTTTTGGACTTACTGAATAGCGCTTTCAGGTCGGCTGGCATCTCGTACACAAAGTCCCGCTCTATTTCTTCATCATTTTTTATGCTTTCCAAAAAGAAATCCGGGAAATGGAATATTTCCTGCCAATCTATGGGAGCACTCCAAAGGCCGAATCGGGCCACATTGTTCCCAAGGTCAACCACTGTAAACTCATTCTTATTTGGCAATATCCTGGAACCCCTACCTATCATTTGAAAATAAAGGGTCAAGGATTTGGTGGCCCTGTTCAAAATAATGGTCTCTACAGTGGGTTCATCAAATCCAGTGGTCAATATACTGACCGAGGTGAGTATGGCATCAGGGGTTTTTGAAAACCATTTTAAAATTTCCTTACGCTCGGAAGCACTATTCTTATTGTCCAAATGCCGAATGTTGTACCCTGCCTTTTTAAAGGTGTCCAACACATATAAGGAGGTATTGATCCCGTTATTGAAAATAAGGGTTTTGGTTCCTTTTGCTATCTCTTCATAGGCATTTACCAATTTGGTAAGCATGTTCTGGTTGCCATAAAGCTCGTCCGATGATTTTACTGTATAGTCGCCACTAATGCCCAGCTTGAGACTTTTAAGGCTTACATCGTAATTGTACATATTGGCCTTGGCCAAAAAATTCTTTTCAATGAGCGATGATATGGATTCTCCCACGATCAATTTTTGATAGTGGTCCTTCATAGGGAGTTTTATATTGGAGCTTAAAGGCGTTGCGGTAACCCCAAGGATGATGGACTTTTTAAAATATTTGAATAATTTTCTGAAGGAATTGTAATGTGCTTCATCAATAATGACAAGTCCAATGTCATTGATCTTCACCTTGTCATCCTGAAGTCTATTGTTAAGGGTTTCCACCATGGCCACAAAGCACATGTATTGGTCTTGGTCCTGTAACTCCTTTACCTCGCTGTTGATAATTTTATTTTTAACCCCAAACCCCTTTAACATTTTGGAGGTTTGGCTGCTCAATTCAATTCTATGGGTAAGAACTACTACCTTTTTATTGGTTTTATGAATATATCTCTTTGCAATTTCCGAGAAAACAACCGTCTTACCTCCGCCCGTGGGCAATTGGTATAAAAGGTTCATATCGTCCGGGGATTCCTCCAAACACTTAAAAATGGTGTTCAGGTCTTCCTCTTGATAATCATAAAGGGTTTTTTCTGTACTTTCTTTAGGTAGCTCCAAACGGGAAATGAAATTTTTTAAAATTAAGAAAAATCAAACCTTACAAAATTAAGAGTTTTTTGTGCCGGTTTCAAATTAATAAGGTAAAAACATGAAATTGGAATTATCCTTTTGACACTTTTAAATTGGTGAACCCCATGGACCATGGGACGGAAAATGGGTTTAAACAGTTGAAAAGGTGCTAATCCATAGTTAGTCTATGATGTCCAAGGACTTTGAGAATTCCTCCCTGTTGGGCCAATGGTGATCCTGGGTAAATACATAACAGGTAACAATTCTATCCTTAAAATCACTTAATAAGGCATTTACGGAAACAAATTGGACCAGTTCGTTAAAGGAGTTGCCCATACTTTTATAGAAAGCCTCCGGGACATTTTTCTCCAGCGAAAAAGATTGTGCCACCTCCAAGTTATACAACATTAGATCTGCCGTTAAGTGGGGGTCTACCCCCAATTTCACAAAGTGCTTTATATATTTTTGGGCAACGGACCTTCTGGCCTTGGGCCTTTTTCTTTTTATGGGAAAGTATTCATTGGAGATCTTTATTTTTGCCTCCTGCAACAGCTTATCTTCCTTAGGGTTGAAAACAAAATCGTAATATTCCTTTACTACCGGAAATCTGTGATATAGATCAATCAATTGCTCTTCCAGCTCCTTTTTTTTTAATTCCGATAGATATTTTACCAATGCCCTTTTACTCATTCTCCAAATTAATTCGATTTGAACTTAAGAACTGCAATTTCATATTTAAAAATCAAAAAATAGCACAAGAAGGTAAATTAGCATTTTAATAAATGGATTGGACAAGGAATATCATAAACTTCTCATAAATTATGTATAAGTAATACAGCTTCCCTTGGAAAAGACATAAAAAAAAGGTATAATGAGAGATTAACACTTCAAAATCCAAATAAAAAATATATGAGGCAACTAAAGATTATCAAGCAGGTTACGAATAGGGAATCAAAATCACTAGACAAATATCTGCAGGATATCAGTAAAATAGAGTTGATCACCGCTAATGAGGAGGTTGAATTGGCTCAAAAGATCAGGGACGGGGATCAAATTGCCTTGGAAAAACTTACGACTGCAAATTTAAGATTTGTGGTTTCTGTTGCCAAACAATATCAAAATCAAGGCTTAAAGCTCCCTGATTTAATTAATGAGGGAAACGTAGGTTTGGTTAAAGCGGCCAAACGTTTTGATGAAACAAGAGGTTTTAAATTTATATCGTACGCCGTTTGGTGGATCCGTCAAGCTATTCTTCAGGCGTTGGCCGAACAATCCAGGGTTGTGCGACTACCGCTGAACAAGATTGGATCAATAAATAAAATTAAAAAGACATTTTCCTATTTGGAGCAGGCCCATCAAAGGCCACCATCACCAGAGGAGATAGCCAAAGAATTGGAAATGTCCGTTAGTGAGGTAAAGCAATCCTTAAAAAATTCAGGTAGACACGTATCTATGGATGCCCCTTTAAAGGAAGGGGAAAACTCCAATCTTTACGATGTACTTCGTTCAGGGGAATCCCCAAGACCAGATAGGGTACTTTTACAGCAGTCCTTAAATACGGAGATCAATAGAGCATTGGACACGCTTTCCCAAAGGGAGGCAGATGTTGTTAAATTGTATTATGGTATTGGAGATCAGCAATCCATGACCTTGGCGGAGATAGGACTCACATTTGATCTTACCAGGGAACGGGTTAGACAGATAAGGGAAAAAGCTATTAGAAAACTCCGTCACAACTCCAGAAGTAAATTGCTCAAAACTTATTTGGGATAAATTGTCCAAAACAAAGAGGCCGAATAAAATAGCATTTATTCGGCCTCTTTGTTTCTAAGGTTATGGGTTTAAGAATAACTTAATTTACTAATATTGAAATCGATTAGGATTTCATTTAAATCTTCAATGAAGTTTAAATAAGCTGCGTTGTCTGGATTTTGTTTTGCCATCTTAATAGGGGTTTTTTAGATTTTGAATTCTGGGTGGGACTACATATAGTCCAACTCAGCCAATTCGTTTAAACTCAAAATTTCATTTAAATCTTGTAGGAATGCTAGGTATTCCTCTCCGTAGGTGTCGTATAACATAGTAAGACTTGGTTTAGGTTATTATTGTTTGGGTCAATAATTATATAGTAAACATATTTATTATCTCTTTTCCCAACAATAAAATGTTGTGTATAAGTGTTTTTTAGTTGTAAAAGTTACAGTTCATAAAGTTTAATCTTTTTATTGGCAATTTATCCAATTACTCTAGTAAAGGGTGCCGGGGCTTTCAATATGGACTAAAACCATTTATTTCTTAAAAATTTTATTGGTTAGGTCCTTTAACTGGTCCAGGAATTTTATTTCTTCCAATTCCTCCAAATTATTATCCCCTTTATGGTAACTACTGTTGTAGAACGTAATATTCTCTGAGGTCGTAATATCAAAATCGATGTTGAACAGGTCGTTGTGACCTAAGGTGTCCTCCCCGTCATCTATAGATGTAGCAGAGAGATCCAATGATAATGCCTTTTCGTTTTCTTGAGTTTCCCTGTTGGATAATGTCGTGGAAACAAAGCCGGATTTTGCTGTTTCAAAGGTAAATAAAGGGTCTAAATGCAGTTTTGAGGGACCTTTTATTTCCTTTTTTTGATTCTGGCTCTGAGTGGTAGGGTTTTCCATATTGCTTGGGGGGTTGTTCTGCCTTTTGGATTCGAGATGTAAAGAAACCAATTTGGCCTTTTCCCTTATGGCCTTATCGGAATGGTTGTGTAGGGTTTCCAAGAAATATAGATCACTTAGATCCCCTATTTGTTGCATCTCCTGTAGCAATAACAGTTGCGATTCCCTGTCCAAAGAGTTCATTAAATGGTTAAATACATAATGTTCCCCGAAATCTACAAGATTGTTGTTGTCCTCCTCCTCATCAATATTCATGGGGTACTCTGAGAGGAACCTGAAAATTATTTCTTTAATAAGATTGCTTATGGATTCGTTTTCTTCTTCATCCAACATTTCATTTAATAGGGGTACTTCTCGTATATCCCCCATTTCTGCTATGGAATGTAGTAGCTTCACCTTTTTAAATTCCCAATCTGTATAGAATTTGGCCGCGGGAAGGTCCATTTCTCCTAGATCCAATATATTATCCTCCTGGTCTTTGGCAAGCATTGTGTTTTGTTCCTCTACATGCGACTTCAATATATCACTGATCTGTTTTTTTAATTGTGGGTCCAAAACCACCTCATATTCCACTTCAAGGTCATTAATGTTAGTGATAGGATCCATTTTCTCTTCTTCGATTTCCATTATCCAGGGCAAGAAATCTATGTTTAGAAAAGAAGTGTCCTTGTTATGTGTTTTGCTAGTAGGGAGAATTATACTTTCGCCATAAATCTCCTCGTATATTGCCTCATAGGGGTTTCTTTCAAAACTTTCCTTGCCGAGGCATTCCGTTAAGAATTCCAAATCGTTGCTAATCATCAGTACTTCCTGTACTTCCATACTACTACCGTCATTTATATCCTCATTGTTTATTACCAAGGGAACAAAGCTAATATCTAACTCCTCCCCTATTGGCAAATCGGTTTTGGTATCCAACTTATTGGTTTTCCTATTCAATGGTTGATTCATTTTAGGTTCTTCAATTATTGATTCTTTATCTGGTAAATTGGCATCATTGCCAATTGTATCATTGTATGGTGTACTATTTCCGTCGGTGCCGATGTCCATATTTTCCAAGTTTTCGAAAGCAGCTATCTGTAGGCCAAATTCTTTGGAAAGCCTATGGATTATATGTTTTGCCCCATCATCTAGATCGTGGTTCATCTCAATTAAAATTTTGGATATGATGCGTTTATTGCCCGAGTACCTTAGAAACTTCCATAATTCCACTTTACGGTCTATGAGTTCTCTTTCTGCCATTTTTAGCCTTCCTTGCTCGTATAGTAAAAGCTCACAGATTATTCCCCTTAGATGTTTCCTTTTTTCTTCCCTATGGTTCCTCCACTTTAGCAGTGCGCCGTTTTTTAAAAAGAATAGGATGGTCAAATATCCTATGGATAAAAGCAAGAACAAGGCCGTTAAATCCCATATCAAGTTGGTATGTATTTGAGGAATATTCACTTATTCTTACTTTGTATTTAATTAGATGTTTATTTTCCCTTTCCTTTTAGTAACATCAGTTCCCTATCAATGGCTTTTTCTACCATGGGGTATGCCAATAGTAATTGATCATATAACCGTCCTATTTCCGGTAAGTTCCTATGGGTCTTACAGCCTATCGTAATTTTATCTACAAGGGAATAAAGATGATCCGCCCTCATCATGGAAAGTCCCGATTTAACCTTGTGGGCAGCAAACCCCAAGCGATTAAAGTTGCCTTCGGGGATATAGACATTGGCCCTGCCGATGAAATCCAGCATATTTTGTTTAAATAAGCCGATCAGCTCTTCCAACAGGTCTATTTCACCCATGCACTCTTCCAGTATATCTGTTAAGTTAACCTCCCACACTTCCTTTTTTTCTGAATAAGGGGTAAGATTTTCTTTATCTTCAATTAGGGGTTTGGACCCTATATTTTTTTTGTATTTATACAAAGTGGTAAGTAATTCATTGGGGCTATAAGGTTTTAGGATATAGTCATCTATTCCCAATGCGTTACATTTCATTTTATCATTAATGGTAAAATCGCCCGTCAAGGCTATAATAGGTATGCCCTTGACGTGATTATTATTGGATTCCCGAATTACTTGGGTAATTTGAAATCCATTCATTACCGGCATTCTAAGGTCCATTAATACTAGATCTACCCTATGTTTTAACAAATAATCCATTCCAGCAAGGCCATTATCTGTTACATGCACGGTGCATCCCCAATTTTTTAAGCGCTGTTCAATTATTTTTTGAATAAGCATATTGTCCTCAAATACTAGGATATGGAGGCCTTCAATAATATTTTCCGTTGTGATTATATTGTTGGAATCCAACCCGTAGCCAGATGATTTGTTCTGTCTGCCCTTTTTATAAGGGATGGTGAACTTATAAGTGCAACCATCATCCAAGGTGGCCATGGTTGCTATAGATCCATTTAAAATCTCCAATATTCCCTTTACCATAGCATAGCCAATTCCTAAACCGTTCGAACCGGAATCCATATTCTTATTTGATTCATGTTGCTTTAGGTCGGGTTTTAATGTTCCTGTACGGAAATCCCTTATTTCAAAATCGAGCACATAGTAATTTCTGTGCTGCCTTCGTAATTTAATTTTCAGAAGGACACTTCCTTCATCAATAAGTTTTATAGAATTGCCTAGGAGGGTAAGCAGAATTTGGGACAACTTGGATGGATCCCCCAAAAGTATTTCGGGTATTTCCGTGTCCAAATCTACCTCTAGGGTTACATTTTTCTTGGTTATTAGCGTATTGCAGAGATACATGGTATCCCTAATAATACTGTGAAAGTTAAATTCAATATTTTCGAACTTTTCCTTTCCCGAAGTGAGCTTAGTATATTCCAAAAGCTCATTAATAATGTTTAAGAGGTCGTTGGAAGTGGTGGATATTGAATTAAGTTGCACTAGTTGTTCCTCGGTTATGTTGCCTTCTTTTAGAAGATCCACAGATGCTATAATTCCGTTAATGGGGGTTCTAATTTCATCCCCTACCTTTGCGAGTAACCTACCTTCTTCCCGATTTGGTCTGTTCTTTGTCGGATTTGTCAATTCCTTATGCCCGATGGCCGATTCAAAATCCTTGTTGATTGCATCGGAATTGGAAACTTTAGGTTTTGGCCCCAATACCTTTTCCTCCAGACGATATTTAAAGGTCATAAAGGATTTTTTTAATAAGGAAGCTTCCTCCGAGGTTAATTCCTCAAAAGAGAAATGATTGAGTTGACCTTCAAGATTTGTCAGATGGGATAGTAGGTTGTTGGATTTCAATTTGTAATAGTTTGGGTTCTGAAAGTCTAAAACTCACCTTTTAAAGTGCGGTTTACAATTAAATGTTATCTATGCTTCATTTTATGTTGTCAAATGCCGTTATTTGTATGTATCAAACCCTATAAGCATGAAGCATTTTATCGGATTTATATGTCTTTTGTCGATTATGGCCTGCAAGGAAAAACAAGAAAAATTGGCGGAGTCGGTCGAAGAAAAAGCGGCACGAATACACAAGGAGGTTATTACTATCGACACCCATGTAGATATTAATGTGGCCAATTTTACCGATACTATAAATTATACCCAAAAATTGGACAATCAGGTAAATCTCCCAAAACTTAAAAGTGGGGATTTGGATGTTCCGTGGTTAATAGTCTATACCGGTCAGGGCGAATTAACCGAAGAAGGGTATGCGAAAGCCAAGGAGAATGCCATGGCAAAGTTTAATGCCATTCACAGATTGTGCGAGGAAATAGCACCGGAAGAGATAGATCTGGCCTATACCTCCAAGGATGTCCAACGAATTGCAGGTTCTGGTAAAAAAGTGGCTATGATAGGGGTTGAAAATGCCTATCCAATAGGAGAAGACATTTCGGAATTTGAAAATTATTACAATTTAGGGGCTAGGTATATTTCCCTCTCCCACAACGGGCATAGCCAGTTTTGTGATTCCAATACTGGTGAGGCCGATGGAGTTTGGTTGCATAATGGACTAAGCGAGCTCGGTAAAATGGCCGTAAAGGAAATGAATAGGTTGGGGATAATGATTGATGTATCCCATGTATCCAAAGAATCCATGAAGCAAATGATAGCCTTGTCCAAAGCTCCAATTATTGCTTCCCATTCCTCTGCTCGGGCGTTGTGCGACCATAGCCGGAATTTGGATGACGAACAATTGTTGCTTATGAAGGAAAATGGTGGCGTGGTGCAAACGGTAGCCTTTAGCTCTTATCTGAACACCAAAAAACATGAGGCCCATGCAGCCTTCTTGAAAGGCTTCTATGAAGAGGTTGCCGATTCTTTGGGGATAGATTGGTATTCCTTTGACGAGCTTGCCGATCTTTCAGAAGCAAAGAAAAATTCCTTTATAGAGAATTATTCCAAAGTAGTGGCTTTGGCCAAGGCCAAGGTTGGCAAGAGGACAGATCGGCCACAGGCCGTGGATGTAACCGACTTTGTTGATCATATAGACTATATGGTAGATTTAATTGGGATAGATCACGTGGGTATCAGTTCCGATTTTGATGGCGGAGGAGGTATTGAAGGATGGACAGATGCATCCGAAACCCCTAATGTTACCTTGGAGCTGGTTAAAAGAGGTTATTCCGAAGAGGAAATTGCCCAACTCT
>TARA_R100001369_G_scaffold37428_1_pt1 | contig 14138 bp, 12 predicted proteins | sample TARA_R100001369 | Tara Oceans TARA_R100001369 (sample SAMEA2621528) | marine metagenome | biome: marine biome (ENVO:00000447); feature: surface water layer (ENVO:00002042); material: "saline water (ENVO:00002010), including plankton (ENVO:xxxxxxxx)" | depth 5 m | reverse complement strand
GGGCGTTTGGCTGAATTTCCCGTCTATAAAAGGCGACGCCTCATCCAACTCCCAAACGCCAACAGGTTAGCCTTAAGTTTATCTCAATAAGAAAAATATATACTGTATGTATTTATTTAAATCGACACTTTAACCAAAAAACGGTGCTTTCAAATGAAAATTGCAATGATCGGAACAGGCTATGTAGGCCTCGTTTCAGGGGTATGCTTTTCTGACTTCGGCCATGACGTCGTCTGCGTCGACAAGGACCCCGCCAAGCTTGCAAAACTGAACGCTGGCGAAGTGCCCATTTTTGAGCCTGGGCTAGATGATTTGATGGCCAAGAATGTGGCGGCCGGGCGCTTGTCGTTTTCGGGCGACCTGAAACAGGCCGTTGATGGTGCAGACGCTGTCTTCATTGCCGTAGGCACGCCGACGCGGCGCGGCGATGGTCATGCAGACCTGACCTATGTCATGTCCGCAGCGCAAGAGATTGCGCAAGCCCTCACCGGCTACGCAGTTGTGGTCACCAAATCGACAGTCCCCGTTGGGACAAACCGGCAGGTCAAACAGGCAATCCTGAAGGCGAACCCAACCGCAGATTTCGATGTCGCCTCCAACCCAGAGTTCCTGCGCGAAGGTGCGGCAATCGACGACTTCATGCGCCCCGACCGTATTGTGGTGGGTATTGAGACGGACCGCGCGGCAGAGGTGATGAGCGCAGTGTATCGACCGCTCTATCTGCGGGAGTTTCCGATCATGACCACCGATCTGGAAAGCGCCGAGATGATCAAATACGCGGCCAACGCGTTTCTTGCGACCAAGATCACCTTTATCAACGAAATCGCAGCACTCTGCGAACGGACTGGTGCAGACGTCAAAATGGTATCCAAGGGCATGGGGCTGGACGGGCGGATCGGGAACAAGTTTCTCCACGCGGGTCCCGGCTACGGCGGCAGCTGCTTTCCCAAAGACACACAGGCACTTGCGCGGATGGGCCAAGAACACGGCGTGCCGATGCAACTGACCGAGACGGTGATCAAGGTTAATGACGAGATTAAGCGCCGCATGATCGACAAGATCTTTGATATTTGTGGCGGCTCGGTCAATGGCAAGGTGATCACAGTGCTGGGCGTCACCTTCAAGCCGAACACGGATGATATGCGCGACGCGCCCAGCCTGACGATCATTCCGGCACTTATCGGAAACGGCGCAAAGGTACGCGTCATAGACCCGCAGGGGCGTCGCGAGGGTGAGGCAATGTTGCCGGGCGTGGCGTGGGAAAACGACATCTACACCGCTGCAAAAGGGGCGGATGCTATCGTTCTCTTGACTGAATGGAATGAGTTCCGGGCGCTGGATCTAGGGCGAATAGCGGCGGATATGAGCACGCCTGTCATGGCGGATCTGCGCAATATTTATAACGCAGCTGACGCTAAGACTGCTGGATTTGAACAATATATTTCAATTGGACGCTGACAGTATGAAATTCGCCTCTGCTAAAATCGAAAAAAATCAAAAGGATGACGCCCTATGAAAAAGGTCCTCATTACGGGTACCGCCGGGTTCATAGGCTTTCATTTGGCTAAATTGCTTCTTGCCGAAGGCTACCGCGTCCACGGCTACGACGGCATGACTGATTACTATGATGTGACACTGAAACAGCGGCGCCATCAGATGCTGCTTCAAGACCCCAACTTCTCGATGACCGAGGGCATGCTAGAGGATCAGGCTAAACTTGATTCCGTCGCAGATAATTTCCAACCTGAGGTGATTATTCATCTCGCAGCACAGGCGGGCGTCCGCTACAGCATTGAAAATCCCCGTGCGTACCTCGAAAGTAACGTGGTTGGGACATTCAACGTGATGGAGGCCGCGCGACGCCTTAAGGTTGAGCATTTGATGATGGCATCGACCTCATCAGTCTATGGTGCAAATGAAGAGATGCCCTATGCCGAAACGCATAAGGCAGATACCCAGATGTCTTTTTATGCTGCGACGAAGAAGGCTTCTGAAAGCATGGGTCACGCCTATGCTCACATATACGATCTCCCCACCACGATGTTCCGCTTCTTTACAGTGTACGGACCTTGGGGGCGGCCTGATATGGCGCTATTCAAGTTCGTGGACGCGATCATCGATGGCCGGCCGATTGACATTTACAACAACGGCGACATGTATCGCGATTTTACCTACGTAGATGACCTTGTGCGCGGCATTCGTCTCTTGATGGACGCCATACCCGTGCGTCCCGAAGATGGCATCGTACCCGAGGGCGACAGCCTATCCCCAGTCGCTCCGTATCGCGTCGTAAATGTCGGAAATTCGGATAAGGTGAAGCTGCTTGATTTTATCGACGCAATCGAAGGGTGCTTGGGGCAACAAGCTATCCGAAACTACATGCCCATGCAGATGGGTGATGTACCCGCCACTTGGGCCGATGCTGACCTGTTAAAAAATCTCACTGGCTATCGTCCAGAAACTAACTTCCGGGATGGAATTGCCGAGTTCGTAAAATGGTTTAAGTACTATTATGAAAATTAGATATACACGACAAATGAAATGAATTCAGGCTATCTATACTATCGAACGGATAAAAATATAAATATACGCCTATAGAGTGGCAATTCAGGCCTCCAAATAGAGCAAATAATTTTAATATGCCATCTAAGCCGTGATAATGGACATTAAATTTTCGGGTATAAACTAGATATGAGATCAATATCTCGCCTCTTTAGCTCCTACTCGGGCGGCCAGTCGAAAAATGTTATGCGTGGAATTACAGTGCTTGCATTCGGAAGTGGCATTGCAAGGCTATTTGGCGTGCTATCTATTCCCGTGATTGCCCGCATCTATAGCCCTGATGACATGGGCGTTCTTGCTGTTTTTGTTGCTGTCGTCGGCATTCTGGCACCGATGGCAACGCTCCGATATGCACAGACGCTGCCGCTGCCTGGCAGCGATACGGCCGCGATGAATATTCTCGCGCTTTCTATGCTACTGATTGGGGTTTCTTTTTTGCTGGTTCTAGCGCTGCTTCAAATTGTCGGAGGGCCGCTGCTATCACTATTATCTATGGAGGTGCTGCAGCCGTGGCGCTGGTTGGTTGCTTTTGGAGTGGCCGCTACTGCCAGCTATGAGTTGATGACTTTCTGGGCGACGCGTAGACGCGCTTACACGATAATAGCCGTGACCAGTGTATGGCAAGGCGCAGCGGGTGCGATGGCCAAGATCGGATTTGGATTGCTGACATGGCACCCAGCTGGCCTTTTGATTGGACAAGTAATTGGACAGAGTGGCGGCATGGGCAAAATGCTGCGCCAGTTTGGGCGAGATTTTCACACAATGGCTCCGCGAGTGTCATGGTCACGTATGCGCGGGCAGGCGTGGCGCTACCGCAGTTTCCCAATCTATCGCGTACCCTCGCAGTTTTTGATGATGTTCTCAATTCAATCACCGATCCTATTTTGCTCGGCAATGTTCGACGCTAATGTAACTGGACAACTTAGCCTCGCCATCATGGCGTTGACACTGCCTATTAACATCATAGGCACTTCGGCTGGGCAGGCACTGTATTCTGAAGCAGCACAAATCCTAAAACGCGATCCAAAGCGTATTTCTGAAATGGCCAAGGATGTGCAGTGGCGGCTTTTTCTGATTGGTCTCGCGCCCACGGTTATTCTGTTCTTCGTCGGCGATAAGATTTTTATTTTATTTTTTGGCGAAACTTGGAGCATGGCCGGTCAGTTTGCCTCGATTCTTTCGGTCTCTTTGCTGTTTCAGTTCACGTCGTCACCATTAGTGCAATTGCTGAATATAGTCCCGCAGCAGGCCATTTACCTTGCGCTTAATGCTGCCCGAGCAATTATATTGCTGGTGACCTTCGCAGCCAGCTGGTTTTGGCAACTTGATCCAATCGAGTTCATACTGGTCTATTCAGTTGTCATGGTCGTATTTTATATTCTCGTGTCGATTGCTGTGATCCGTTTGGTCTCAACCCTTAGCAACGAGAGACCCCCTAAATAATGATTTTCAAGCCTATGCTGAGAGCCATCCGCATCTTGCTGATCGGGCCACCTTCGGACCGCTTTCGTGCTACCTTTCGGGCCATGGTTGCCCTGCGCGAGCGCGGTTATCATCGCTTGGCGCGGCTGTTGTCGTTTCGATTGCAGGCCTACGGCGTTCACATTGCCCCCAAGGCTCGCGTACCCGCAAGCCTCATTTTTCCGCATCCCACGGGTATTGTGATTGGCGAAGGCGTAGTAATCGAGGACGATGTAACAATCTACCAGTCTGTTACCCTGGGTGGCCGAAACACGGGCGCTTGGCGCACGGACAATTACCCAACCGTTGGTGCTGGCACTGTGATCTTTGCTGGCGCTGTTCTAATTGGGCGAATTACCGTAGGAAAAAATTGCACAATTGGTGCTAACTCCGTAGTGACGCAAGATATTCCTGATAATTTAACAGCTGTAGGCGCGCCAGCCCGAATCGTTGTTGCACAGAAAATCCTAACAAAAAGTGCCGATTTATGAGACAAAAACTTATTATTTCAGAAGCCGCCAGCCTTCACGGAGAGGTCACTCTTGCAGGGGCCAAAAACTCCGCATTGCGCTTACTGGCGGCCAGCCTACTAACTTCTGAGCGTGTTACATTGACTAAATATCCCGCAGGTCTTCTGGATGCTCAGGTCCATGTTGAGATGCTGGAATGTCTCGGCAAAACGACAAAAACCACAGGCAGCAATCAAATCATGATTGATGAAACAGACACGCTGAAGACAGATCTGATCTATGATGGTCGCTCCATTCGCAACACGCTGCTTATTCTTGGGGCACTGACCACCCGTTTCGGGGCTGGAAAGGTGCCACTGCCGGGGGGCTGCAAATTGGGGGAACGTAAGTACGACCTCCACATTATGCTACTGGAAGGCCTGGGTGCCCGCGTTTGGGAAGAAGATGATATGCTTTGTGCCGAAGCCCCAACAGGCGGGCTTGTGGGGGCGGATATATTCCTGCCGCTTCGGTCAACTGGTGCAACGGAAAATGCCATTCTTTGTGGAACGCTTGCCAAAGGGCTTACTCGAATCTGGAATCCCCACATCCGTCCAGAAATTTTGGACCTTATAGCTTTGCTGAATAAGATGGGCGCGCGTATTCGCGTCTTTGGCCAAGAGCGCATTGAGATAATCGGCGTCGAAGGACTTCACGGCGCTGAACACCAGATCATAACCGACAACATGGAGGCTATCACTTGGCTTATTGGTGCAGTCATGACCGGCGGCGACGTTGAAATTCACGGTTTCCCTTATGAAGATCTCAGCGTGGTACTGGTTCATCTAGAAGCGGCTGGAGCCAAGCTGTTTCGCAACCAGGAATCGTTGATTGTGCGCGGCGGAACCTGTTATCCAATCGAGATTAGCACCGGCCCTCACCCCGGAATAAACTCGGATGTCCAGCCTATCCTTGCGGCATGGGCAGCCTGCGCACGCGGTGAAAGTCGGATCGTTGATCTGCGTTTTCCGGGGCGTTACGGCTATGTAGAAGAAATGGCCCGCATGGGTATACGCTATGATATTCGCGGTGACATGCTGGTGTTGCATGGGCAGGGCGGACAACTTAAGGGGGCCACGGTTCGGGCGCTGGACTTGCGCGCAGGGGCAGCCCTGTCTCTATGTGGACTAGTGTCTCAGGGAGAAACAATCGTGACGGATGCTTGGCAGATCGAGCGCGGTTATGTTGACTTTTCCGATAAATTAAATGCGCTTGGGGCCAAGGTCAAATGGACGTCCTAAGTGTAGACGATGTACGCGCGCTTGAGCAGATTTGCCCAGGTGGATTGACGCAAAACGAAAATCTAGCGTTGCTGAGCCAGTGGAAGGTTGGCGGTTTTGCCGATCTGGTAATTAGTCCGTCGAAGACCGCAGAGCTGGCGGCTCTGCGCAAGTTTTTCAAAGTGCGAAGCATTCCACATATCGTGATTGGGAAGACCAGTAATCTATTGTTTGCAGACGACGGGCTGCGAGTACCCTGTATTCGGATTGGCAATCGCATGGCTGGAATACAGATTACGGATACGAACATGCAGGCGCAGGCTGGGTGCTGGGTGCCCAGTATTGCGCGGCGTGCCATGCAGGCGGGACTAACCGGAATCGAACATATTTGCGGCATTCCTGGCACCCTTGGCGGGCTAATTTGCATGAATGGAGGCAGCCAGCGCAAAGGTATCGGCAGCCATATCCTGACCGTCGAAAGCGTCAATGATGCAGGCTATGTGGTGAATCGCAGTGTCGAAGAGTGTGGCTTTTCCTATCGACACTCAATTTTCCACGACAATAACGAGATCATATCCGCTGCAACGTTGCGGTTGGCACCCGGTGATCGTGATAAAATTCGCTCAGAGCTGCGCGAAATCCTTGGTAGTCGCCGTCGTAAGTTTCCACGTAAGCAACCTAATTGTGGTTCAACCTTTATTTCGGACCCGGCACTTTATGCTGAATATGGATCGCCCGGTTCGATCATAGAAAATTTAGGTTTTAAAGGTATGAAAATTGGCGGCGCAAAGGTGTCCGAGCTGCATGCGAATTTTTTGGTGAATGTCGGTGGGGCCAAGGCTCAAGATATTCTTGCTTTAATCTGGACTATCAATATCGCAGTTAAAGAAAATACCGGGCGTGCCCTTTTGGCAGAAGTCCGCTACGTGTCACCACAAGGTCAGACTTGGGCCGCCAGCGAGGTCAACCCGATAATGCGAGATACCAGTAAATGACTCGCGATACCGTTATTGTCACAGCAGGAAGTTTTGCCACCAGCAACGTCTTTGGAGGACACTATCGGTCTGCCTCGGCAATTGCTCAGTTACTCAGCGATCAATATGATGTCCTATTAGTCAATGTGGGAACCAAACCTTCGCCTGTGATGAAGATGCCGGGACAAGATACTATCTTTGTGCACGGGTGCACCGGAATGCCGGGGCCGATCCGCAGCAGGTTAAAGGCACTGATGCGCGAGCACAAAGTTAAGGCTGTAGTGGCCTTTGATCAAAAAGTAGGTGAGATGTTCCGCCCCATCGCCCGGCAACTAGGCACGGGCTTTGTTTTGGTCAAACCCGGAGGTGGGCAACCGCGCCTGTACTATCCAAAGGCATCTCATCAGGTCGTTTTTATGCAAGCTGACAAAGTCTGGATCGATCAAAACGCGAATAGTAAGCGCGGGGTCACCGTAAGTCAGGCTGCAGGGCGTATTTTTCCGCCCATGCAGGATTTGGAGGCGCAGAATAAACTTCGCCAGCAGATTTCGCTGCATGACGAGGAAATAGCAATCGTCCGAATCGGTAGGATTGACGAACAATATGCAGCAGTAAGCCGAGCCGCCCTGGCCCTTTCTGATAAGTTGCGCCGCGCAGGTCTCCCGGCACGGACGGTCTTGATTGGCACCCCCGAAAGCGCCGAGGAAATCACGACTCTCAACGCAATCAAATCCAAAGAGGATGCTATCATTACCGACGACCTTTTCACCAATCAGGCCAGTCGGCTACTTTCGATGTTCCGCTACAATGTCGGGACCGGACGCGGCTTCATGGAAGGGTGCAATATCGGGCAAATCATGATGTGCGCCTCAAAAAAATCTGAGCACAGGCTACCGCTGTTAGTAACAGATGAAAATTTCGATCTTTTCTTCGATCAAAATTTCTCGCCGCGTATTCAACCAGATTGTACTCCAAGTCAAAACGAAGCCCGCATTGTTGAACTAATGTCTAACCAGGACCGCCAACAGGCACTGATTAGCAGATCAAAAAAATGGTTCGACACCAGTTTTTCTGCTGAAAACTCATTGCAGGTTTACAGCGCAATGATCGAGGGGGCAGCCTGTGCCCCTGAAACGCTGAACGTCGATCATTTGTACAGCGAAGTTCATATGCGCTTGTCGGTCGTAATGGATCGGATCCGCATCGCCTTGTATAGGCACGTGGCTCCAAGCACTAAAGAATGGTAACAGTATGGATCAATACGTTTATCATTTCCATTCTGATTTTTATGGTGGCATATGTCAGCAATGCTGGATTTCTAACGGTAATCCCGACTCTAATAATTATTGCTGTTAGCAGCTATACCTTACTGAAAATCTTAAAACGCACCAGCTTTACGATTAATCACCGCATCGCACGCTTTTTCATTGTGACAGTGCTACTGGCCTTAACTTTTCTGTTTAAATACTTAATTTTTTTCGATAGCACTGGAGTGACTTTAGCGCTGAAGATTATCCTTTACCATTTGGTATTCCTATCTGGCTTGCTGATAGGTTTTTATGAAGATTTGCCATTCCGAGATCGCAGCTGGCTACACATAGCTATCATTTTTGCTATACCAGTTATTTTCTTCATTCTGGTTGCCAAAGATAACCCACCCAGTTCAGCTCTGTTTGTTTTTAATCGTAATCCTTTCGCAGGTTATACTCTATCAGCGTCGGCTATTTTGTTAGGCTTTGGAACCCGCACTCAGCCGATAACTCTTCTAACCTATGTCGCAATTGTTTGTATTGCATTGTTGATTAACTCGACTCTTGGGGCGCTTCTTGCGTTTATTATGGCTGTTTTGATATATTTTGCCCCCAGAATCTTGAAAAATTTTAAGCTAATAATTGGGGTTGCGACATTGTTGGTTTTTATCCTGCTGCCGCTTGGTTTTCTTGTCATGTCTTTACCTGGTGTCGAAAATATCATTATTTTTGAACGTCTAAACTTTGTTCACGGCCTTTTCCAAAATATGTTTAGGGGATATAAAGGCAGTTGGCTGGATCTCGACATGGCAACCGCCGTACGATTTGCTCCAAGTGGTGATTTGGACATGTCTGCAATCTTTCGGATTTTACATTGGATAGATATTTTCTCTGTTTTATCCGAAGGTGGAAACTCCGCAATGCTGCTGGGTGGCGGGACCGACTGGATTTCTGAAAACGAAAATCGCTTCACCTATAGACTGGCCGCCCATAACGAATATGTTAGGATCCTAGTCGAGCAGGGATTGATCCTTGGAATTAGCATCATAGCATCGATATTCGCAGGAATATGGTCAATCCGTAGAAGTCACTTTTTTATACCTCTCTTCAGTCTGACAGTATACTTTGCAAGTGAAAATCTGATCAACGATTTTGCAACAACGTCAATTTTTTTCTTCGTGCTTGGCCACACGATTGCATTTGAGCGGAGATCCTGATTTTGAAGTATAAAAGCCATATTGATGGCCTTCGCGCATTTGCTGTTGTTCCCATAGTAATTTTTCACTTAGATAGCCCCTTTTTTCCCGGTGGCTATATTGGAGTAGATATATTTTTCGTTATTAGTGGGTTTCTGATAACATCCGTTCTATATGAAGATTTTATCCAAAACCGCTATTCGTTGCTGGAATTTTACAAGCGACGCATCCTTCGTATTTTACCTGCCTTAACTGTGATGTTGCTCGCCACAGCATTTTTATCAATGTGGATATTGCTGCCTGCCGAACAAGTAGAAGCCGGCAATTCGATTGCTGCCGCCGCTTTGTTTATTTCAAATTTCTATTTCTTAAGCGATTCTGGTTATTTTAGTGGATCATCGGAAAGCAAGCCACTGCTACACATGTGGTCGCTGGCGGTTGAAGAACAGTTCTATATTTTTTTCCCACCTTTAATATATTTTTTGCTTCGCTATTTCAAAAAATATATTATTGCGGTGCTCGTAATTTTAATTATATTATCGTTTTCGGCCTGCATTTGGCTAACGTTTAGACACCAACCTACCGCCTTTTATCTCTTGCCCCCGCGCGCCTGGGAACTCGGTATCGGAGCTGCTCTAGCGATTTGGCTTCACCGGCATGGCGAAAGGAACGGAAATACTATCGTTGCTTTGCTGGGATTTGCGCTGATCATTGGACCCCTATTCTTGCTGAATAAGGAATCGCTCTTTCCTGGTTGGAATGCAGCATTTCCCTGTGTAGGGGCCATGCTGCTGATCGGCTGGGGAGAAGGAACGGTTATCGGGCGCCTCTTATCGCTTCCTCCCGTAGTCTGGGTGGGTAAGATCAGTTACAGCTTTTACCTATGGCACTGGCCAGTAATTGTTTTTTGGAAAATTTATCATGGACAGACCCTCTCCTCAATGGAAATGATAGCCCTTGGCTTTGTATCTATATTTTTGGGTGCGGGATCGACCTTTCTAATAGAAAAGCCCTTTCGGACCCGCAAGGCTCGGGCCATCCCCACTCAAAAGGTTATTCTGTCTGGATCGACTGTCTTGGTTGGTTTGGCTGCTCTGGGGGTATTGATTTCGTTAAATATGGTGCAGCTTCGCAGCTATCCAGACCGGGTCGTTGCATTCGCTGATGTTGCGAATTATCGGGAATGGCCAGACTACGAGGCGCAGTTTCGCACCGGGCAGTGTTTGATAGGGCAGGATGATGGTGCTTTTTCTGCCTACGACACTGTCTTATGCGCCAGGTTCGATTCTGATCGTCCAAACATACTTTTAATCGGTGACAGCCACGCCGCGATGTACTGGGGTGCCCTGCAAGACATGCTAAAGGATGTGAATGTTCTTCAGGTGACCTCATCCGGTTGCAGGCCACTATTGGACGGTGACGGCACCGCTATGTGTAAGGATATGCGGGACTGGGCCTTTAAGACACTGCTGCCTAGCGGGGAAATAGACGGAATCGTGATAGGTGGGCGCTGGATCGATTCAGAGCTCCCGTTATTGCGTCCCACTCTCGAGCGGCTTGCAACCTATAATGTGCCTATTATCTTAATTGGGCCAACGGTGGAGTATAATGGATCCTTTCCAAATCTGTTGGCACACGCAACTTGGCGGGGTAAACCATTTGATTTTGACGCGTTATTAACCCCGGGTCGCAAATTATTGAACAGGCGCATGGCCGAGGTGGCGAAACAGGCTGGTATTGTCTATATGGATGTTTTGAAGACGCTCTGCGGATCAAAAGATTGTACTTTGACGGCGTCAGATGGTGTTCCAATGCAATTTGACTATGGCCACTTAACCCTGTCTGGCGCGCGGGATGTCCTATCGGACAATCAAGACATTTATAAAAAGGCACTTGGCCCAATGACTCCTTCCCTTGTTAACCGCTGGTAATCATGAAAGTTCTACAGATCAATAATAACCACCGGATCATCGGCGGCTCTGACACAGTTTATTTCAATACAGGTACGCTGCTTTCAAAGCGTGGCCACGAAGTATCTTATTTCGCGGGAAAGGGGGCGGGTGATCTGATCTGCGAGGACGCTGCCTATTTCCCTAAGGCATTAACTACTTCCGCTTCGAGAATAACAGATTTGCCCCGGTATTTCCACAACCGTGCGGCGCGCAGTGCAATTCGTGCTTTGATTGATGCCAAAGGGCCGTTTGATATTGCTCATTTGCATATCTATTATGGACGACTGACCGCTTCGATCCTCAAGCCGCTTAAGGAGCGCGGAATACCGATTGTTCAGAGCCTGCACGAGTACAAGCTAGCCTGCCCAGTTTACACTCTAGAGAGAGGCGGAGCCATATGTGAGGACTGCGTTCAGGGCAGTACTCTGAATTGTCTACGCCAGAGATGTAAGGACGGATCACTGATAAAAAGCGCCGTTGTACTGGCTGAATACCATACTTCTCGGCTGCAAGGTGATGTCCAGCTTATTGACCGGTTTATCTGTGTCAGTGATTTTCAGCGCCAAATCCTTGAGCGAGCGGGCATCCCTAAAGAGAAGATGACGACGTTGCATAATTTTGTTGATCCAGCCCTACTCACCCCAAATTATCCGACGCAACAAAAAGACTATATGCTGTATTTTGGACGTATTGAAAAGCTAAAAGGCATTTTGACTCTTGTAAAGGCGGCAATTAAAAGTGGAACTCATCTATTAATTGCCGGAACAGGCTCCTGGAGCGGAGCGCTAGAGGCACTGATCACTAACACTCCATACGTTGAGTATCTGGGCTTTGTTTCGGGTGCGCCGCTGCGCAAGCTAGTATCGGAGGCGCGCGCTGTTGTCGTGCCCTCAGAATGGTATGAAAACTGTCCGATGACTGTGATCGAGGCCAAGGCCGTAGGCACCCCCGTAATTGGCGCTCGGATCGGAGGCATCCCTGAATTGATCCGCGACGGAATAGATGGATATCTGTTCGAATCTGGGGACACAAGCGCACTTGCCGAAATTTTTGAAACGCTTAAGACAGCGGACCTTGCCGGCTTTCGTGCCGCCGCTCTTGCAGATGTGATGGCGCGTTTCTCACCGGAAGCACATTATACTGCGCTTCTACAAATCTACAACGACATCCGCTAGAGATTCCCTCTCATATCTATCCTTACGTATTTTGTGAAACATATCCAACATTTGCATACTAGTGGAGAAAATATAATGGTCCAGCAAAAGACTGCGGGGATAGCCATCGTGGGTACGGTCGGAGTTCCGGCAAATTACGGTGGTTTCGAGACTTTGGTCGAAAATCTTGTCCGATATCATCAGGATAAGAATATCAATCAGCCGCTGACGGTCTATTGCAGTACCAAAGCTTACTCCCAGCGGCCGGCGACCTATATGCAGGCTGCATTGAAGTATATTCCCCTGCATGCCAATGGGGTTCAAAGTATTCCTTTTGATATTTGGTCGTTGTTCTCTGCTATCCGAAATAGGAGTTCAGGCATTCTTATTCTAGGCGTGTCTGGTTGCGTCTGCCTGCCGTTGATGCGGCGGCTGTCCAGTGCCCGCATTATAACGAATATCGATGGCATTGAGTGGCGCCGAGACAAATGGGGCAGTTTTGCTAAATGGTTCCTGAAGTTTTCAGAAAAACTCGCAGTGCGGTATTCTGATGTAGTGATAGCTGACAATCAGGCTATAGCAGACTATGTCACTAGGGAATATGGTAAAAACTGCGATGTAATAGCATATGGTGGTGATCATGCGCTGGCAACCCTTGCCGATCCTTTCAGCTTTCCTCAACTGCCTAGTGACTATGCGCTGGCCCTATGCCGCATTGAGCCTGAAAATAATGTCGCGATGATCCTTGATGCTTGGACCCGGCTGAATCGGCCGCTGGTTTTTGTCGGAAACTGGAACAAAAGCGATTATGGTCGGACGTTGCATGAAAAATACGCCGGTATCGACCATATTCATCTGTTAAATCCAGTCTATAATGCGGGGGCACTACGCGCAATCCGCGACCGCGCCAGTCTTTATGTGCATGGCCATTCTGCTGGCGGAACCAACCCTTCTTTGGTCGAAATGATGCATTTTGGTATTCCCGTGGTGGCGCATGACTGCAACTTTAACCGCTTTAGCACCGAGAACCGCGCGCGATATTTTTTGAATGCTGACGCTCTTGTGCAAAAAGTTAACGGGCTCGATTCTGCTCAGGGCGCACAGATTGGGGCCAGCATGAAAATCATCGCGGAGACCCGATACACTTGGGCCCGGATTGGCCAGCAATATTTTGGATTGTTCCAGGAAGCAGCCTCATGAAACTAGTGCCATAAGGAACATCTGATCTACGCTGTCGGCTGCGCGAGATTGCCTCCTGAGTGCTGCGTGGGCGGATTCTTGAGGCTAAAACGGCCCTGGTCATGCGTTTTGTGCCGCTCTTGCGGGCTGTCACCCGTTTTAGGGCGGTCTCATCTTAATGCCGTCAGCTTTCGCCGAACTAGAAACAGATTACCGAGCGCGAACAGCGTGGGGAGCTGGGCGCGGTTCTTGGCGATGCTACGGTAGCGGGTCTTCATATAGCCAAACTGGCATTTGATGGCACGGAAGGGATTCTCGACCATGGCCCGCATCTTGACGATGATGCGGTTGATACTTTCCTCAAGTGGATGCAGATTGCCGCCCCTTGGGGCCTTGCGCATGACGCCCCAGAATTGGCCAGGACCACTGAATGCGACCGCACGCTCGGCGCTGACATAACCCCTGTCGGCCCAGACAGAGGTTTCGTTACCGTGCTGTAGTCCGCCCCAGACTTAGCTGTCGTGCAACCTGGCCGTCGAGGTGTCGAGGCTGTGGGTCACACCGCTCTCGGCATCGACGCCGATGTGGGCTTTCATACCGAAGAACCGTAAGCGGGAATGCGTGGCCATTTAGGCACTGTAATTCCATGGCATGAGGGCATCGAGTTCAGCACTCGGCCAC
>TARA_R100001369_G_scaffold78383_1_pt1 | contig 14161 bp, 9 predicted proteins | sample TARA_R100001369 | Tara Oceans TARA_R100001369 (sample SAMEA2621528) | marine metagenome | biome: marine biome (ENVO:00000447); feature: surface water layer (ENVO:00002042); material: "saline water (ENVO:00002010), including plankton (ENVO:xxxxxxxx)" | depth 5 m | reverse complement strand
CCTCCCTTTACAATACTATCCACAAAAATCCGGAATTGCTCCACATAATTGTCATACGTAGGAAATACATTAATGTGATCCCAGGCTATACCGCTCAACAAGGCAATATTGGGTTTGTAAAGATGAAATTTAGGCCGCCTATCTATTGGGGAAGACAAATATTCATCACCCTCCAGCACTATAAAATCGTTCTCCTCGGTAAGATGTACCATACGGTCAAAGCCTTCCAATTGGGCCCCTACCATAAAATCTACGGCTATGTCGTGATAATTTAAAACATGTAATATCATGGAAGTAATGGTGGTCTTACCATGGCTCCCTCCTATGACCACTCGGGTCTTATTTTTGGACTGTTCGTAAAGAAACTCCGGATAGGAAAATATTTTCAATCCCAATTCCTGGGCCTTAAGTAGCTCAGGATTGTCCGCCTTGGCGTGCATCCCCAAAATTACAGCATCCAAATTGGAGTTCAATTTCTCTGGAAACCAGCCGAATTGTTCCGGCAAAAGTCCTTTGGATGCCAACCTGGTTTTGGAAGGTTCAAAAATTACGTCATCACTTCCTGAAACAATATATCCCTTATGATGTAAGGCCAAAGCCAAATTGTGCATAGCACTGCCCCCGATGGCAATAAAATGAATGTGCATGAAAAGATTGGTTTAAGGGGTAAAGATAATCATTGTTCAAGGCTATCAAAAAAAGTTGGCCTATGGTTTTACGCAATAAGGAAAAAATAACAAAACCCTTGAACAAGCAATCCCCCCTTATTAAAACAGGTCCTGGGGCCAGAAGTTTAAACCGGATTCCCTACCAAGAACGTTGATTGGTTCTACTTTCGCTTTTGAATAATCCAGCAGCTTTTAAAATACGGATATCACGAGTAAAGATTGGATTACGATAAAAAACTATATCCGAACCCTCAATATTTTTTAATTTAGTACCAAAGAACACTATCCATGAAAATAAAACTTGCCGAAATTGTTCCCAAGGAAATTATGCCTGGCTACCACGGCAAACTTATACACACCCAAAATATGAGTCTAGCTTTTTGGGAGGTGGAAGCTGGTGCCAAGGTCCCCGAACATGCACATATGAATGAGCAGGTAATGCAGGTATTGGAAGGAAAATTTGAATTTACCCTAGGCGGCGTTACCAAAACCTATGAACCAGGGGATCTGGTTATAATTCCACCCCATGTTTCGCATAGTGGCTTAGCACTAACCCCCTGTAAATTAATGGATGTTTTTAGTCCCACAAGGGAAGAATATAAATAAACCTATTATCCCGGTGGGATAGTGTTAAAACATATTATCAGGATGAAGATATCACTCAAAAACAAAAAAGCATTGGTCGGCGGTAGTAGCCGTGGAATTGGCAGGGCCATTGCCCAACAATTAGCTGCCAGTGGTGCAAGCGTGACCGTCATGGCCCGTAGCGAGGAACAATTAAAATCCCTGATATCCAATTTGCCCACGGACAGCGGACAGCAACACCAGTATTTGGTGGTAGATTATTCCAATTTGGATGCTTATAAGAAAAGTATAGCGACCTTCTTTAAAACCAACACGGTAGATATTTTGGTGAACAATACCCAGGGACCATCGGCAGGAGGTGCCTTGGACAAAAAGATCGATGATTATCAGGAAGCTTTTGATCTTCTTTTTAAGACTGTGGTATTCACCACAGAACAGGCGCTTACGGGTATGATATCCAAGAAATACGGTCGTATTATTAATGTTGCCTCGGTTTCCGTAAAGGAGCCACTGTCCTATTTGGCCCTTTCGAATAGCATACGTGCCGCTGTTGTTACCTGGTCCAAAACCCTGGCTTCCGATGTAGGCAAATACAATATCACTGCAAACTGCACCCTAACGGGTTATTTTAACACGGAAAGACTTAAGCAACTTAATGGTGCCAAGGCCAAATCCTTGGGCATCCCCCTTACAGAAGTTGAAAATCAAATGCTCTCCAATGTACCTGTGGGACGATTTGGAGACCCAACGGAATATGGCCTTTTGGTTACTTTTTTGGCCTCTGAGTACGCCTCTTTTATAACAGGCACCAATATTCCTATTGATGGTGGTTTGCTAAAGTCGCTTTAAACAACTGGCAAACAAGACAAAGAGCGACCTACTGAGGTTAAGGCTTGTATGGACACAAAAAAATCCCTGCACTAATAAAGCAACGTTGGTATTCTTTTTGCATCTAGTCACTTCATGGCGTGTTCACTCACTTAAAAGTGCATTTCACTCATTATGGATTGCAACCCCATGAAATAAACGCCAATTTTGTTAAATATATCAATACAAATGAAAAAGATAGCAACAATATTTACCTTAATCCTATTCTCTCAAATGGCACAATCCCAGTCTACCAACGATTCCTATTCCTCTTTATGGCAAAGGGTTCAAAAATTGGAGAACGAGGCCATGACCAAATCGGCATTGGACATAGTAGCTTTAATTTCAAAAAAAGCCAAAAAAGAGCAAAATTCAGTTCAGATCATTAGATCGCTTATATATACCTCCAAATACGCACTTAACTTGGAGGAGGATGCCCAATTAAAAATTGTCCGCGATTTTAAACAAGAAATAGACCAAAGTAAGTTCCCTACCAAAAATATCTTGGAAGGCTATTTGGCAAATATGTACTGGCAATATTTTCAACAAAACAGATATCGAATCTACGACCGGACTACAACTGCGAAGAAAGTGGATAGCATTGATTTTAGAACCTGGGACCTTAGCACTATTTTTCATGAAATAAGCCTGCATTTTGATGCTTCATTACAAAAACCTTTGGAACTACAGCAGCTAAAAGTGGATGCTTATAATGAAATCCTTAATGAACAAAAAGGTTCCGAATTATACCGCCCCACCCTATTTGATCTTTTAGCCCATTCTGCACTGGATTTTTATAAAACCAGTGAAAATAGCATTACACGTCCGGCAGATAAATTTGAATTGGACAACCCTGAAATATTATGTGAGGGAAAACAATTTGTGGAACAGCAAATCAGCACCAAAGACAATACTTCCTTACAGTCCAAGGCAATAATACTTTATCAGCAACTCTTGGATTTTCATTTTCAGGACCCTACGGATGAAGCCTATGTGGAAGTTGATATTGAACGTCTAAAATATATTAAGGAAAATGCAGTATTTCCCAACAAGGACCAACAATACCTGGAGGTTTTGCAAAATACCGCCGAATCTATCAAAAACAATAAAAGCTGGGCTTTGTACCAGTACGAAATTGCCATGTTGTACCGGGAATGGGGCAACAGCTACCAACCTAATATCAAAGAGGAGTACAGATGGAAACAGAAAGAGGCCATGGCCGTATGTGAATCTGTAATAGATAAGTTTCCCAACAGTAGGGGCGCCGAAAAATGTAAGGCACTAAAATCGGAGATTTTATCCAAAGACCTTCAATTAACCGGGGAAAGACATATTCCAATTAACCTACCTTCCCGTTTACTTGTAGAATACAAAAATCTACATTCACTTCAATTATCGGCCCGCAGGATTTCCCAAAAAGAGATAAAGCAGCTGAACAGCCTTTATCCCGAGGAAAAAATATTGGCTTTTATTAAAAAACTCACGGAAGTCAAGAGTTGGGATACCAAGCTAATCAACGAGAATGATTACCAATCCCACAAAATTGAAATCCTATTGCCAGAATTAAGTAACGGGTCCTACATTATTTTGGCCTCTCCAAACACCGATTCCGGCAACACCTTCGCCTATAGCCCCATCCAAGTCACCAATTTGGCATTGGTGGAGGGGGATACCAACACGGAACATAACTTTCAGCTAATTGATCGTAATAATGGAAAGCCAATGTTAGGAGCTACACTAAAATTCTCCTATCAACAGAACTACGAAAGACCCATCCTGACCAAGACCTTGATTTCAGACCAAAACGGGATGGTAACACTTCCCTTAAGCAGCGAAAGGTGGAGCAATGTAGACATCCAGATCAACACTAAAAATGAGGAGGCCCATTTTGAAGATTTTTATGTTAATGCCAAATATGACCAAGGAGAGGATGACAACCTCTATTCCTGTTTTTTGTTTACGGACCGTAGCATTTACAGGCCTGGCCAACCCGTACATTTTAAAGGGTTGGCTATGGTACAAAAAGACGATAAATCCACAGTGCTTAACAAAACTAAAATAACGGTGAGCCTTATGGATGTCAATCATCAAGAAGTTTCCCAACAGGAATTTAAAACCAATGATTATGGCTCCATTTCAGGTACATTCATTTTACCCAATAATGGGCTTACAGGAAATTATTATTTGAAATTGGATTCTGACGAAGTTGAAATTAGCGGCAACAGTTATTTTTCAGTGGAAGAATACAAGCGTCCCAAATTTGAAACCTCATTGGAATCCATTACAGAGACGTATAGGGTCAACGATACTATCTCCGTTAAGGGAAAGGCCAAGGCCTATGCCGGAAGCCTTATTACAGATGCCAAGGTAAGCTATACGGTTAGGCGAGTGGTGTATTATCCTAAATGGTATTATTGGCACCTGCCCTATTTTGATGGGGTCCCTCAGGAAATTGCCCATGGCGAAACGATTACCGATACCAACGGCAACTACGAGATCAACTTTAAAGCCATACCAGATCTAAGTATTGCCAAGGAGAATATGCCCACTTTCAACTATGAGGTTACGGCAGATGTTACGGACCTCAATGGCGAGACCCATAGTGCAACTACCATGGTCAACGTGGGGTATCATGCGCTAACGGCCGATATTCAAATTAATGATCCTTTGAACAAGGAAAACAAAAATCCTAAGATAACCATCTCCACCTATAACCTTAACGGTGAGTTTGTTGCAGCGCAAGGAAGCCTAAAAATGTATAAACTAAAGGCACCGAACAATGTCCTTAGACCAAGACCTTGGGCTGCTCCGGATTATGATGGCTTTGGAAAAACCAAGTTTAAGGAACTTTTCCCCCATGATGCCTTTGGCAAGGAAGATAACCCGGCCTTTTGGGAAAAAGGGGAATTGGTTTGGGAATCAAGCTTTGACACTGGAAAATCCAAAGAAGTCGACTTGGGCAACGTAAAAAAATGGTTGTCTGGTAAATATGTCATTGAATTGGAAACAAAGGATAAATTTGGTCAACTGGTAAAGGATATTACACAGACTACTTTCCACAGTGACAAGGACAAGAAACCGGCGGATAATCAACTTTTTCAAATAAAGACCGATAAAAACTCCTATGCCATTGGGGACAAAGTGAAACTTATTTTGAGCTCCGCCGTGGAAGATCTTACCATTTCCCTATTCGTTGAAAAGGATCGTAAAATTGTTGCAACACACCTAATTGAATTGCTCAATGACTCAAAGACCATTGAAATTCCGGTTACGACCGATGATTTGGGAGGATTTGCCATAAATTATAGCTTCTCTGCATACAATTCCTTTCAATCGGGCAGCCTTTCCATTGCTGTCCCCTACCCGAGTTCTGAGTTAAAAATTGAAACAATTACCTTTCGGGATAAGCTCCAGCCAGGAACAGAGGAAACCTGGTCCTTTAATATTAAAGGTCCCAAAGGTGATAAGGTTACCGCCGAACTACTGGCAAGTATGTACGATACCTCATTGGATGCCTTTAAAGCACATCATTGGAATTTCTCCCCGAACTACAGGGGGCAATACTACTCCAACAGACATCTTAATGCTTATAAAAGTTACGGGATCACCTCCTTTAATGCCTATCTAAACTTTGGAGATAGGTTTACATATGACCCTCAATATTATGACTCCTTTGATTGGTTCGGTTTCCATTTTGGATATGGTTATGCCCTACGCGACAGAATGATGATGAAGAGCAGTGCACCTGGTATACAAAGGGCAGAATTTGCCGATAGTGAATCTTTGGAGGAAACAGTTATTACCGGAAGTGGGGCCCCAGCCCCAGAAAATAAAGGGAACATCGACCCAATTGTCCCAATTGGGGACGATAGCAAAAACGGCTTTGATGATATCCAAATCAGGAAAAACCTTCAAGAAACTGCCTTTTTCTTCCCGCAGCTCCTAACAGATAAGGACGGAAATGTTTCCTTTACTTTCACTACCCCCGAGGCCTTGACCAAATGGAAGCTACAGCTATTGGCTCACACCAAGACCATGGAAAGCACCACCTCTACTTTGGAAACCGTTACGCAAAAGGAATTGATGGTTACCCCAAATGCACCCCGTTTCTTGCGGGAGGGAGATAAAATTACGATCAGCACAAAAATCGCGAATCTAACCAAAAAATTGCTCAGCGGGAATGCCAAGTTGGAATTGGTAGATGCCTTTAGCGGAAGGGATATAACCCAAGAATTATTGATCACCGGTCCAGATTCCGAATCTGTTTTGGGCGAAAATACTTTTACGGTAGATGCCAAGGGAAATACCCAAGTATCATGGAACTTGAAAATTCCTGAAGGAATTGGAGCCGTACAGTACAAGGTAATGGCCAAGGCGGGTAATTATAGCGATGGCGAACAAAGTGTACTTCCCGTACTTTCTAACCGAATGCTGGTTACCGAAACGCTACCAATGTGGGTGCGGGGCAATGAAACCAAGACCTTTAGCTTAGACAAGTTAAAGAATACCACTTCCCCTACCCTAAAACATCATCAACTTAGTCTGGAGATAACTTCCAACCCGGCATGGTATGCCGTACAGGCCCTGCCTTACTTAATGGAATATCCTTATGACTGTAACGAGCAAATATTTTCGAGATATTACGCCAATACTTTGGGAGGGTATATTGCCAGCTCCAATCCAAGAATACAACAGGTATTTGACCAATGGGCAAATTCCGATGCCTTATTGAGCAATCTTGAGAAAAATGAAGAATTAAAATCGATTTTAATTCAGGAAACGCCTTGGTTGCGAGATGCCCAATCCGAAACCGAACAAAAGAAACGCATTGCACTGCTCTTCGATCTTAACAAATTAAAAAATGATCAAGAGAATGCTTACAACAAACTTGTACTGAACCAAATGTCGTCCGGAGCTTGGGCCTGGTTTAAGGGAGGCCCTGAAAACCGATTTATTACCCAACATATTGTAACTGGCCTAGGGCACCTTAACAAATTAACCTCTACAACAAGAAGTGATGTAAACTACAGGGTTGGAAAGAACAACAAGCTCCAAGAACAACAAGTAATAAAAAATGCGATTGCCTATTTGGACGATGAATTTGTGAAAGAATACGAGCAAATGAAAAAATACGCCACCGACCTTAACGATGACCATTTGAGCCATACCCAAATACATTATCTATACATGCGCAGTTATTATCCAGAAGTAAAGGTCTCCAAAAAAGTTACCGAAATTATGGATTACTACACCCGCCAGGCACAAAAATATTGGGTAAAAAAAGATCTCTATTCAAAAGGTCTGCTTTCTTTAATACTCTATAGAAATGGAAGCACGGCTACCGCCAATAAGATAATAAAGTCCTTGGAGGAAAATAGCATTTTGAGTGATGAATTGGGAATGTACTGGAAAGAAAATAACAGTTCCTGGTATTGGTACCAAGCTCCAATTGAGACCCAATCCCTGTTAATAGAAGCCTTTTCCGAAATTAAAGATGATATCAGAACAGTAGACAATCTCAAAATTTGGTTGCTGAAGAACAAACAGACCAATCAATGGAAAACCACCAAAGCCACTACAGATGCAGTCTATGCCCTTCTTTTAAGGGGAAGTGAATGGTTGTCTGTAACCCAAGCCGTAGAAGTATTGATTGGAGGTGACAAAATTGAACCCGCCAAACTCGAAAATGTCCAAGTGGAAGCGGGAACCGGATATTACAAAACCTCTTGGAACAAAAACGAAATAAGCCCAAAAATGGCAGAGGTACAGCTTAGCAAAAAAGGGGATGGTATTGCCTGGGGAGCTATGTACTGGCAATACTTTGAAGATTTGGACAAAATAACCCCTGCAGATACGCCTTTGAAATTAAAAAAGAAAGTCTTCTTAAAGAAGAACACGGATACCGGAGAGGTATTGTCAGAAATAAATGACAACACACCTTTACATGTTGGCGATCTAGTTCGTATAAGAATTGAATTAAGGGTAGATAGACCCATGGAATTTGTTCATATGAAAGATATGCGGGCCGCAGGGATGGAACCCATCAATGTCCTGTCTACCTATAAATGGCAAGATGGTCTGGGGTATTATGAAAGCACCAAAGATGCCAGCACCAATTTCTTTTTCGACTACTTGTCCAAAGGTGTATATGTGTTCGAATATGACTTAAGAGTCAACAATGCCGGGGATTTTAGCAACGGAATTTCCACCATTCAAAGTATGTACGCTCCGGAATTCAGTAGTCATAGTGAAGGAGTGAGAATTCTTATTGAATAACAAAAAAATATAATATTGTTAAAAAGGTATTGCTTTTTTTCATAAATTCATAAATAACTAACATAAAATCAAAGAATTATGAACTCTACCTTTTTTATCGCCTTGCGCTTTGTTTTTGGAATTTTTCTGATCGTCTTCGGGGCGAATAAATTTTTGCATTTTATGCCGGCAGGGCAAATGTCCGAAGCCGCAATGAACTATTTTTCAGCCTTAATGAGCACCAATACCCTTTATGTCGTGGCCATAGTGGAGATTCTTTCAGGACTTTCCTTATTGATCAATAAATTTGGTGCGTTAATGATGATTATACTGATGACCGTCTCTGTGAATGCGTTATTGTTCAATGCATTTTTGGAACCAGGATCCATTGGCCTGACTCTGGTATTGCTTATTCTCAATATAGTAATGCTGTACGCTTACAAAGAAAGATATAAGGATATACTGAGACCATAAACCATAGTAAATATATTCTATAAATAAGAAGCGGGACCAAATTTGGGTCCCGCTTCTTATTATAATATTTTAGTCATTTGCCAACTAAAACATTTGGCTTACTTTCTACTTTTTGGCGGGTATTTTTCAAGAGTTTTAGTTACCAATGCCTGTATTTTATCCTCCCTTTCTCTAGGAGAACTGTTTTCCCTTATACTACTTACTGCTATTGCCTGCCAAAAAAGTTCGTCCTTTTGACTGTCTATAAAATCGAACTGAATCTCCCGTTCCACATTGGCTGCTCCTACAGGAATACCAATGGTCATTCCACCACCAACATTTCTCCCCGTACCTCCTATTCCTACCCCTACGGTATTGTTTCTAGGCGCTTGAAAAGAGCTGCTCAAAATATTTATTAAAAATTCAGGCTCCTCGGACAACAAAAAACCCTTAGCCCGCATAGTGGAATCTATGGCCCTTAATAATCGTTTGGTATCCAATTCACTTAAACCGGTATCCATGTCCGAATAGTAATTATAGGTGGTATATTTAGAATAATCAGTGTCCCTATCATAGTCATAATTTACGCGAATAGAGCTGCACGAAGCTAAAAAGAGCAAGAGCAATAACGGGATTATACTTTTCATTATTCCAATTTTTAGAAGAGCCTGCTTAAGAAATAGTGATTATAATTTCCTAAATAGACTCTAAAATAGTGAAAATTATTATTGTCGTTTTTTATGAGGGCAAGTATTCGTTAAAACGCAAGGGCATTAGGAGAATTAAAAACGGGCATATGCATATGCAATGAAAATTAGGCTTATTTATTCAACATGGCCCACAGTCTGTCCTTAAGTTCAACCAGCCCAATCTGTGCCACGGAGGATATAAACATATATGGCACATCCTTAAAGTCCTTATCCAATTCAATTCTCATTTCCGCAATTAGCTCCTCGTCCAACATATCCGTTTTGGAGATAGCGATCAAGCGGTCCTTGTCCAAAAGCTCCGGATTATATCTACGCAGCTCGTCCAATAAAATTTCATATTCCTTGGAAATATCCTTGCTGTCTGCGGGGATCAAGAATAACAAGGTGGAATTACGCTCAATATGCCTTAAAAAATAATGTCCAAGACCTTTTCCTTCGGCCGCTCCTTCTATGATACCGGGAATATCCGCAATAACAAAACTTTTAAAATCCCTGTACTCCACAATCCCCAAATTAGGTTTTAGGGTCGTAAATTCGTAATCCGCAATTTTGGGTTGGGCAGAGGTTAGAACGGATAGAAGGGTAGATTTACCAGCGTTTGGGAAGCCTACCAGGCCTACATCCGCCAATACTTTCAACTCCATAATAAGGTCTAATTCCTGACCACTTTTACCAGGCTGGGCGTATCTTGGCGTTTGGTTGGTAGCCGTTCTAAAATGCCAGTTACCGCGACCTCCCATGCCTCCTTCCAAAAGTATTTTTTCCTCCTGATCCTCGGTAATCTCCATTAGAACTTCTAGGGTTTCAGCATCTTTAATAACGGTCCCCAAGGGCACCTCCAGATAAACATCCTGTCCGTCTGCCCCACTACTGCGGTTCTTACTGCCATGCTCACCGTGACCGGCCCTAAAGGTTCTGGTAAACTTAAAGCCCAAAAGGGTCCATAAATTCTTATTGCCACGGACAATTACGTGTCCGCCACGACCCCCATCACCACCATCTGGTCCACCTTTGGTAATAAACTTTTCCCTATGCAAATGCACGGAACCTTTTCCTCCGTTACCGGATTCCAAGTGCACTTTTACATAATCCACAAAATTTCCTTCCGTCATTTTTTTAGTTTATTGTTCCAGGTTCCAATACGCAGGACCACAAATTTTTATAGTCCCACTTCAAACCTAGAAATTATGAATGGCCAATCCTAAGGACCACTGAGGAGCCTTTAAAGCCAGTTTCTCTTAACAGGGAGCATCTATAATGCACCCCTGACTTAGACTGCCTGTAACTCCTCTATTACTTTTGCCAAGCGGCTTGTAATATCTTCTATGGAACCTATTCCGTTGACACTGTGAAATTTCCCCTGGTCATCATAGTAATCCTTTAAGGGAGCTGTTTTTTCATTGTATTCATCAAAACGGTTCCGGATCATTTTTTCGTCCTGGTCGTCACTTCTGCCACTAACCTTACCTCGTTCCAATAATCTTTGTATCAATACTTCATCATTGGCTTCCAAGGCAATGGTAGCATCGATCCTCATTTCCTTACTTACCAGAAAATCATCCAATGCTTTGGCCTGTGCCGTGGTCCTAGGGAAACCATCAAAGATAAATCCGCTGGCATCGGGGTTTTTCTCTACCTCATCCTGTAACATTTTAATGGTAACCTCATCCGGCACCAATTCTCCTTTGTCTATATACGACTTAGCCAGTGTTCCCAGTTCGGTACCATTCTTAATATTATAACGAAAGACATCCCCTGTGGAAATGTGCTTTAAATTATACTTTTCCTTTAAAAATGAAGCCTGCGTGCCCTTACCTGCACCAGGTTTTCCAAACAAAACTAGGTTTATCATGTGCTTTTGGTTTAGTTGATATACTGCTCTTAAATTTCGTCCCAATTCATTATAATCCAATCCATAACCCACTATAAACTTGTCCTCGATTTTCATGCCGAAATAGTCTATATCATACTCCCCGTTATACACTTCGGATTTGTAGAACAAGGTGGCAATTTTAAATTCCTTTACCTTGGTATTGGAAAATAGGTCTATTAGTTTTTTTACGGTCCTACCTGTATCTATAATATCTTCCAGGATAATAACACTTCTGCCCTCAATATTTTCCGGAACATCCAATAACGATTCCACAATTCCCGTAGAAGTAAGTCCTTGATAGGAGCTTAGACGCACAAAGGAAACTTCACAGGGGTATGGATAGGCTTTTAGAAAATCGGAAACGAACATAAATGCCCCGTTTAGGACACCCACAAATATGGGAGTTTCCTTCTTGTAATCCACAGCGACCTGGTCCGCAATCTTTTTTATCGCGGCCATAATCTCACCTTCACTAATAAAAGGCTTAAAATATTTGTCGTGTAGCTTAATCAAGACTAATGTTTTTATAATAAATTCAAGATGCCAAATATAGCACTTTGATTTCTCTTTTTTAAGGGTCCAGGCCTAGTTTCTAAGATTTAGCTGTATTTTTGTTCCTAATATACAATCTACTTTAATACAAGCGAATCATTTCCAATGAACTATTTTTCTTCTGAATTTAAATTAGGAATACTAGGAGGCGGTCAATTAGGTAAAATGCTTTTGTACGAAACAAGAAAATTCGATATCCATACCAAGGTATTGGACCCTTCGGACGAAGCTCCTTCCAGAATAGCCTGCAATGAATTTTTTAGGGGCGATTTAATGAATTTTGATGCGGTTTATGAGCTCGGTAAAAAAGTAGACGTGCTTACCATAGAAATCGAGAACGTAAACCTGGATGCCTTGGAAAAATTAGAGGATGAAGGATTGAAGGTATTTCCACCCACTAGGGCATTGCGCATTATTCAGAACAAGGCGAAACAAAAATTGTTTTATGTGGACAATAATATACCCACTGCAGATTTTCAGCGTTTCGCTTATAAAAGTGAGATTGAAGACAGTGTTGCCAATGGCGGACTAAAATTCCCTTTTATTTGGAAAGCCACACAATTCGGATATGACGGCCAAGGGGTCAAGGTAGTTCGCAAACTGGAAGATCTGAACGGTCTGCCGGCTGGCGAATGCATTACCGAAGAAATGATAAATTTCAAAAATGAACTGGCCGTGATCGTAGCACGGAGTGCCAGTGGGGAAGTAAAAACCTATCCCGTAGTGGAAATGGAGTTCCACCCTGAGGCCAATCAGGTGGAATATGTTATTTGTCCTGCACGCATAGACGCCAAAATAGCGGAAAAAGCCCAGGAAATAGCATTACAACTCTCCAATAAAATTAAGCACGTTGGACTTTTGGCCGTGGAAATGTTCCAGACACAGGACGATAGAATTCTGGTAAACGAGGTGGCCCCGAGACCCCATAACAGTGGACATTACAGTATTGAAGCAAGTTATACCAACCAATTTGAACAACATATACGTGCCATTCTAGACCTTCCTTTGGGAAATACCGCCAGCAAAGTAGCCGGCATTATGGTGAATTTGGTAGGTGCAGAAGGCCATACCGGCAACGTGGTCTATGAAAATATAGAAAGGATATTGAGCATGGATGGCGTTACACCACATATTTACGGTAAAAAACAGACCAGACCTTTCAGAAAAATGGGACATGTCACCATAGTGAACAACGACATTAAAGAGGCAAGAAGAATAGCCGAACAAGTTAAGAATACCATAAAAGTAATTAGCGAATAAAAATTTTCAATGATATGAGTAAAGTAGCCGTAGTTATGGGAAGCACTAGCGACCTCCCTGTTATGCAAGAAGCCATTGATATCTTAAAAGGTTTTGATATTGAGGTAGATGTAGATATTGTCTCTGCACACCGTACCCCTGAAAAATTGTTCGATTTTAGCAAGAATGCCCATAAAAATGGCTACTCCGTAATCATTGCCGGTGCAGGTGGGGCAGCACATTTACCGGGAATGGTGGCATCAATGTCCCCTTTACCTGTTATAGGGGTTCCCGTAAAAAGCAGCAATTCCATTGATGGGTGGGACTCCATCCTATCCATACTACAAATGCCGGGAGGTGTTCCAGTGGCAACAGTAGCACTTAATGGTGCGAAAAATGCAGGAATTTTAGCGGCCCAGATCATTGGAAGCTCGGATAAATGTGTCCTGGACAAGATTATTTTTTACAAGGAAGGCTTGAAGCAAAAGGTCATTGAAGGAGCCGAGGAAATGAAAAAAGGAAAATCTTAAATAGTGATCAATTTTTACTATCCATTTTGAAACCGAATACCCATTAAAAAACGCAATACCCCAATATGAATCCATTATTGACCCCATTTGATACAGCACCATTCTCCAAAATAAAAAATGAACATTTTAAACCTGCATTTTTGCAGGCCATTGAGGATGCCAGGTTAGAAATCGATGCCATTGCAAACTCCAAAGAGGCTCCTACTTTTGAAAATACCGTAGCCGCATTGGATTTTGCCGGGCAACAATTAGATAGGGTATCCAGTGTGTTTTTTAATTTGAATTCTGCAGAGACCAATCCAGAAATTCAGAAAATAGCCCAGGAGGTTTCTCCCCTATTGTCGGAATTCAGCAATGACATTACCCTGAACGAGGAATTGTTTAAGCGGGTTAAAACGGTATACGACCAAAGGAATGATCTGGAACTGA
>TARA_R100001369_G_scaffold62293_1_pt1 | contig 14265 bp, 13 predicted proteins | sample TARA_R100001369 | Tara Oceans TARA_R100001369 (sample SAMEA2621528) | marine metagenome | biome: marine biome (ENVO:00000447); feature: surface water layer (ENVO:00002042); material: "saline water (ENVO:00002010), including plankton (ENVO:xxxxxxxx)" | depth 5 m | reverse complement strand
TTTTAAAAACTCAAGCGTGTATTTAAATCGTTTATTCGGATAAGTCTTGTCGTACATATTAATTTTCCGAAACATCGGAAATCTTTTTTATTAATGTTTGTATACAATAGCATTAATATTCATGCCTGCACCAACACTAGCAAACATAATAACATCCCCCTTATTAATAGACTGATTTTTAAGTTTTCCTTTTAGTATCATATCAAATAAAGTAGGTATAGTTGCTACACTAGAGTTGCCAAGTGTGTTTATGGTCATTGGCATTATACCATCTGGCATTTCCATATTATGGAGTTTATAGAAACGTTTTACGATAGCTTCATCCATTTTTTCATTGGCTTGATGTATCAAGATTTTTTTAACGTCATTTATTGAAAAACCACTTTCTTCTAGACAAGCTTTTAAAGCCATTGGCACATGTGTGATTGCAAATTCATAAATCTTGCGACCATACATTTTAATATAGCGCCTTTGATCTGTTATTTCAGGATGATTTGTTTCTCCAAAATAAATAAAGTGAGCCTCATCAAGAGTAAATGTTGCAGTATCGTGTGCAATAATACCTCCAGATTCATTTGTTTCTTCAACAATAACAGCACCAGCACCATCACTATATATCATCGAATCTCTATCATGTTTGTCTATGACACGAGATAATGTTTCTGTACCTATAACTAAACAGCGTTTAGCTAAGCCAGAAGCGATAAACGCTTTCGCTTGTATTACCCCTTCAATCCATCCAGGACATCCAAACAGTAAATCATAGCCAACACACTTCGGGTTTTCTATTTTCAATAAATGCTTAACTCGCGATGCAATACTTGGTACAGTATCACTTTGCTCTGTGTTATGTTTTACGTCACCATAATTGTGAGCACATATAATATAGTTGATGCTTTCTTTATCAATTTTAGCATCTTCTATAGCTTTTTGAGATGCATAAAAGGCTATATCAGAATTAAGTAATTCTTTTTTTACATAACGTCTTTCTTGTATACCAGTAATAGCTTTAAATTTCTCTACAATTACCTCATTTGGGCTATTTATAGAAGAGCCATCTGCATTTAGAAATTCATGATTATAAAAATCTTCATTCTTTTCAACAATACTTGGTATATAGCTTCCCGTTCCTGTAATTCTAATGCCCATAGTTATTTAATTTCAATTCTATTATTACGAATCTACTTAATATTACATAAATTTTATTCGATTAGGCTTATAAAAACGTGATTTTTTATGAATTCTTAAAATTTGTTAAAAAAATTAAATAAAACACAAAAAAAGTGCTCATTTTGAGCACTTTTTAAAATTATTCTAAAATTATTTAAGCTTCCATATATTCTTCAATTGGAGCACATGTACACATTAAGTTTCTATCTCCATAGGCTTCATCAACTCGTCTCACGGTAGGCCAAAATTTGTTATCCATTACATAATCTAAAGGATAAGCAGCTTCTTCTCTCGTGTATGGAAATAACCAGTCATTAGACGTTAGCATCGCTAGAGTATGAGGTGCGTTTTTTAATATGTTATTAGGCTCGTCTTTAGAAGCCAAGTCCACTTCTTTTCGTATAGAAATCATAGCATCACAAAAACGATCCATTTCTGATTTACTTTCACTTTCAGTTGGCTCTATCATCATAGTTCCTGCAACTGGGAATGATACTGTTGGTGCATGAAAGCCATAGTCCATAAGACGTTTAGCGATGTCAGAGACTTCAATACCATTAGTTTTAAAATCACGACAATCAATAATCATTTCGTGCGCAGCTCTACCATTTTCACCTGTGTAAAGTGTAGGGTAGTAGCCCTCTAAGCGTTCTTTTATATAGTTTGCATTTAATATAGCTACTTCAGTAGACTCTTTTAAACCTTTAGCGCCTAACATTTTTATATAGCCGTAAGAAATGATACAAGCCAATGAAGATCCAAAAGGTGCAGCAGAAATTGCTGTTATTGCTTGATGGCCTCCTGTTTTAATAATTGGATTTCCAGGTAAAAAAGGAACTAGTTGTTTTGCAACACAAATTGGACCTACACCAGGTCCACCACCTCCATGAGGAATGGCAAAGGTTTTGTGTAAGTTGAGGTGACAAACATCTGCACCAATATTTCCAGGATTTGTTAAGCCTACTTGTGCATTCATATTAGCACCATCCATATAAACTTGGCCACCATTATCGTGTATTAATTGTGTGATTTCTTTGATTGCAGATTCAAAAACACCATGTGTAGATGGATATGTGATCATTAAGGCAGAAAGATTATCTTTATGTAATTCTGCTTTTTCTCTTAAATCGTCAACATCAATATTTCCATCTTCAGAGGCTTTTGTTACTACGACTTTCATACCAGCCATAACTGCACTTGCAGGATTTGTGCCATGAGCAGAAGATGGTATTAAACAGATGTTTCTGTGATTATCACCTCGAGATTCATGATAAGCTCTAATTACCATTAGACCTGCAAACTCTCCTTGAGCACCAGAATTTGGTTGTAAAGACGTCGCTGCAAAACCTGTAATTTCAGTTAATTGATTTTCTAAGGCATTTAGCATTAATTTATACCCTGTAGCTTGTCTAACAGGTGCAAAAGGATGCATATTTCCCCAGCTACTCCAACTTAATGGTAGCATTTCTGAAGCAGCATTAAGTTTCATAGTACAAGAACCAAGTGAAATCATAGAGTGGTTTAAAGCTAAATCCTTACGCTCTAAACGTTTTATGTAACGCATTAATTCAGTTTCAGAATGGTATGAATTAAACACATCAAAAGTTAAAAATTCTGATTGGCGTTTTAAATGATTTGGAATAGTTTCAGCTGTTTCAATTTTTGTAATCTTATCTGTTGAGTTACCAGTAACGGTCTCAAAAACTGAAATAATTTCATTTAAGTCTGAAATATTAGTAGTTTCATTTATTGAAATAGTTACGGTATTGGTATCTGGATAATGAAAGTTTATTTCATTCTTTTCAGCTTCATATTTTACGTTAACAGCATCTGCTTTTATCTGTATCGTATCGAAATAATGAGAATTAGTTTGTTCTAAGTCTAAATGTTCTAAGGCCTTGGCAAGAGCAGACGTCGTGTTTTGTACTTTATTTGCTATAAAACTTAAGCCTTTAGGGCCATGATATACAGCATACATACCTGCCATTACTGCTAACAAAACCTGTGCAGTACAAATATTAGACGTTGCTCTATCACGTTTTATATGTTGTTCGCGCGTTTGTAAAGCCATACGTAAAGCTCTATTGCCATCTGTATCTCTGGTTACGCCTATAATACGACCAGGTAAATCACGTTTATAAGCTTTTTTTGTTGCGAAATATGCAGCATGAGGTCCGCCATAGCCCATTGGTATGCCAAAACGTTGTGTTGTGCCTAATACAACATCAGCACCAAATTTACCAGGAGCTTCAAGTTTAACAAGACTTAAAATGTCTGCTGCAACTGCTACTTTAATGTTCGAGGCATTTGCCTTTTCTATAAAAGATTTTATATCAGTTATCTGACCATTTTTGCCAGGATATTGTAATAAAGCGCCGAAGAATTCTTCAGAAAGATTAAATTCCGCCTCATTACCAATAACGAGTTCAATACCTATTGGTGTTGCTCTAGTTTCTAAAAGTGAAATAGTTTGAGGTAGCACTAAATCTGAAACGAAAAATTTATTGACATTTGCTTTTTTCTGAGCACGTTCTCTCACAGCAAATAATAAACTCATAGCCTCTGCAGCAGCGGTACTTTCATCTAAAAGTGAAGCATTTGCTATTTCCATACCAGTTAAATCTGTAACCATGGTTTGAAAATTTAATAAAGCTTCTAAACGTCCTTGGGCAATTTCTGCTTGGTAGGGAGTATAGGCTGTATACCATCCTGGGTTTTCTAAAATATTTCGCTGTATAACTGCTGGTAAATTAGAAGGGTGATAGCCTAAACCTATATAAGATTTAAAAACCTTATTGTGTTGTGACAACTCATAAATATGATTTAAATACTCCTGCTCACTCATGGCAGGATCTAAATCTAAATCTTCCTTAAGACGAATACCTGAAGGAATAGTTTCTGATATTAGTTGTTCAATACTAGTAACACCAATAGTGTTTAACATGGCTTTTTGTTCATGAGGACGTGGGCCGATATGTCTAAGTGCAAAAGAGGTAGTATCCATTCTTTTTTAGCTTTTTTTTTGAGATATGCAAAAATAAGCATTTACCCTTTTTATTATGTTAACTTAAACTAAAGTTTTTAACCGAAACGTAAGTTTATTAACACAATGATTATTTTTGTAGTGTGAAGTTTTTAAAACGTGTATTTGATTTTTATTTGAATAGTAGTATTCATGTCGCATTAAGCGCGTTTGCGTTAACATGGTTAACGCTTATTCAGTATAATTTAAGTTATGATAAGAATGTACTTTACTTTGTTTTTTTTGCCTCTATTACAGGCTATAATTTTGTGAAGTATTTTGGTGTTGCAAAATTTCATCATAGAAGTCTTGCTTCATGGTTAAAAGTGATTCAGGTGTTTTCACTTTTAGCCTTCCTAATAATGTGTTATTATCTTTTTCAACTTAAACTCTTAACACTTCTGTATATTGGTAGTTTGGGTATCGTTACGTTTTTATATGCAATCCCCTTTATTCCAAAAAAGTATTTGTTTGATGAGCAACAAAATCTAAGAGAAATAGGTGGTTTAAAAGTCTATGTTATTGCTTTGGTTTGGATGTTTACAACCGTTATTTTACCATTAGTTGAAAATGAAGTTACTATAAATACAGATGTTATTTTAACAAGTGTACAACGTTTTTGTTTTGTTATTGTTTTAATGTTGCCTTTTGAAATAAGAGATTTAAATTACGATAACCTTAAGCTTGCAACTATACCTCAAAGAATAGGATTAAAGCGCACTAAAATTCTCGGTGTTTTACTTTTGATGCTATTTTTTATGTTAGAATACTTAAGAGATGAATTCTCTAGTGCGTCAATTGTTTCAACATTACTAATTGTGTTTATAGCACTATTGTTTTTAGTATTCTCTAATAAAAATCAGTCGAAATATTATAGTGCTTTTTTTGTGGAGAGTTTGCCAATACTTTGGCTTATAGTTTTACAGCTGTTTAGCTAATTCTTTGTCAAAAGTAATTTGAAGCTTTTCTTTAGTAGCTTTATCTAAGACTTCAACTTTATTGGTTTTTACTAGCTTGGTTAACTTCATGTTTCTGCTTGTGTATTTTCTACAAACTCTGCAGTAAAGCAGATGTAAGTTAAGCTTAAGCATTTCCCAAATACCAGCCTCCTTATATTGATTTTTATCACAAACATGGTTTGCTTCGTCACAACTTAATTTAATCTTACTCATAATTTAAAACCAACTTTTCTCCATGCAATCAGCCAAAGCAGTTCTTGCTCTATGGACGATTACCCAAAGGTTAGACGCAGTAATGTCTAATTCATTACATATTGTTTCTGTCTCATAGCCTAAAATCGTTTTCATTTTAAAAACTTCAGCTTGTTTCTGAGGTAATTTAGCTAGGCAATCGTGGATTGCATCACCAAGTTCTGAATTTTCTAAAGTGTCTTCTGCAGTTTTATCAAAAGGGTCTGCTACGCGCTCTTCTAACCAATCTCCTTCAGATTCGACATCGCTATTATAACTCATTCTAACTTCGGCTTTACCTTTTTTAGAATTAATTTTACGGTAGTGATCAATTACTTTTCGTTTTAAAATAGAAATTAACCATGTACGCTCACTAGCTTCACCTTTAAAATTAACCATTGATTTGAGGCCTGCCAAGAATGTTTCCGAAACTAAATCTTGTGCAATCTCTCTATCGCTGACACGTGTAATGGTGTAGTTAAAAAGATAATCAGAATATAATTTTATCCAATTATTTGGATCTATCTTATGATTCGCCATTTATGTTATCATTGCTTTTTCAAAAATAGGATAAATAAATGAGAACTAAATTATGATTTCACAAGGCTTTCTATAGCCTTTTCAATAGTGTTATATTTAAAATAGAAACCTTCATCTATCAATTTTTTAGGAATAACATTTCTACTTTTTAACACTAATTCTGATTCTGTTCCAATGATTTTAGCGCCAATTTTCAGTAACCATTTTGGATGTGAAATACCAAACGGAATGTTTAAAGCTTTACGGAATGTTAGCATTAAATAGGTGTTCGTTGTAGGCTTTGGGGCAACGATATTAAATGTGCCTTCTAAGTTTTGGTCAATTAAAAAGCTAACAGCACGAGCAAAGTCTATTTCATGAATCCAACTTACCTTTTGTTTGCCGTGCCATTGTTTTCCTCCAAGTCCAAATTGTGTCAATCGTTTTAAAGGAATAAGTGCACCACCTTTTTTTCCTAAGACTATTGAGGTTCTTAGAATGATATGTTTTGTTTTTGGTGTTATAGTTTTATTAAATGCTGCTTCCCAAGATTTGGCAATATTCATTGAAAAGTCGTCGCCTATGTTACCATTAACTTCCGTCATTTCTTTTGTGTATGAAACCTCATATATTGTAGATGTAGACATATTTAACCAAACTTTAGGTGGGTTTTTACACAGGTTTACGGCTATACCTAGTACGTTAGTAGAATCTATTCGAGAGTCATGTATAAGTTTTTTATTGACTTCTGTATATCTACAATCTACAGACTTTCCCGTGAGGTTGATTAGAACGTCGGTTTCACCTAATGTTTTAGTCCAATAATCTAAATCTTTAGCATTCCAATAGATATCATTACTTTGTTTAGGTGTTCTCGTTAAAATATAAATAGTATGACCAAGCTTTGTGAAGTAGTCTGTTAAGACTTGTCCAAGAAATCCGCTTCCGCCAGCTATTGTGATTGTTTTAGTTTCCATATATTTTCAGTATTAATTTTTTATTTAGCTTTGGTTGCACTAATAATATAGTACCCAAAACTCTTCATGTGTAAACCAGTGAGTAATGCATAGAATGATCCTTTCAAATTAAGAAAGCTCTCTCGTTTTATGGTCTTAAAGCTTAATAGTTTTTTAATTATAAAACTTGTAATTGCGAAAGGAACATGCAAAACAGATGGTGCAACTCTAAAAGAAATGTCGTCTATTTTAATAGTTTTAAAACCTATATTCTGTAGTTGCTCTTTAATATAAGTATGTGTTTCCAATTTTTCTAAACTCCAATGACTACAGAGTTTATGGTATGAGTATTTCGCGCCGTTGCAGAGCTGAGATTTGTCTTTCTTTAAAAAGGCATCAGCAATAACTAGACGTCCACCAGGCTTTAAAATTCGGTACACTTCTTTTAATGAATTTTTGTTATGACCAGAATGACAAAAGCTTTCTATAGCAACTGCAGAGTCGAATGAATTAGATTGAAACGAGGTGTTGTTATAGTTTTCTTTTAGAATAATACCATTTTTACCTTTCAGTAATTCATTGCCTTGTTGTAATTGAAAATTAGACAAGGTTACACCATAAGCTATTACATTTTTATACTGTTTTAGTGCGTAACGCATCGTGCCTCCCATACCGCAGCCCAAGTCTATTAATCTGTTTTTTGCTTTATTAATGTTTAAGCGTTTAAGTACTTGTGAATTCATTTGATTGAGCATTGTATCTCTTTTAAAAGGATTGGTCTTAAAAGGAATAAAATAGCCAAAGTGCATGTTGTAGTCGTTACTCCAAAATTCGTAATCTTCTGTAGCTTCGTTATAGAAATCGATCATTTCTATTTTGCTCTGTTCTGAAAGATTTTGATGTGTTATCGTTTGTGTTTCCATAATAATTAAATTTTATAGGATTGCACTGATATTATAAACAAGTAACCAAGTATAAACTACAACGAACATTGTAAATAGCGTATTCATAAAATAGCTACCTATTTTAAAAATAAGCTGTTGTGGTATTTGATACATTGGGTAATACGCAATTTGAGTTGCAACCTTACCAATCCAATAAGTAGCAATAAGTCCGGTTATGGCAATGGCTAAAGATGTCCCGTTTTTTAAATCATTTGGAAGTAAGATTGCTATTAAGCCAAATGAAAAATTTAGACCTTGAATATACCTTCCGTATGTTTTAGCTATTTCTTGGTTTAAGGGTTTTAGTTGTTTAACATCAGTGTACCAATCAAATACCTTATGCCTAATGTATGGATAGATAAGCGCTGTGAAAATTTGACCACATCCTCCAAGAATGATAAGCCAGTTTGGGATTTGAATATTCATAATTTATTTGTTTTTAAACTTTCAGAAAATATTGAAAGTTTTATTAAAAAAAATATGATTTATTTAATGAGTTTAAAAACAGACTTTGTTAGCCAGTTTTGTTTTTGATTTACTAATTTATTCATCAACGTATCTAAATCGTCAGTAAGCTCTTTTAAGGCTTTGGTTTGTTTTATTAGTTCTTTAGTTTTTGCAGTACCATCGTCTGTGATAGTAGAGACGTCTTGCAATACTTTTATAACAGGTTTAATTTCTCTTCGACTACGTTCTTTTGCAACGATGCGTGCCAGTTCTTGTACGTCTTTTTCAGTAGTAAAAAACTCTTTACGTTCACCAGCTATTAAAACCTTAGTTACAATTCCCCAATCCATTAGTTGACGAAGATTCATACTTGTATTGCCACGAGATATTTTAAGATCTGCCATGATATCTTCCATAGACAAAGGTTTTGTGGAAATAAAAAGAAGTGCTTGTATCTGAGCCATAGCCTTGTTTATGCCCCAAAGTGTTCCTAAACTTCCCCAAGTACTTATAAATTTATCTTTTGCTTCTTGATATTCCATAAAGTAAATATACAATAATTATTAAACTTTCAATAATTATTGAAAGTTTAATTTATTTGCAAATGAATATGATCATCGTGTCTAACAGCTTTACAACCATGAAATCTAACTTTAGATTCTCTACTTAGGCTTAATGATTGTTTTAAATGGGGTTCTATAAAGAGCTTTTCTGTAGAAGAAATGGATAATAATTGCTTAATTAATTGAGTTGTTCTTTTACTATCCAATTTCAATTTATTGTTAATCCCAAAACTTAGATACTTTGTAAAATCGTACTGCCAATTACCTTTTTTAATACAAGTCTTTGAAGTGTAGTTTTTTTCTGAATTTGCAAATGCACCATAACCAGACGTACTCGGTTTTTTGTTGCTTTCCTCCCCTAATTCGTTTAGATACATAAAGGTGATATCAATCTTTTTTCCATCATTATGACTTAAATGTGGTAGTAATGGATAACCCTTAAAAAAGGGGAAATTAGCATCTAAATAAATGATAGATATATTAGAAGAGGCCAGGTTTTCGCTAGAGCTAATAAGTTCACGCTTTAATCTTGGTACAACATAGTTTCTAAATGCTAATGGATAAAACCAATTAATCGGTTTTAAGCTTTGATTAAAAACAGGTAACTGTTCTCTCCCAAAGTAGGAGGCAACAGGTGGTACAATTATTAAGTTAAAAATGAAATAAAGCAATGGGAAAATAATCCGTTTTTTCTTTTTTAGCTTGTTTGAAATTAAAAGACTTATTATCCAAATTACACCACCAACCTGCGTTATTATGGTTAGTAGTGTAATTATAATTAAATGTGCAAATAACTTTAATACACTCATTAAAACTAAACGGAGTAAGTTGTTGGTTTATTTTATCAATCCAGCACGTCTCAGTAAAGCTTCAGGTTTTGGCTCTTGTCCTCTAAACTTTTTATACAATGTCATTGGGTTTTCTGTACCGCCTTGTGATAAGACAAAAGCTTTAAATTTGTTCGCAACTTCTTTATTAAATATACCTTCTTCTTTAAAGTATTCAAAAGCATCTGCATCTAAAACTTCAGCCCACTTGTAGCTGTAATAACCAGAGGAATAACCACCTTGAAAAATGTGTGCAAAAGAAGTGCTCATACAATTTTCTGCAACATCTGGATATAAGCTTGTATCACCAAAAGAAGCAACTTCATAAGCTTTTACATCATTAATTTCTGATGGATCAACACCATGCCAAGACATATCTAATAACCCGAAACTTATTTGACGTAAGGTTTGCATGCCTTCATGAAACGTTGATGAGGATTTTATTTTTTCGATGAGTTCCATCGGTATAACAGCACCAGTTTCATAATGCGTGGCGAATAATTTTAATGTTTCTTCTTCGTAACACCAGTTTTCCAAAATCTGACTTGGCAGTTCTACAAAATCCCAAAAAACACTTGTGCCAGATAAACTAGGATAGGTTGTATTAGCTAAGATGCCGTGTAGAGCATGTCCGAATTCATGAAATAATGTAGTTACTTCATTGAAGGTTAGTAATGACGGTTTGCTTTTTGTGGGTTTTGTGAAATTACAAACGATAGACACATGTGGCCTTTCATTAATACCGTTTTTTATCATCTGTGGTTTGTAAGATGTCATCCAAGCTCCATTACGTTTTCCTGCTCTTGGGAAAAAGTCAGCATAGAAAATAGAGACTAATTGACCATTATGATCTTTAATTTCATAAGTTAAAACATCGTCGTGGTATTTATCTATAGTATTTATCTCTTTAAATTGTAATCCAAATAATTTTTCGGCAACAGTAAATGCTCCTGCGATAACATTTTCTAATTTAAAATAAGGCTTCAGCTGTTCATCATCTAAACTGAATAATTTCTGTTTCAACTTTTCAGAATAATAACCAGAATCCCACTTTTGTAAATGGTCAATACTATCTAGATCTTTGGCAAATGCTTCTAGCGTGGCAAATTCTTGGACAGCAGCTGGCTTTGCTTTTTCTAATAATTCATTTAAAAATGTAGTCACCTTTTCTGGTGTTTGCGCCATGCGTTCTTCTAACACAAAATGTGCATGAGTTTTATAGCCTAAAAGTTGTGCGCGCTTACACCGTAATTTTGCAATTTTAAGAACATTGTCTTTGTTGTCTAGTTCATCATTATTAAATCCTTTGCTGCCAAATGCTTTAGAAAGTTTTTCACGAAGTTTTCTTGAATCAGCATAAGTCATAAAGGGAATATAACTCGGGTAATCTAACGTAATTAACCAACCCTCTTTGTCTTTGCTCTCAGCTAATTGTTTTGCCGCTTCTTTAGCACCTTCTGGTAAACCTGACAAATCAGATTCGTCAGTAAGATGCATTTCAAATTTATTAGTTTCAGCTAAAATGTGCTCGCCAAATGTTAGTTTTAGATGGCTTAATTCTTTATCGATGGCTCTGAGTTCTTTCTTTTTATCTTCAGCTAAGTTGGCTCCGTTTCTCGAAAAACCTTTATATTTTTTACTTAAAAGCGTCTCTTGTTCTGTCGTTAAATTTAAATCTGCTTTAGAATCATAAACTGATTTTACACGTTTAAATAAATCTTTATTAAGTGTAATGTCATTACTAAATTCTGAAAGTAAAGGTGAAACCTCTTGAGCAATTTTTTGAATTGCATCATTGGTTTCAGCAGAATTTAGATTGAAGAAAATACTTGACAAGCGATCCAATTCCTCACCCGAATAATCTAAGGCTTCTACGGTGTTTTTAAATGAAGGCTTATCATTAGAATTAACAATAGCATCTATTTCTGATTTTGCTCTTTCAATTCCTGCTTTAAAGGCAGGTAAATAATTTTTAGTTTTTATTTCTGAAAAAGGTGCAGTCTTATATAGTGTTGTAAACGGTTTATTGAGTATCGTCATTTTGTTGCTGTGTAAGTATTCTTACGTATTATATTGATAATGTGAATTTTAACTAATATTTAAGACTCTTAAAATCAGATGTTAGTTATTGTTTTGTTTATCTTTGTATTGTCTTTATGTAAACAAATTTTTTCATAAAGAATTGATTAATAGCTTAAAAGCCTTAGCGAAAGTTGAGGCTTTTTTTAAAGGTCTTTAGCAGATTTAATCACTTTAACTTTTAGTCCTTCTTTGTAGATCATTATTTTATCTAAAATACATTGGTCTGAGGTACCCAAAATTTGAGCGGCTAAGATTCCAGCATTTTTTGCACCATTTAAAGCGACAGTTGCTACAGGTACTCCTCCAGGCATTTGTAAAATTGATAGAATAGAATCCCAACCATCTATAGAGTTACTGCTTTTTACAGGTACACCAATAACTGGTAAAGGAGAAAGTGAAGCAACCATACCAGGTAAATGTGCTGCGCCTCCTGCACCAGCAATAATTACTTTGATACCTCTTGTATGAGCGTTTTTACTAAAGTCGAATAGTTTTTCTGGAGTACGATGTGCCGAAACGATATCGACTTCAATTTCAATATCAAACCCTTTTAATATATCTATAGCGTCTTGCATTACTGGCAAATCGCTTTTGCTTCCCATTATTACGGCTACTTTACTCATAATTTATTCGCTAATTACTTCGATTGTACGTTTTACTTTTTCTGCGATTACTCGTGCTACGGCAACATTTTTGTTTACAATAGTTACGTGTCCCATTTTACGAAATGGTCTCGTCTGTTTTTTACCATAAATATGTGGTGTAACTCCATTCATGGCTAAAATGGTTTCAATATTTTTATAGACTACGTTGCCAGTATGGTTTTCTGCACCTACTAAATTTACCATAACTCCAGCAACTTTACTTTCTGTATTTCCGAGAGGCAAACCTAAAATACATCTTAAGTGTTGTTCAAATTGTGACGTGTAACTCCCTTCAATACTGTAATGACCAGAATTATGTGGTCTTGGAGCAACTTCATTAACTATAATTTCGTCATTTTCAGTTTGAAACATCTCAACAGCTAACAAGCCAACGTGTTTAAAAGCAGCTGCAGTTTTAAGTGCAACTAACTCCGCTTTTTTAGCAATAGTATCAGGTATTCTTGCAGGACAAATCACATATTCAACTTGGTTCGCTTCAGGATGAAATTCCATCTCAACCACAGGATATGTTTTTAATTCTCCTTTTTCGTTTCTTGCAACTATAACAGCCAATTCATTTTTAAACGGAATTAATTCTTCCGAAATGCACTCTACATTAGGTAAATGCTCTAAGTCAGATGCTTGTTTCACAACTTTTACGCCTGTACCATCGTAACCAAACCGTGCACTTTTCCATACAAACGGATAGCTTAGTCCACCATTCTCAACAGCCTCATCAATTTCTGACGTGTATGCAAACCGAGAAAAATTAGCAGTTGGTATATTATTATCGCGATAAAATAATTTTTGAGTAGCCTTATTCTGTATTGTACGTAGGGTTTTAGATGAAGGAAAAACTTTTACACCTTCATTTTCAAGTGTTTCTAAAGCATCTACATTTACGTTTTCTATTTCAATTGTGAGTACATCTACGTTTTTTCCAAAGTTAACTACGGTGTCGTAATCTAGTATATCACCAATGGTAAACTCATCACATGCCAATCGTGATGGTGCATCAACACTTGGATCTAGTACACAGGTATAAATATCAAATTTGCGTGTATCGTATAAAATCATTTTACCTAGTTGGCCACCACCAAGAATACCGAGTTTAAAATTGGAAGAAAAATAGTTCATCAACTTTAGGTGTTTCCATACAAATCGGAAACTTTTTTAAGATTAAAATGTCTGATTATGAGTTGCAAAAATAAACTAATTATAGAACAAAATTCTAAAATCACAAATCAAAAATAGTCTATAGTTAATCAAATGATTATCTTTGCATTTCTAAAATAATAACGCTGTGATTAAGCTTCACGATTTATACTTTAAACCTTTTATTTCTGAACAAGAAATAGATACCGCTGTGCAGAATATGTCAGATGCTATTGCAAAAGATCTTGGAGACGAAATGCCAGTCTTTATAGGTATTTTAAATGGGTCTTTTATGTTGGTTAGCGATTTTGTAAAAAAATATCCAAAGCCTTGTGAAGTTACATTTATAAAATTAGCGTCTTATGAAGGGGTTAAGTCCACTGAAGATATTCAACGTTTAATTGGATTAACACAAGATTTATCTGGCAGAACAGTTGTTATTTTAGAAGACATCATAGATTCAGGAAATACACTCGAAGAAGTACATCGTATTTTTGAAAATGAGAATGTAAAACAATTGCTCATAGCAACGTTGTTTTACAAACCTGAAGCTTATAATAAAGACTTTAAACTCCATTACGTTGGTATGGAAATTCCTAATAAATTCATTGTAGGCTATGGCTTAGATTATGATGGTTTGGGAAGAGACTTACCAGAAGTATATCAATTAAAAACAACACAACACATGACTAATTTAGTCTTATTTGGCCCTCCAGGAGCAGGTAAAGGAACACAAGCTAATTTTT
>TARA_R100001369_G_scaffold63531_3_pt1 | contig 14350 bp, 16 predicted proteins | sample TARA_R100001369 | Tara Oceans TARA_R100001369 (sample SAMEA2621528) | marine metagenome | biome: marine biome (ENVO:00000447); feature: surface water layer (ENVO:00002042); material: "saline water (ENVO:00002010), including plankton (ENVO:xxxxxxxx)" | depth 5 m | reverse complement strand
GCAAGGCACGGTGCGCTTCAATACCTATCTGGGACTGGCCATCCTTGCGACCTTGGCCGGACCCGTGGGGATCGAACGGGCGGCGCTTTACCTTGCAATCGCAGTGCCCTTGGTCAACGTCCTGTCGATTATGGCTCTAACCGAGGCGGGGCAGGCCCGCCGCCCCCTTGCCATGCTCCGCACCATGGCGCGCAACCCGCTAATCCTGGCTTGTTTGGGGGGCATCGCGCTGGCGCTGACCGGGTGGGGCCTACCCTTTGGCACTGGGCACTTCCTTGACCTTCTGGCGCAAGCCAGCCTGCCGCTTGGTCTGCTTTGCGTGGGTGCTGCCCTGCAACCAGCTGCCCTGAGATGCGACGGTCTAACCCTGGTTGTAAGCGGTGCCCTACGCCTCCTGCTGATGCCCCTGCTCGCTACACTTATCGCGCGCACCGTCGGCCTTAGCGGGGTCGAGGCGCTCGTGCTGATCGTATTCTCAGCCATCCCAACGGCGCCCACTTCCTATGTATTGACCCGGCAACTGAACGGCGATGGCACGCTGATGGCAGGTATCGTCACCTCTCAGACGATTGCTGCCATCGCCACAATTCCGCTGGTTCTGTGGGTCCTCGGCCATTGATCACCATCCGATGCTTCAGAACTTGCGCTCGCATGCGCTCTACCACTTACAATCAAGCCACCTTCGGATGCCTTGAGGAAGCTGTGCCGCGGAATGCAGCGGTTGATGGATGACCGGTATTGGCCGTCCTCAACGAGCTGGATTTTCAGCACCTGCGAAATGCTGCGGGACGGCAATTGGTAAAGAGGGCGCGATTAGGACCTTCGCTGCGCACGGCCCTAATGACAGCTGAGCGGACAAAGTTACCGTTGGTCCAAAGTCCGCTTTAACTTGACGAGCCTTTAGCCTTCTCTGCGATTTTGGCGTTAAAGCGGTCGGTGTCGATCACCGCTCGCTGGTGACTGCCTTTTCCGATCAATCCAACATCATCGAATGCCTCAACTTTGAACGTGAGCATCCTGCGCTCTACGCCAGTCAGGCTGACTTCGGCCCGCACCGACATGCCTGGAGGGGTCGCGGCGGTGTGGCTGACGTTGATGTGTGTTCCGACCGTGTGTTCTCGTTCGTCCAAGTGGTCAGCGATGCACTCGATGCAGGTGGCTTCAATAAAACCGACCATCATCGCCGTCGCGAACACCGGCGGCATGTCAGCGAAGGCTGTCAGCTCCGCGCTGACATTCGGAACGGTCATTGAGGGCAGCACTGCCAGAGTGCCGGTGTGTTTCAAGCCGGGTTGCAGCGTGTCTTTCATAGGGGTCTTACCTTTCGGTCGGTTGGTCGGGATTGGAAGCGCGCGAAGCAGGCGATCCCGCCGCTCACAAGCGCAACGGCGATCAGTAAAGAAGGCGTGACAGCCGCTTTTAGAAAGATCAGCGACAGAACAGCGGCGGTGATCGGGCTGAGCGCCAGGAATCCCGTGACGAGGGTGGCTGGTAGTCTTTCGATGGCATGGAACCACAGAAGATAGCCGATACCGGAAGACAGGCCGATTGCCAAAACCAGCCACCAGATCAGGCCGGACCACTGATCCGGCGTCACAGCAGACGGCAGAATGATCGCAATAAATCCGAGCGGCACCATCGAGGCTGTGAAGGCAACCGTGCTGATCTTGATCGTGCCGTAGCGTTTCAGGGCCACCCGTGCGGCGCTTGTGTAGAACACGGCGGTATTCAGCAGCGCGATCATCACGCCGATCTGGCCGAGGCCGAGCAGGATGATCGGGAGCCAGTCGGATCGAGCCACCGGCGTGGATGGTTTCAAGAGCAGGAGGGGGAACAGAAACAGCAACGCGATGCTGTATCGCAGCACTCCCAACAGACCGACGCCGACATCACCGACGACGAGCTGGCTGGCGAACAGCGCGGCCCCCACCTGTATGCCCGTCAACAGACCTGCGACCGCGCCTGACCCTTCCGTCACAGATCGCGGCCCCAGACCTGACCGACCAGATCTTTACCAAAGCTATGATGCGGCTCTTCTTCCAGAAGCTCGAATCCGGCCCCTTCGTAGATACGCCTTGCGGAGACCAGCACATCGTTTGTCCAGAGGATCATGCGCTTATAACCCTTGTCGCGGGCGAACCGCATGGTTTCCTCAACAAGCCGCCGTCCAAGGCCGAGACCGCGCGCGCTCGCATCCACGTAGAGCAAGCGCAACTTGGCGGTGTCGTCATCCTGTCGAACGATGAAGACCGACCCGATGACCTCTCCCTCGCGTTCAGCGACCCAGCAGCGTTCACAGGAAGGATCGTAGGTCTTGGCAAACTGGCCGACAATTTCCGCGACCAGCGCCTCGAAGGTCCAGTCCCAGCCGTATTCCTTGGCGTAGAGACGCCCGTGTTGGTAGGTGATCCAGCCCAGATCGCCGGGTTCGGGATCGCGCAGGACAAAGGTTGCTTCCTTCGATCCATCGCCCAACAGACGGCGCACCTTGCCCATTGCACCGATCAGCTCGCGCTGTTCCCGGTCGGAAAGCTTTTCGAGCATCGCCGCCGCCTCATTCGCCGACGCATCGTTCAATCCCTTGAAGACAGCGCGCCCCTTTTCCGAAAGCGTGAGGGCCAGACGCTTAGCGTTCTGCTCTGATGGCACACGGTCCATCAGCCCCTCGTCAGACAAGCCGGTGACGATCCGGCTGAGGTAGCCGGTATCCATTCCAAGAGCTTCGCCGAGATCGCGGGCAGATGGAGGACCTTTGGGCGGTGCATTCGCCACTTCGTAGAGGACACGGACTTGGGGCAGCGTGTAGTCCGATGCCAGAAGATGTTCATTCAAAGCGCCCACCAGTCGCGTGTGGAATCGATTGAACTCCCTGAATTGTGCGACGCGATCCTCCGACATATTGACTCTTTCCCGTATATGTTGACTTTAGCAACATACTCGCATGGAGGAAATTTGCAATGACGGAAAACGATGGCCACAGCGCAGCGCGGCGCATGTTCGAGGGCGATGCCCTCATGCGGCAATTCGGGGCGACGCTCGATAGCGTGGCCGACGGTGCGGCCACCCTGTCACTGACAGTCGGTGAAAGCATGGTCCAGGCTCACGGCACCTGTCACGGTGGCACTATTTTCGCGCTGGCGGACGCGGCGTTCGGCGTTGCCTGCAACAGTGGTGAGCATCCCGCCGTCGCGCAGCAATGCTCGATCAACTACTTGCGTCCGGCGAACGTCGGGGACCGGTTGACGGTCGAGATTACCCGTCGCTCCGAGAGCGGGCGCACCGGCGTTTATGACGGATCAGTCGTAGCCGGAGACGGAACACTGATCGCAGAGTTCCGGGGGATTTCCCGCAGCCTGCCGCCTCGAAAGTAAGAAAGCCGCCATTCGCTGCATCCTGACCGATGAGCATGTAGGGCTCACTGCCGACTTTCGCCGCGTCTGCACACGAAATTAGCGCGAAAGCGGAAGGCGAGCGGCGGCAGTGCGGACAGAGTGCAGTTTCGCCGCGGCTACTGTAATCGCTGTTTCCTCCTTTTTTAATCCTGCATCAAACGGTGACACCATCACCGTCGGTGAAGCTGGTTTAAGGAATGCCATTGCATAATTGGTTAAATCACCCTTGGCGCAGACGACATGCCACCTACTGAATTATGACGCACTACATACAATCGGCCGCTTTTGCCTTCAAGTTAAAGAAAATATGGAACGTCAAAATATTGCTTGGTGACCTGACGTCAGACGGCGGGGGCAAATTCTTTAATCGAATAGCCAGCTTCACGACCATCTGACTGTGTTGGAAACAAAACGTCTTCGATCTGAATAGTTTGGTCCAGCTCAACGAAAAACGTTGTTCCAGGCCCAACATTCTTTGTGTAGCTGATTAGACCGCCATGGGCCTCCATGATGCGACGAGAGATATTCATTCCCAGTCCGGTTCCGCTAAAGCTCCGGGACTCGGTCGCGTCAATCTGGCTGAACCGGTCAAAAACTTTGGCGGCATCGGCTTCTGCAAGCCCAATCCCAGTGTCGCAGACAGATACTCTTACACGCCCCTCCAGCTGTGAAACTGTTATCGTCACAGTCGATTTAGGCGCGGAAAATTTGGCTGCATTTGATAGGATATTCGATAAGACCTGTGACAACCTTTGAAAATCGCCAAGCGCCACGATAGGCTGAGATTCACTTTTGAAATCAAGCTTAATCCCAAGCTGATCAGCGTAAGGCTCGTTAGCCGTAACTGAATGCCTTACCAAATCAACAACATCGATCTTATCAATGTTATAAGACATGCTGCCGGACTCAATTTTCTGTAAATCAAGAATATCATTGATAAGAGTTATCAGAATGCTGCAATTTCGCTGAGCAATATGCACAACCGAATTGATCCGGTTAGGCAGCTCTCCAAAATGGCCAGACCCCATAATATCAATTGCACCCCGGATAGATGTTAATGGTGTGCGAAGCTCATGGCTCATAGTAGAAAGAAAGTCAGATTTAACCCGCAACGCATCGGCTGTCGTTTCCTGTTGATGTCGCAAATCATCCAGTTGACGGACGTTTTCTTTATAGAGAGCACGATGAACTCGGGAACAATCCACTACGAAGTAGAGCACAAAAAATGAGGCAAATAGCTGTGCCCACAACTCTGAATGAATGTCCGCCCCCGTCGTATAAACATCGTATATCGGAATAAATGCGAATGCGATGCCATATAGAGAAAGCCTGATAATCAAAACTGAAAATACTTGGTGATTGCTCATTGCAGCAAATATGGCGGCTGAAAAAAGGAAGAAGAGCGAGATGAAGTGCGACCCGGGGCCTTGAATTATTGCGACAGCGATCGCGTAAGACACGATGATCGACGAGCTTATTATAGTGCTCACCAATAGCTGAATATAGAGTGACCTTTCCGTATCAGATCGGCGACTATCCCATCGAATTATCCTACGAAGAACAGAGAAATCGTATAGTTCAGATACGGAGATCATGGCGGCCAAGACAAGTGCCAATGTGAGGCTGTAATAAAAACCAGCAAGCACCAAAGCCGCAGAAAATGTAACTATTCTCTGTGAAATAGATTGGATCGTTATTTCGGCGAAATCCTTTAGCTGGCGAATAAAATCGTCATCTCCGTTCGTCACTTCTGAACGTGTCCCTTGCGATATTTTTTTGGTCACCGCTGTATCCTCTGCCCGTGAATTTTGTGGTGCCAAGCTCAATAAGTTATGTATTTTTCGTAAAGTTCGCTCTATGCGTGCGCTAACAATGCGGCATGAATATGGAGCAGATTTGTTCAGCCCCGCTAAACTTCCCGGCGTTGAGCTTGACCCTGACATGGGTCGCACAACACGACAGCTATGCTGTGCGGTCCGGAGAGCATATGCTTTGTGATGGTCACATCAAACCCACCATCTCGGGCGTAAACGTGCATAGCCACAGGGGGTTAACGCCGAGGTCAACACTCCAAGCCTGTCGCATTGGCCCCATAACTATAACTTTAATAGATTGTGTTAGCCGCCGTATCAATTGAGCGGTTACTCTTGATCCTATGCAGCCTGCGACGAACTTTTAGCGACTTGCAAGGGCAAAAGGACCGTGAACTTGGCACCATCGCCAGGCCTGCTGTCCACGGTTATCGTTCCGTCCAGGCGTTCGACTGTCCGCTTCACGATTGTCATACCCAAACCGGTCCCTCCATACGTCCGGGCGATACCTGCGTCCGCCTGCGCAAACTCCTCAAATATTCTCGCGTGATCAGCCGGCGCAATCCCGATTCCCGTATCGCACACCTCGATCACAATCTGGCCGTAGGAGTCCTCCATCAGTCGCACCTGGACACAACCGGAATCGGTGAACTTAACCGCATTTCCCACCAGATTCTGTATGATGGTGGCCAACGCCTTTCGGTCAACAAAGTAGGTATTTTCACCAAGCTGGTTGTCGATTTCGAGTGCCACTGATTTTGTTTCCGCAAGCGGTGCAAACTCGGACAGAACGTCGTCAATAAGATCGACAAGCAGGGTTTCTTCCAGAACGGATTCGGTCTGCCCCGCATCAATCTTGGCGAGATCGAGAACATCGCCTACAAAGGCCATTAGCTTGTCTGCTGATCGGGTCAGGATGTCATTCAGGCGCGCCGACTGCTGATCTGATTTGGACTGGCTTAGCATCTTGATCGAAGCGATGATGCCAGTCAGCGGCGTCCTGATTTCATGACTGACATGAGCGATGTAACTGCTGCGGCTTGCGAGAACGTTCTGAAGCCGCTCCCGGGCTATGCGTTCTTCCAGCGCCAGCGTCCGTGCTTTAATGATGTCATCGACGCAGCGTGCAAGATTTTCAAGCATTTCAATGTCGCGAGCTGACCATTCTCTGGGCGCATGGGTCATACAACACAGGGCACCAATTACCTTGCCGGTCGCTGTGTGGATAGGACTTCCGATATATGAACGTAGATTCTGCTCTCTCAAGAATTGGTTGGACTGAGTGCGTCGGTCGTTCTGTAAATCAGGGATCTCTACGGTATGGCGAGTTTCGAGAACGTGCCTACAAATCGAATCGTCGAGACTCATTTCGCAGTGATCCATCGGATCAAAAATCGGACCAACAGATGCAGCGATGAGTTGCCGCCCCTCCACTACTTCAAGAACTGAGACATGAGATATAGGTGCTTGAAGAAAGCATCCTGCTAATTTGACAACATTGAGAATGCTATCGTCGATCCCCTGATGTAGAAGGCCAAGCGCTTCAAATGTATAAGCTTTTGCCAAGATGCTCTCCTCGGCTTTGCGCCATAGCGTTGCCCTTTTAAGTTGTAGTCTTAAAGTGGCGAATGGGGCTTAATTATGGCGCGACGTATGGTCAAGTTCTTGAAATCTTGCCTGATGTTAATTTCGTTTGACTGGTGAATACTCTGGACCAAGCCACGTTTGCGTCTCACTATGGCCGCACCACGTTCCGTCCGGACACCTTAAAATTTCATAACCAAACCTGCCGACCGGTTCGCACTGTGAATGTGCAGCGAAATGCTACATAATTATTATTCAAATAAACCCTGAATAGGTCCGCTGCCCTTATAGAAGATCAGCTGGAAATCCGGTATGCGGCTCCGATGGCGCGGCTACAGAGCGGTTCAGCCCCCCCAAAAAACATCATCCGAGTAAGCGGAAGGGTTGCATGGATGAACGGACAAGAATTGCGCGAAAAACCGGGACGCTGGCCAGCAGTGCGGCGAGTGCAAAAGCACATGAAACAGCCCGGCCCAGATTACCAGTCGCCGCTGCACTTCCGAAGCGAACAGCAGTGCCACCATTTTGAGTAGGACCGTTCTCATAGTGCTCGGCAACGTCGGATACTCACGCAAAATCAGCTCCCGTCCTCTGCATCGCGATTAGGTTTCAAAATTGGCCAAGGGCACCGTGACCCAAGATTTGGATGGCGTTGCTCGATAAACGCTTTGCCGAAACTGCGACGCGGCCTCTCATTTCAAGTGTTTGAGCGGCAGGTCGCAGCATGCAGTAAATCGGCGCGCTAATTCTCCATCACCGACAATCTTTACACCGAGATCCACGGGCGACATATCACTGTAAAAAACCCCCGCAAGCGGTGGGGCGGCAGGGGCCTCGAAGGTCAGGTCTGGCGACGCCGTCTCGCCGCGTTCAACCGGCATCTCTCCATTTTCGAGCCGAGCGACAAAACGTGCAGGACCAATCACAAAAGCTACCGTGAGAGTTAGATCGCGGGCGGCCTCACGATCCAGCATTGTCCGGAGCGAGAGCATGAAGGAGGCCGGCGAAAGCGGCAGCGTCGGATCGTGCAGCGGCGATGCGGCGGCCCAGCGGCCGATCTCTTGGATAAGCGGCTCGGCGGCGTAGCCCCATTCCGTCAGCCCATAGAGCTGCGCAGGTGCTGGTTCAGGTGCCGTCGATCTGAGGATCACGCCACTCGCCTCCAGCCCAGCTAACCGTTCGGTCAAGACCTTTGCACTAATACCCGGCAAGTTGGCGCGGATATCGGTGAAGCGCCGCGGCCCAAACATGAGCTCGCGAACAATCAGCAGGGACCATCGCTCACCCAGCAACTCCATGCCAAATGCGGTGCCGCAGGCATCTGCATACCATCGGCCATGGGGGCTCGATTCTGATCTTGTTTCTTTTTGTAACTTCATAGTTGATTTTTGTAACTTTTATTGCGTAGCCTGTCCATATCCGAAGTGCGACTCAGGAGGATGCGCAATGCCAAAGACAATCTTCATCAACCTGCCAGTCGGCGACGTGCCGAAGGCAACGGCCTTTTACTCAGCGCTCGGTTTCACGTTGAACCCAGCTTTCTCAAATGAGCAGGCCAGCGCCATGGCATGGTCCGACACCATCCACGTCATGCTGCTCGACCGTGCGTTCTATTCCAGCTTTACCGACAAACAGATAATCGATGCCAAAACCCAAAGCGGCGCGCTCCTGTGCCTGTCCTTTGACAGCAAGAACGCGGTGGACGCCATCCATAACAGCGCCACCACCGCTGGAGGGCGCGAGACCCGCGCCATCGAAGATAAGGGCTTCATGTATGGCGGTGCCTTCGAAGACCCAGACGGTCATGGCTGGGAGACCGTGTGGATGAACGTTGGCGCAGCGCCAGAGGGCGCGACGCACGCGAATGACGCGGCCTGAGCCGCTGCTAATTATGATCAATGCGCCTCGACTTTTTGTGCACCCCGCCACTGCCTCCGGCATGTGCCGGAACCGCAGTGCAAAACAGGAGGACTAATATGACATATATCGCTGGGTTCCTTACACCCGTTCCCGATGAAAACCGTGAGGCCTATATCGAAAGCGCCCGCAAGGCATGGCCGCTTTTCCGCGACTACGGCGCGCTGTCGACTATCGAATGCTGGGGGGATGAGATCCCTGACGGCACCCAGACCGACTTCAAGCGCGCCGTGGCATTGAAAGAGGGCGAGAGCGTTTGCTTTTCCTGGATCGTCTGGCCGGACAAGGAGAGCCATGATCGCTGTGGGGCCTCTATGGAAACGGACCCCCGCTGGCAGGAACTTTCTATGCCGTTCGACGGCAAGCGGATGATCTGGGGCGGCTTCAACACCGTCTTCGAAGCGAGTGCAAATTTAGCCGAATGACCCAATAACTGCGCAGGGAGCAGACTGATGACCAAACGCAAGGCCGCCGTTTTCCTCTGGTTCGATACCGATGCCGAACAGGCCGCGGAGTTCTATGCCGCCACCTTTCCCGACACTGGCATAGAGAATATCACCCATGTGCCCGAGGGCGTCCCCGGCATCCGCGCGGGCACGGTCCAGGTGGTTGAAATGACGCTTCTCGGCCTGCCTTACGCGCTCCTCAACGCCGGACCGCAGGTGCAGCCGAACGATGCCTATTCGTTGCAGGTCTATACCGACAACCAAGCGGAGACGGACCGGCTTTGGGATGCCATCGTCAGCAACGGGGGCGAGGCAATCATGTGTGGTTGGTGTAAGGATCGTTGGGGCTATCGCTGGCAGATCACGCCGCGGGTCCTTATGAGGGCGCTTTCTGACCCAGACCGCGCGGCCTCTGCACGTGCGCAGGCTGCGATGATGGAGATGAAGAAGATCGAAATTTCCTTAATTGAGGCGGCGCTCCGCGGTCCTTCCTGAGCATGACTGCGTCGCGTGGTCAAAGGGATCAGAAGCGGCGGTAAAAGTCAGGCGCTGTGCTCGACAAACCATCGAATTTCTACGGTGCTGCGCAAGAGATAGATGGCCGGTTTCGTTTGAGCGAAGTGCTGCGGGAAATCATAGAGCTAATGACCGGTTAGGGCCTTTCTCAACGAGCTTGATTGTCTGCACCTGTGAAATGCTGCGGGACGGCAATTGGTAAAGAGGGCTCACTGCCGGCTTTCGCCGCGGCTGCACACGAAATCAGCGCGAAATCGGAAGGCGAGCGGCGGCAGTGCGGACTTTCCTGCCATTCGCTGCGGACGCGAGAACCTGGCTGGCGCTGCCGCGGCGGACACTATCCTGGGCGGAAAGTGTGAATGCGCTGCGGCTGCAAACGGGCCAGGCCCCGTCGATGGAAGCTTACTTCCGCATGGCGCACAATTCGGGCTATCACTTGCTTCGCCACATGACTGCATCGACCCCTTCTTTATAAGCATCAGAGTATCGGATGCTGCACCTGCATACAGCAACTGCCAGCCCTTTTCGGACGGTCGGCAGGACCGCTGTCCGAAGATTATGTATCGCCAGAGCGAAAAATTGCGGCAATTCATGTCATCGCAGCCGGACCGACTTTCCTTCGCCCGGGATATCCAGTTTTTGATCAGAACCGTTGTCACCCCCGAGGAACTCTGGAGCAAAGCAACTTCCAAATCCGCATCCGGTCGAGCCAGAGATCGCGGGGCGTGCGGAACTGCTCTATCCTAATCTACATCCCCTCATGCCCCTTGGCGGGCAGCGCGATGTAGGTTCCGAGCAAGCGGTCCCACCCCGGCAGGTTGAAGCCATAGTTCGAATTGGTCCCGCGCGGATCGACGGAATGTTAGACGCGGTGCGTGTCGGGTGTGACGACGAAAAGCCGCTGCACGCGGTCCGAAGTTGTCCCGTCGTTGCTATAGATGAGATGACAAAACCGGACGCCCATCTTCTCGCCATTCTGGCAGACCGCCTTCGAGGCGCCTTGCGCTGAAGCCGTGCTTGCGAAGGGCCGCGACAGCTTGGTGCGCATAGACGCAATAGGGCCCTCTGCAATAGGCTATGATTTCGGCGGACTTATCCAGCTCCGGCATGATCTGCTCGAGTTCCGTCAGCGTCGTATTGAGCGCGCCTGGAATATGACCTGCCGCAAATTCATCTGCGGGGCGGACGTCGAGAACGGTCACCGACCCTTCAGCGATCCGGGCGGCGAGGTCCGCGCGGCTTACGGCCTCGGGAGCGTCCTCGCCCCCTGAGAGGCCGCGCAGGATGCGCTCGACCTGCGCGAGGTTCCGTTCGGCAACGATGCGCAAAAGGTCCATCAGCTCGAGCGTCTTCGCGTCGGTCAACCGATAGATCACTGCCTTGCCGTCGCGGCGGCTGGTGACCAGCGCCGCGCGGCGCAGTTGCTGCAAGTGCTGCGAACAGTTGGCGATGTTGAGGCCAGTCTTTTCCGCAAGCGCTTCCACCCCGCGCTCCCCTTGCGCCAGTTGTTCCAACAGCGAGAGCCGCGCCGGCGCGGACAGAGCGCGTGCGACGAGGGCGTATTCCTCCAGCAGGGCGGTCTTGGGACTGATTGACACCGGTTGTCTCCCAATATTATATCATTCAAGCGATAACTTGAATTATAGCGAATCTATCGCGCCCGACAAGCCCAAAGGCCCGCATCCATGTCAGAGACAATCCTTGCCGCCGAAGCGACGATCCGCCTTTCGATTTTTCTTGGCGTGCTGGCGGCAATGGCGCTTTGGGAAGTTGCAGCGCCCCGGCGTCGCCGGGAAATCCCTCGGGTGATCCGCTGGACGAACAACCTGGCGCTCGTCGTGGTCGACACGATCATCCTGCGGCTTTCGTTTCCCGTCATTGCGGTCGGGCTTGCGGTGGTCGCCGAGGATCGTGGCTGGGGCCTGTTCAACAACATCGACGCCCCGCTCTGGGTGGCCGTCGTCGTCTCGATGCTGCTGCTGGATCTCGCGATCTACCTCCAGCACGTGATGTTCCATGCGGTGCCGGGCCTCTGGCGGCTGCACCGAATGCACCACGCCGATCTCGATTTCGACGCCACGACCGGCTTGCGCTTTCACCCGGTGGAAATCGTGATCTCCATGGGGATCAAGCTGGCGATGGTCGCGGCGCTTGGCCCGCCCGCTGTCGCGGTGCTGCTGTTCGAGGTGATCCTGAACGCCACCGCGCTCTTCAACCACGCCAATATCGACCTGCCGCGCCCGGTAGACCGTGTGCTTCGCCTCTTCGTGGTGACGCCGGACATGCACCGTGTCCACCATTCCATCGACCCGCACGAGACCAATTCGAACTATGGCTTCAACCTGCCTTGGTGGGACTGGCTTCTGGGCACCTACATCGCACAGCCCGCCAAGGGCCATGAGGGGATGGAGATTGGGATAGAGCAGTTCCGCACGCCCCGCGATCTCTGGCTTGACCGGATGTTGATCCAGCCCCTGCGCGGCCCGGCATCGGGCCATGCGCTCGATCCGCGGAACACGACAAAGGAGCCCACTGAATGACCGCAAGCAAATTTACGCGCGGCATCCGCGAGAACCGGGTTCAGGTCGCGCATCAACTGATCCAGGTTATGCTGGTGGGTTTCGCGATCGGCATGACCCGCACCGTTATCCCAGCATTGGCCGAGAGCGAATTTGGGCTCGAGCGCGGCTCGTTCCTCTTGCTCGCCTCCTTCGTCGTGGCCTTCGGCGCGGTGAAGGCGGTGATGAACTTCGTCGCCGGGCGCTGGTCGGAGCGGGTCGGGCGCAAGCGGGTGCTCTTCTGGGGTTGGGTCGTGGCGCTGCCGATCCCGGTGATGATCTGGTATGCGCCGGACTGGAACTGGATCGTCGCGGCGACCGTGCTTCTGGGTGTCAATCAGGGCCTCTGTTGGTCGATGACGCAGACCGCGAAACTCGACATCACCAAGGCCGAGGAACGCGGGCTCACCATGGGGCTGAACGAATTCGCCGGCTATGTGGGCGTGGCGATCGCTGGCGTCCTGACGGCCTATGCCGCCGAATGGCTGGGGGCACGTGTTGGCTTGCTGGTTTTCGGGATGGCTGTCGTGATCCTCGCGCTGGTCCTGACGGTGGTCTGGGTCAAGGACACGCTCCCTTGGGCCAAGGCCGAAACCGCCGCGCACAAGGCCGCACCGCCGAAATCCCTGCCGCGCTATCCTCAGGGCGTGTCCGATCATCCCACAACGGGAGAAGTCTTTGCCCTGATGACCTGGCGCGACCGCCGCCTGTTCGCGATCAGCCAGGCGGGGCTTGTCGAGAAGTTCGTCGATGCGCTGGTGTGGGCTCTGTTCCCGGGCTTTCTGGTGGGCCAAGGCGCCAGCCTGACCGAGGTGGGCTGGATCGTCGGCACCTATGGGTTCGTCTGGGGCGGCTCGCAGCTGTTCACCGGGCGGCTGTCGGATCATGTTGGCCGGTTTTGGCCCAACGTGCTTGGCATGTGGATCAGCGGCGCGGGGGTGGCGATGGTGGTCATGGGCACGGGCGCGCTCTGGTGGTCGGTCTCGGCGGGCGTGGCGGGCTTTGGCATGGCGCTGCTCTACCCGAACCTCTCGGCGGCCGTGGCTGACATCACGCCTCCCGCTTGGCGCGGCTCGGCCATCGGCATCTACCGTTTCTGGCGCGATCTGGGCTACGCCATCGGCGCGCTTGGCCTCGGACTCGCCGCGAGCCTGACGGGGGCGGCAGAGGCAGCCTTCTGGTTCGTCGCGATCTCGATGTTCGTGTCCGGTGCCGTGTTGTTCTGGCTTGGTGAGGAAACCCACCCGCGGCTGAACCCCGCCAAGTCGGAGACAGCTGATGCGTAACGCCTCGACCCGCCGTCTTGGTCTGCTGTCGATCCTGCTGGGATTCGTTTCCCTCGCGCTTCTTGCGGTCGCGGTCTGGGGCTTCCGGTCGGGAGGATGGCCCTGGCCGCAGGCCTATGACCTTGCCGGCTGGGCAGCCTGGGCAGCGGGTGCCGGCATAGTCGCAGCACTGGTCGGGTCGGTAGTCGGGCTTCGCCGCAGGCAGGGCGGCGCCGGTGCGGTCCTGTTGGGGCTGATCCTGTCGCTGCCCGTCGCGGGCCTCGGCGCTGCCTTCGAGATCGCTGCCCGCACCACGCCGCCGATCAACGACATCTCGACCGACACCGAAGACCCGCCCGTGTTCTGGTTCACCGCCACGCCCAGCGACTACCCGGCGCAGAACGCCGAGTCGCAGCAAGTAGCTTACCCACAGGTGCGCCCGCTGGACCTGCCGCTGCCCGTTGACGACGCCTTCGTTTCGGCGCTCGCCCTCGTGGAAGAGCGCGGCTGGGTGGTGCTGTCGGCTGACCCCGCAGAGAGCCAGATCGAGGCTATCGCGCGCAGTCGCCTGTTTGGCTTTGAGGACGAGGCCGCGATCCGTGTCACCGAGACTGACACCGGCACTCGTATCGACATGCGCTCGCGCTCGCGCTTGGGCCAGATCGACCGCGGTGCCAATGCCCGGCGCATCGAATCCTTCCTCGCCGATCTCGAAACACGCGCCCCGAACTGAGGACCACCCATGAAACACCTGATCCTTCTGAACGACCCGCCCTATGGCACCGAGCGCAGCTTCAACGGCCTGCGCATGGCCCATGCGCTGGCCAAGAACGATCCCGAGGCAAACATCACCGTCTTCCT
>TARA_R100001369_G_scaffold92912_1_pt1 | contig 14449 bp, 11 predicted proteins | sample TARA_R100001369 | Tara Oceans TARA_R100001369 (sample SAMEA2621528) | marine metagenome | biome: marine biome (ENVO:00000447); feature: surface water layer (ENVO:00002042); material: "saline water (ENVO:00002010), including plankton (ENVO:xxxxxxxx)" | depth 5 m | reverse complement strand
GCGGTTATACGATAGCCGGTTTCCTCTCCATCATTGGTTTTGGGCTGAGACTCCTCGACCAGCATGGCCGTTTCCTTGTATTGATTCTGCACGGCAAATATTAAGGTGCTTCCTACAAAAAAAACTCCCAAAATCATTAAAATATTCTTTATAACCTTCATCTGTTCAAATTTTTTAAAATTCCTTATTTTATTATGTGTCTTACTACATTGGTGCGCAGCATTTCCATCAGGGTAACCCGTGCCATGAACCTATTTCTACATCAAATATATTAAATAGAACTGCCTTATTGCAAAATAATTGTGGGTAAGTGTTCATTAAACCATTTTGACCTGTGGATAATCATGGTATGGGTCCCATTTTTTACCGTAATGCAATTTTTTATGTGGCCTATGGGAAAGACCGGGTCATTTTCGCCATGAATATGAATAATATTTTTCTGGTATTGCGTTTGTTTCCAGTTTACTATAGCATCTATGGACCAATCGATATAATATTTATCACGGACGGATAAATACTGTTCGTAAAGGGCCAGACGCTTAGGAATGGTTTCGCCAAAGGCATATTTTGCCAATAATTCCATATTGTTTACAAGGCCAGTAGGCAATAGCTTATGGGCTTTGGTATATCTCGCAAAAATCATTCTTTTGGGCAGTTCCGATTTGCTTTTGACACTCGAAATTATAATGACCTTTGCTACTTTAATGTGTTTTGCCATCTCCTGGACCAGAATACCACCGAATGAGACCCCGATGAGGACGGCATCCTCGTGTTTGATGCGCCTAGACATAATTAGGGCATAGTCTTCCAGACTAATATCCTTATCGGGAACTGACCAATCCAAGAAATGTTTTTCGAAAGTTTCCGTAGGTAGGTCTATATTGTCAAAAATGGAGGGGTTGGCTGCCATACCGGGCATGAAATAAACATGTTTTTTATTTTGGACCGTTTGGTTTTCTAGCATACTATTTTAATAGGATAATAACTATTTTTTCACTAACTTTGTTTTCTTGGCTTTTTCGTCCCTGCTTATGTGTTTATTTAGTTTATGAGCCTAGATTGTAATTTGAGAACGTTATGATCCAAAATTAGTCATTATTTAAAATCAAACTATATGAATGAAGTAGAAATTAAGGACAATGGTTTCTTGAGACAATTTGAAGCCAGGGTTGACGGCCACTTGGCTAAAATTGAGTATTCTTCCCAAGAGCGCAAAGTTTTTTTAACAAAACTTGTTATTCCTGAGGAAATAACTAAGGAAGGTTTTAAAGAAGAGTTCATTAAAAGTGTATTGAGCCATATCCAAGAACAAAATCTAAGAGTGGTGCCTACCAGCCCTCAAATTGCTGGTTTCTTGAGAAAGAATCGACAATACAAAGAAATGCTTCCTGTAGGTATAAGAATATAGTGATAAGCAAAAAAACCTCTCCATTACGAGAGGTTTTTTTTTCTTTACTTATGTTCTATAAGCCTAATTGAATTTGTTAATAAAGGTGATTCATTGTATATCTAGGTAGTTACCATACTACCAACCTCAATGCCCCTTACCATACCATCATCATCAATTTCCGTAAGTTTTATTTCGTGCAAGGTGTTCACTAAGTCTGGGTTCCATGGCGTTTTTACCTTTACGTAATTCTCGGTAAATCCGTGGATATAGCCCTCTTTGTTTTCGGCTTCGTACAAGACAGTTCTGGTAGATCCCAATTGTCCTTCATAAAAAGCCCTTCTCTTTTTTACGGAAAGGCCCCTTAACATTTTACTTCTTTTGTTCCTAACTTTTTTGGGAACCACTCCAGTTAATTCTGTTGCCTTGGTATTATCCCTTTCCGAATATGTAAATACATGCAGATAGGAAATATCCAGTTCATTAAGGAAATTATAGGTTTCCAAAAAATGTTCTTCGGTTTCCCCGGGAAATCCAACTATAACATCGACCCCTATACAGGCGTCTGGCATAACTTCCCTTATTCTTTTAACCCGATCCACATACAAATTGGTCAGGTATCTTCTACTCATCAATTTTAAAATGGTATCGCTGCCGCTTTGTAGGGGAATATGGAAATGCGGTACAAAGGAATTGCTTTGTGCCACAAAATCTATAGTTTCGTTTTTTAATAAATTGGGTTCAATGGATGAAATTCGTAAACGGTGTATCCCCTCTACCTTATCCAATGCTTTTACCAGATCCAAAAAGGTATGTTCATGTTTTTTATTGCCAAATTCCCCTTTTCCGTAATCACCGATATTAACGCCGGTAAGCACAATTTCCTTGATGCCCTTGGATGAGATTTCGGCTGCATTTTTTAGAACATTCTCCAGGGTGTCACTTCTTGAAATCCCTCTGGCCAAAGGAATGGTGCAATAGGTGCATTTATAGTCACAGCCATCCTGTACTTTTAAAAATGCCCTAGTGCGATCGCCAATGGCATAACTTCCCACATAAAAGTCGGCCTCTTCTATTTCGCAGGAATGTACCTGACCAAAATCGTTTTTGGAAAGATCATTGACATAATCTGCAATCTTAAATTTTTCAGTGGCTCCCAGAACAAGATCAACTCCGTCTACCGCTGCCAATTCTTCCGGTTTAAGCTGTGCATAGCACCCAATAGCCGCAACAAAAGCATTTGGATTGCTTTTTTGTGCTTGCTTGACGATAGATTTAAATCGCTTATCTGCATTTTCCGTAACGGAACAGGTATTTATGACATACATATCCGCATTTTCGGAAAAATCAACACGCTCAAAGCCTTCCTCTACCAAATCTCTAGCTATGGTTGAAGTTTCTGAGAAATTGAGCTTACAGCCCAAAGTATAGAAAGCGACTTTTTTCTTCATCATTGTTCTTCTTTAACCAACCGGTAGTCGGTTTCTTGTACATTAATCCAAAACGTTTGCAAATATACCAATAATTGGGAACCCTCAAGTTATAGCTTTGGGTTTGGTTTATTCAGCAAACAAAAGTTATTCCTTGCGCCATCGCTTGGTTTCCTCAAATACGTGGTTCAATATCTTGGCATCCATGTCATTGAACTCCACTCCCCTACGCGCCATCATTACCTTTGCGGCTTCATAAGCCTTTTGGGGCTGGTATGTAGTGAAGCCGGAGGCACCTCCCCAGCTAAAACTGGGGACAAAATTCCTAGGAAATCCGGGTACGTAAATATTGCAATTTACGCCTATTACGGTTCCTGTATTGAACATGGTATTTATGGCCGTTTTACTATGGTCGCCCATCATTAGGCCACAGAATTGAAGTCCGGTCTGTTCAAATTTCTCGGTAGCATAATTCCATAGTCGCACCTTGGCGTAATTGTTCTTTAAATTGGAATTATTGGAATCGGCTCCTATATTGCACCATTCCCCTAGCACCGAATTTCCAAGATAGCCTTCATGGCCTTTACTGGAATAGCCTATAAGCACAGAATTGGAAATTTCCCCACATACTTTACTATAGGGACCAACGGTAGTAGGGCCATAGATTCTGGCACCCATTTTTACCACTGCTTTTTCGCATAGGGCAAAACCACCTCTTATTAGGTTACCTTCCCATACTTCTGAATTCTTGCCAAGATAAATGGGTCCTTCGGAGGCATTTAAAATACTGTATTCAACACTGGCCCCTTCCTCCAAAAATATATTCTCCGGGTTTACCAAACTATTGGTCTTGGAAATGGGAGCGCTTTTTCTACCTTTGGTCAACAGGTCAAAATCTGCCTGTATGGCCTCTCCATTTTTTGAAAAGATATCCCAGGTATTTTCAATTCGCAATACGTGACCTTCAAATTCAATATGTCTGTAGGTTGAAAAATCAACTTCTTCCTGGGTTTCCTTCGAGTAAAAGGCGATAACCTCCTCTCCTAAGAACACCGCTTCGTTTTCATTTAAGTTGGTTACCAGCTCCACTAATTCGGCATTGGGCAAAAAGGACGCATTTATAAGAACGTTCTCGTCCATTTCAACCATAGGGAATCTTTCCGAAAGATAATCCTCGGTTATAGTGGTAATGGTATTCCCAAGGTAGTTTTCCCACTTTTCCCTGATAGTGAGAATTCCGATCCTAATATCTGCAACCGGTCTGGTAAAGGTAAATGGCAGCAAGGCCCTTCTCACCGTTCCGTCAAAAAGAATATAGTTCATACAACTAAATTATAACAAAAAAAGTCACGCTACTGCGTGACTTAATAACTCTTTAGTAAAGAAAATATTATTTTTTGAACTTCTCGTACTTGCTCTTAAATTTATCGATACGTCCTGCAGTATCCAAAAATTTGGCCTTACCAGTATAGAATGGATGTGAAGTTCTTGAAATTTCCAATTTAACCAATGGATATTCAACTCCATCAACATCTAAAGTTTCTTTGGTATCGGCTGTGGATTTAGTAATAAAAACCTCTTCATTGGACATGTCCTTAAAGGCTACCAATCTATAATTCTCTGGATGTATATCTTTTTTCATTGTAAAAACGTTTGTTCCTGCTTAATTTCGAGGTGCAAATTTAAATATTTTTCTGAAAACAACAACTTAAAACTTCAAAAAAGAAAAATAAAAATAGCCTACCTTTAAATGTAACAAATTTATGCCTGATAATACTAACCATAAAAACTATTAAATATTTGATCAACATGGAAGAAAACCAACCAAAAACTGGAAAGTATGCTTTAACCTATGGCCTTATCCTGGGTGCCATTAGTGTAGCATTTTTATTGATGTTATATTCGTTGGATATGCATTATCAGGGTGGCCCTATGGTAATGGGCGTTAGCCTTCTGATAACCATTGCGGTAATCGCTATTGGCATGATGCAATTTAAAAAGGACAATAAAGGTTTTATGTCCTTTGGGGAAGGATTAAAAATTGGTGTGGGCATTGGCTTGATCGCTGGTATCATTGGGATTATTTTTAATCAGATTCTCGCAGGGGTGATTGATCCTGAAATGATGAACAAGGCCATGGAATACCAAAAGGGCTTGCTCATGGAAACTACTAAAATGACTCCGGAGCAAATTGATGCCCAAATGGAAGGTGCCAAAAAATTTACTACACCATCAATGCAAATTGTATTTGGATTGGTTTATAGTGTCGTAGCAAGCCTTTTATTATCACTTATTCCTGCTTTAATTTTAAAAAAGAAAGAAACTATTCAGTAATTTGTACTTTTGAAAAGATTTTCCATTAGTACCGAATGAATATATCTATAATAATTCCCTTACTTAACGAAGAAGAATCGTTGACAGAACTGCATGATTGGATTGTACGTGTAATGCAATCCAATCATTTTTTATATGAAATACTTTTTATAGATGATGGAAGTACCGATGGTTCTTGGAACATTATCACCAAATTGGGCAAGTCCAACCCCAATGTGAAAGGTATACGGTTCTTAAAGAATTTTGGAAAATCGCAGGCTCTTCATGCCGGATTTAAAGCAGCGCAAGGCGATGTGGTCATCACTATGGACGCAGACCTACAGGACAATCCCGAGGAAATTCCGGAATTATACCAAATGATCAAACAAGAGGGCTTTGATCTTATTTCAGGATGGAAGAAAAAAAGATATGACTCCATACTCAGTAAAAACCTTCCCTCTAAGTTATTTAATTGGGCCGCACGTAAAACTTCCGGGGTAAGATTGCACGATTTTAATTGTGGTCTAAAAGCCTATAGAAAAGAAGTGGTAAAAACAATTGAAGTCTCTGGAGAAATGCACCGCTATATTCCCGTTTTGGCCAAAAGTGCCGGATTTCATAAAATAGATGAAAAGGTAGTACAGCATCAGGCTAGGAAATATGGGAAGACCAAATTTGGGATGGACCGTTTTATTAATGGCTTTTTGGACCTGATTACTATTTGGTTCGTTTCCAAGTTTGGAAAACGCCCCATGCACCTTTTTGGTGCTTTGGGAGTCCTTATGTTTACTATTGGTTTTGGATTTGCCTTATATTTGGGAATAGATAAAGTATTCATCAACCCTTTTGGGCGACTCATTACGGAACGTCCCCAATTTTATATTGCACTGACAGCCATGCTTATAGGGACACAACTTTTCCTTGCAGGCTTTTTAGGGGAAATAATGGTTAGATCCCGCAAGAATGAAACCCGTTACAATATCACGGAAGAAATAAATATCACCGAAAAATAAAAGAATATTCTTCGTATTTTTAAAGAACATATAATACCAAATAACTATGGAAGCCATACTAAAAAATGCCAAAAATTGGTTGACCGATTTTTTTGACGATAAGACCAAGACTGAGATTCAAAAGTTAATAGATAGCAATACTGAAGAGCTAAAGGACCGTTTTTATAAGAACCTGGAATTTGGAACCGGAGGGATGCGGGGAATTATGGGTGCCGGTACCAATAGAATTAACAAATACACTTTGGGAAAAAGTACCCAAGGCCTTAGTAATTACCTGAACCAAGTATATAAGGATGAACAGGTTAAAGTGGTCATTGCCTATGACTGTAGACATAATAGTGACACCTTGGCCAGGACCGTGGCCCAAGTTTTTTCTGCCAATGGTATTAAAGTGTTCCTTTTTTCGGAGCTGCGTACTACTCCAGAACTATCTTTCGCCGTAAAATATCTCAATTGCCATGCGGGTATTGTTTTAACAGCTTCACATAATCCACCGGAATACAACGGTTACAAAGTGTACTGGACCGATGGGGGACAAATAGTACCCCCTCAGGATGGTGCCATAGTTAGCGAAATAAATAGCCTTTCTTTTGAAGATATCAAATTCAATGCCGACGAGAGCTTAATAGAATTAATAGATAAAAAGGTGGATGAGGCCTTTATTGAAGCTTCCGTTAAAAATGGCAATTTCAATGCCAAGGGCAAGGACGATTTTAAAATTGTCTTTACTTCCCTTCACGGTACTTCTATCACTGTAATACCTGAGGTACTTAAAAGGGCCGGGTATAAAAATGTTACCGTTATAGAGGAACAGGCCAAGCCAGATGGTAATTTCCCAACGGTAGTATCTCCAAACCCGGAAGAGCCCGAGGCCCTATCCATGGCCATTAAAAAGGCAGAGGAAATTGGTGCGGATATGGTAATTGGTACCGATCCGGATAGCGACCGACTAGGAGTAGCTGTTCGTAACTTAGAGGGAAAAATGGAGATTTTGAATGGCAACCAGGCCATGATCATGATGACCAAATTTTTGCTGGATCAACGTAAGAAAAAAGGAATTACAGGTAAAGAATTTATAGCCTCTACCATTGTTTCCACTCCTATGATGGACTCTTTGGCCAAAGGCTATGGGGTGGAATGTAAGACCGCCCTGACAGGTTTTAAGTGGATCGCCAAAATGATCAAAGATTTCCCGGACCAGCCTTTCATTGGTGGTGGTGAGGAAAGTTTTGGATTTATGGTGGGCGATTTTGTACGGGACAAGGATGCGGTAACCTCTACCCTATTGGCTTGTGAAATTGGTGCCAACGCCAAAGAAAATGGCAGCTCCTTCTACAAGGACCTTATAGATTGCTATGTGGACTACGGGTTCTTTAAGGAAAAACTGATTTCCTTGACCAAGAAAGGGATGTCGGGAGCGGAAGAAATTAAACAGATGATGATCGATTTTAAGGATAATCCCGTTGAAAGCATAGACGGTTCCAAAGTTGTTGTTGTAGAAGATTACAATACTGCGACCTCTAAAAACATAATTACCGGTAAAGTGACCCCAATAGATATTCCAAAATCCAACGTATTGATTTACATTACGGAGGACGGCACCAAAATGGCGGCCAGACCAAGCGGTACGGAACCTAAGATCAAGTTTTACTTTAGCATCAATACCAAATTGAAGAACGCGGCCGATTATAAAAAAGTAGACGCTGAGCTGGATGCTAAAATTGAAAGAATCCTTAAAGAACTGAATATAGGTTAATGGAGTATTTTAAAAAGATTCTTCGCTTTGCGAACCCTTACAAAAAATATGCTTTTTTAAATATTATTGCCAATATACTTTACGCATTGTTTAGTACTCTCGCAATGCTTTCATTGTTCCCAATGTTAACCGTACTTTTTAAACAAACGGAAGCGGTTACTGAAAAACCAATTTGGACGGGTATTGGTGATGTTCAAAAGTATTTGGACACATATCTTAATTATTATGTTACGGAGAATCTAAGTGAAGACCAAGGACAGTTACTTATGACTATGGTTGCATTGGTTATAGGAATGTTTTTCTTAAAAAACCTTTTTGGATATCTAGCTATGTACTTTATCACCTTTCTTAGAAATGGTGTATTAAAGGATTTACGAAATGCACTCTATGCCAAAACAATAGACTTGCCAATTGGTTTTTATTCGGAAAAAAGGAAAGGAGATACAATTGCAAGAATTACTTCCGATGTATTGGAAATTCAACATTCATTTCTATCCGTTTTGGAACTAATAGTTAGAGAACCGCTTACCATTGTTTTTACAATACTCGCTATGGTCGCCCTTAGTCCTAAATTAACTCTATTTGTCTTTATTTTTCTTCCTTTATCAGGTTTTCTTATCTCCTTAATTGGAAAATCATTAAAGCGTAAGTCAGATAGGGTTCAGAAGGAACAAGGCTATTTTATATCCATTCTTGAAGAAACTTTGGGTGGTTTAAGAGTTATAAAGGCTTTTAACGCTGAAGGTCGTTTCAATTCTATTTTTCAAAAATCAACCTCAAGATTTTATAGATTTTCAAATAGTCTGTTAAATAGACAAAATTTAGCTTCCCCGTCAAGCGAATTTCTGGGTATAACTGTCATAGGCATTTTATTATGGTATGGTGGAAGAATGGTTTTGGTGGAAAAATCATTGGAAGCAAGTGTTTTTATTACTTACATGGGTCTGGCATATCAAATTCTTACACCTGCAAAAGCCATTAGCAAGGCTTCCTATGGAGTGAAAAAGGGAAATGCGGCTGCAGAACGGGTATTGGAAATTTTGGAAACTGAAAATCCAATTGTTGAAAAGACGGAAGCTGTAGTGAAACCTACCTTCGATAAGGGAATAGAGATCAATGGTGTTTCCTTTAAATATGAGGATGAATATGTATTGAAGAATTTTAACCTTAAAGTTCCCAAGGGTAAAACCGTAGCCTTGGTAGGCCAATCTGGAAGTGGAAAAAGTACCATAGCCAATTTAATGACCCGTTTTTATGATGTTAATGAGGGTGAAATAAAAATTGATGGCGTTGATATTCGGGATTTCACCAAAAAATCACTTCGCAATTTAATGGGACTTGTAACCCAGGATTCCATTTTGTTCAATGATACCGTTAAAAATAATATTGGACTCGGAAAAGAAGAGGCTACGGAGGAAGAAATAATTGAAGCTGCCAAAATAGCCAATGCCCATGATTTTATCAGTGAGCTGCCCCTAGGGTACAATACGAATATTGGGGATAGTGGAAATAAATTAAGTGGTGGACAAAAACAAAGGTTGTCCATTGCCAGGGCCGTTCTAAAAAATCCACCCATTATGATTCTGGATGAGGCTACCTCTGCCTTGGATACGGAAAGCGAAAGATTGGTGCAGGATGCTTTGGAAAAAATGATGCAGAATAGGACCTCCATTGTTATTGCCCACAGACTTTCCACCATACAAAATGCCGATACCATCGTAGTTTTGCAAAAGGGGGAGATTGTGGAACAAGGATCCCATTCCCAACTTATGGATAAAAATGGGGTCTATAAAAAGTTGGTTACCATGCAATCATTTTAAGACTTGTCCATATTTTAAAATATGGCCCTGATCTACAGGAAGATGGTACTTTGAATCTATTGTATTGGTGCAATTATCTAGACACCTGTTGTTCTAAAATTTGATTTTGGAACAACCTATATTCAAGTATATCCAGGTATTCCATGGCATCCTTGATTTCATGGACTTTATAGGATTTTGATGCCCAATCCATAGCTGCTGTCAAGTCGCCATTAATTTCGTTCAATACGGCCATATTGTAACAGGCGCGGCCTGCAATTTTGGAATTGGTATTATCCAATTCCTTTTGCCAAAGTTGTGATGCTCCCTGCCAGTCCCCATTTTCCACTAAAATACTGGCTTGTTCAAAATTGGTGGTACCACGCGCAAAGTATGATCTTTCTACACTGTTTTCAAAAGGTAATAGTCGCTGCCCATAATTGCTGCCCGAGGCCTTGCTCTGCTCCACAAGGGTCTCCTTTCTGTCCTCTATGGCCTTATAGGCCTCTATAGGATTGGTGCCTTTGCCTTTGGATATAACTTGATCGTTAAAAACTATCTCATCAATTATTTCCTTGGAATTGGGATAGTATATTTTCCATCCATTTTCAATAAGGGTTTCCAAGGTAAGCTCTTGGGCCGGTACCTTTACCTTTACCCTCATGAGGTTTGGCTGCATCATAGATGTTTTCTTTATGGATACTTTGGTTTCCGTATCAAAAAAGGCCATTGAAAAAATGGCATCCACATCGTAAGTATTACAAATATTTTCAACAGTAGTCCAGGAAATAGAATCGTTTCCCATTTCAAAATGTAAAATTTCTTGGGGTATCGAATCCAAGATTTTAACAGTCTCAAAACGGTTGTCTTTTAGCAACTCGTTGAACAGCCCCGTAAGGGCAGCATTCCTACCCTTTTCTGAAAGCCATTGCTCTTCGGCCGCAACCATTCTATTGAGGCCTATTTCATCTTCTTCCAACTCTGGTAATATACTCCTATTAACGATGCCTATTCTTTTAATTTTTTGGGAAATATGTACAGGTGAGGGTTCTAAAGTTTGAAGAACAATTTCTTTAGTGGATCCACAGCCTACAAATGAAGCTAAAAGGGCTAACAAAAAAAACTGGGTACAAAACTTTCGCATGCTTTGTAAATTTATTTGAAACGAAATAAAAATTAAACGTAATATCATAACCTTTCTAAAACTCAATTTATATGGAAAATATTGTCCTTTTATCCCAAAACCATTGAATTTCAGGGTTATTTCGACTTTTTTCGCTCAAAAACACCATTTAAACAATGCTAGTGATACAGTTTTAAGAATTACAATTATTGAAGGAAAATTCATGTCGCCAAAAAAAGTCCGTTTCCTTTCTTTTGGAAAACGGACTTTTTGTAGTTATGTTATTATGAAAAGTGCCTTATAATAGGCAGTTAGGGTTATCGGGATGCTTGTTGCTCCAAGATTTCATTTTGCGATATTCGGTATTTAAGGATATTTAAATATCTAAGGGCATCCTTATTGTCGTAATCCGCATAAGATTTGGAAGCCCAATCCATGGCGGCATTCAAATCCCCGTTTATCTCATTTATTATCGCCATATTGTAACAGGCCCTTCCTGCAATTTTGGCCTTTGAGTTATCCAACTCTTTTTCCCAGAGTTGGGCAGCACCTTGCCAATCCCCGGTTTGAGCCCTTCTTTTGGCCACTACGAAATTATCGGTTCCACGTACAAAATAGTCTCTTGAAATTCTATGCTTATATGGCGAAAGTCTAGATCCATAGGCATAGCCAATATTCTTGCTCAATTCCTCAACAGCCTCATTTCTACGTGCTACGGCTTCGATTGCCTTTACCGGATTAATACCTTTTCCTGATGATACTAGGTGATCTGTATACATAAATTCGTCCACTATTTGCCTGGTACTTGGGTTATAAATTCGCCATCCATTTTTAATAAGGGTATTTAGGGTAACCTCATGGGCTGGAACTGACACTTTAACACCCAAACTGTTGGGAAGTTGCATTACGGATGGTTTATAAGAAACCTGTGTGTCCGTATCATAAAAAGCCAGGGAAAATATAGCATCAACACCGTTGGCCGCACAAATCTCCTCTATAACCTCCCAGGACAGGCTGGCGGGAAAGACATCCAAGCCTTTTCTAATTTCCGTTTCGTTATCCAAGATAAGTATTTCTTCAAACCTTCCTGTACCGGCCAATTTATCGGATAGGGCTTGAATGGTAACTTCGGCTCCTTTTTTATCCAGATTTAGACCTTCGGCAGACAATATTTGGTCTATTTTGTCAATTTGCTTATTGCCTTCAGAGGGTAAACTTCTATTGATGATTCCTATTCTTTGGACATCCTTGGGAAGATGCACTATGGCCGGTTCAGTGGCACCCATCGTTAAGTTGTTGGTGGCACTGCAGGACATTAATAAAATGCCTATAACAATATATCCGAGTATTGATTTATGGTTTTTCATGTGCTGGTTTTAATTGGTTTCTTAATAAAACTATGGTAATAGCCTAGCTATAAAACATATACTGTGCCAAAAATATTGTTCAGGGAACCAATATTCCTTTACTTTTCCTTACTTGGGCTAGGTCCTTGAGTTAAAAAAGGTGGACCAGAGTATTAAATACATCCTTTTACAGTCCTCCCATATAGCGCCTATTCCTTACCTTTGAAGGTTGTAAATCCTCATGGAAAGGAAAATTGATTAAATGAATAAAATAAGTTCAAAAACGCTTCAAGATCTCGAGTTTAATACTGTCCTTTTGCAATTGGCAGCTCGTTGTACCACCGAGTTGGGAAAGGAACAGGTGGCTAATCTGGAACCAATTTCCATCAAATCCGAATTATTGGACGTTTTGGGACAAACTTCCGAGTATTTGGCCTCCTATTCCAATGACAATAGGATTCCCAATCATAACTTTGATACCATTAATCCAGAGTTGAAACTCCTTAAAATTGAGAATACCACTTTGGAAGTAGGTGGGTTCAAGAAAATAGGTTCCATATGTACAACAGTAGCTACCCATATTAAATTCTTTATAAAATTTAAAGAGTACTATCCCTTGCTTTTCGCTGTTTCCGATGAAATAACCCTTAACACTGAAATTCCTCGAAATATAGAGGCTGTGATTGATAAATTTGGGGAAATTAAGGATAATGCTTCCAGCAACCTTCAAAGTATCCGTTCCCAAATGGTTTTGGTGAAGGGTAAAATAAATCAGAGTTTTGCCACAGCGCTGAATACCTACCATGCCTCGGAACTTTTGGATGAAATCAGGGAATCGGTTGTAGATAATAGAAGGGTACTTGCCGTAAAGAGCATGTATCGAAAAAAAGTTAAGGGAGCCGTTATGGGAACTTCCAAAACCGGGAGCATTGTCTATATAGAACCGGAGGCGACCCTCAGATATAGTAGGGAACTCGGAAATCTGGAATTCGAGGAACGGGAAGAGATACAAAAAATATTGAACGATTTAACTAATCGTATACGGCCGTTTGCACCTGAACTATACGCTTATCAGGATTTTTTGGTTCATATGGACATTACGGCGTCCAAGGCAAAATATGCTCTGGAAATGGATGCCCTATTGCCCGAAATTAGTAATAATAGGGAGCTTTTTCTAAGGGATGCCTACCATCCCTTGCTATTTTTGAGCAATAAGTATAAAAAGGAAAAAACATACCCCCAAACAATTACCCTGCATCCTGAAAACAGAATTATAGTTATTTCCGGACCCAATGCCGGGGGGAAAAGTATTACACTAAAAACAATTGGTCTTTTACAGGTAATGCTACAGAGTGGTTTATTGATCCCTGTGCATGAGAAGTCCAAGGTATGTTTGTTTGATAATATCCTAACGGATATTGGTGACAACCAATCCATTGAGAACCATCTCAGCACCTATAGCTATCGCTTGAAGAACATGAATTACTTCTTGCGTAAATGTAATGACAAGACCTTGTTTCTAATAGACGAATTTGGAACAGGAAGTGATCCGGAACTGGGCGGTGCCCTAGCCGAGACTTTTCTGGAGGTATTTTATGAAAGGGGTGCTTATGGAGTTATCACTACCCATTATGCCAATCTTAAATTGTTGGCCAATGAATTGCCTCACGTTACCAATGCCAATATGCTTTTTGACGGAAAATCCTTGGAACCCACTTATCAGTTGGTATTGGGACAGGCCGGTAGTTCCTTTACTTTTGAAGTGGCGCAAAAGAATGGCATTCCCTATAGCCTTATTAATAAAGCTAAAAAGAAAATAGAGCGCGGGAAGGTCCGTTTTGATGCCACCATAGCCAAACTACAAAAGGAGCGTAGTAAAATGGAAAAAACCGGGTCCAGGCTTCAGGAAGAGGAATCCAAGGCCAGAACGGAAGCCCAAAAATTGGAGGACCTTAATTCCAAGATCAAATCCAAATTGGAAAACTATCAGGAATTGTACGATCATAACCAACGGATGATCTATTTGGGAAATAAGGTAAACACGGCGGCGGAAAAATATTTTCAGGATAAAAAGAAACGCAATTTGGTTTCTGAATTGATACGTATTGTAGAAACAGAAAATAGCAAGCGCAAAAAACAATCGGTGAAAGAAGTAAAGGCTCAAAAAGAAAGGAAGGCCAAAGTAGAACAAGAGGTGATAAAAAAGGTAGAGGTAATCCGAGAAAAGAAAAAAGTTGAGAAAAAGAAGGCAGAGGTAAAGGAAAAAAACAAGCCACGCCCCG
>TARA_R100001369_G_scaffold54914_1_pt1 | contig 14505 bp, 12 predicted proteins | sample TARA_R100001369 | Tara Oceans TARA_R100001369 (sample SAMEA2621528) | marine metagenome | biome: marine biome (ENVO:00000447); feature: surface water layer (ENVO:00002042); material: "saline water (ENVO:00002010), including plankton (ENVO:xxxxxxxx)" | depth 5 m | reverse complement strand
GGTCGAGCCCCTCGGTGTCGGTCTCGCGGATCGCCCGGTCGAGATCGGCCTTGCCCTTGACCAGTTTGTCGACGCCACCACGCACTTTGGGTTTGCTGCGCAGATAGAAGGTGGTGGCGGCCTGCGGATCGAGATCCCACAGCAATACTCGCCTGCCGTCGCGTGCCGCTTCGGCGGCGAGGTTAACGGCGGAGGCGGTCTTGCCCACGCCACCCTTGATACTGTAAAGCGCCAGCATCTGCATAGGGAACTCCCGGCTTGGTGACTGTTCAGTCTAACTGATTGGCCTGAGTGGATATGTGACGTTTCGATGACGGCGCTGCTGCCGATGTCGCTACGCTGATTCCCCTCGATATAACCTTTATCGGCGGCGGCGAAATCTGATCACAATCAGGGCTATACCCGCGACCACTAAGCCGCCGCCCACTAGTTTATGCACGCCTAGGCTGTCGCCCATTAACAGCGCGCCTAGGCCGACCGCCAATACCGGTACGAGTAGCGTCATGGGTACCACGCGATTAACCGGATGACGGCGTAAAAGCGCATACCAAATCCCGTAAGCGACAATCGACGACATTACGGCGGTGTAAATCATCGCCCCCCAGCCTAACCAAGTTGCTTGCTGCATCGCCTGCCACTGACCGCTCTCAAATAGCCATGACCCCAACCCTACCTGAGGCACCGCGAACAGCGCCACCCAGCCTGCCAACGCCATCGGCGCAATGGGCGGGCCACGCTTGATCAACAGCTGCGACACCGCCCAGCCCATGGCACTGCACAACAGAATCGCCAGTGGTAAAGGAGAGGGCAGCGTTGGCCCACCGGCCAGTACGACTACCCCAGCAAAAGAAAGTAGCAGCCCGACAATCCGTTTGGGGCCTAGCTTCTCTTTTAGAAAGATTACCGCTAGCAATGTGGCAAAGGGCGTGCCCATCTGTACTAAAAGCGCGCCGGTACCTGCTTCTGCATGCTCTAAACCAATAAACAGAAGAGCGAAGTGGAGGCTGCCGAAGGTGATGGATAACAGTAGCAAAAAAGGCAGTTGCACCCGAGCCACCGGGTAGAAGGGCACCAGCAGAACTGCGACCAGCGTAAAACGTAGGGTGGTCATCAATAGCGGCGGTAGCTCCGCTACACCGACCTTGATAACAATGATATTCAGCGCCCAAATAGCGATAACAAAGAGGCCGAGTAGCAGGTCGCGTAGTGGCACGTTGATGTCCGTTGGTGGAGGGAAACGATAGCCATTGTATCAGCTTGGGAGACGGCAAAAATAATAGTGAAGAGAGTCGCTGGTAAGCGCCGCTACTGCTTGATACCAAAGTATTAGGTTTTTCTTCAATAGTCTATATGTTGTTGATTAACAATTTGTTGTGAGCTGAATTGTGTGAGTGTTAAGTTCTTTTTGTCCCCTTTAAAGCGGTGAAAAAAGTTGCTGACTTGCACATTCAACTGAGATGTTCTAAACAAATGTAACCGATTACATTTATGCGTCGGCGCTTTCACAATATATAACAATCCAACAACAATGAGGTGGATATGGATACCCCACTACGCCCAAAACGTTTGAGCCCACAGGCTCTGCTGGCTGCCAGTGCCGTGACGCTGTCAGCGCTGAGTGCGCCTGGCTTTGCCCAAGCTCAAGACAACTCCGCAGAGCTACCCATCGCCGTGCAAATGTACACGCTGCGGGACTTTGGCAGTTTGGAAGAACAGTTAGCCGCTGTAAATAGGGCTGGTATTTCAGCGATTGAAACGGTGGGCACCCAGGAAGTGACTGCTGAAGAACTCAATGCATTGTTAGAAGAGCACGCGCTTGAGGTGATCTCAAGCCATGTGCAGCTAGACGATTTGCGCAATCGCTTAGATGAAACGGTGGCTTTTAATCAGGCGGTGGGTAACGACACCTTAACAATGCCTTATCTAGCCGAGGACGCACGCCCTAGCGATGCCGAAGGCTGGCAGGCGCTGGGTGAAGAGTTAGGTGATATTGCCGCTGAGCTAGATGCCGAGGGTGTCCGGTTGGCGTACCACAACCATGATTTCGAGATGGAAGTGTATGACGGTAAAACCGCGTTAGAGCATCTGTTTGATGCTGCTGGATCTGATCTGCTGGCGGAATTGGATATTGCCTGGGTGGCACGTGGCGGGTTTGACCCGGTTGAGTATGTCTCGCGTTTCGATGGGCAACTGTTTGCTGTACACGCCAAAGATAATGCTCCAGAAGGTACCGCCGAAGAAGAGGACGGTTTCGCTACACTCGGGGAAGGTGTACTGGATTGGGATGCAATCTTGCCCGCCATCGAGGCCGCTGATGTTGAGTGGTACATCATCGAACACGATATGCCACTCGACGCAGAAGCGGTGATTACCGAAGGAAACAGCTTCTTACAGGAAAAACTGACAGCGCTTCGAGAAGAGTAATGCACGCCTAGGCCATCTCCTTTAGATGACGAACGCGAGGATGCTTTATGAAGCGCTACCTTATTGATCGGCGTAGCCTGCTGCGCCACAGCGTTACCGGTGCTATTGGTCTGGCGGCACTACCTCAGTTTGGATCTCGAGCCCTAGCTGACGATACGCCTTCTCAGCGGGCACTAAAAGGCAATATTCATCATTCAGTCGCTCGTTGGACATTCGATTTTCTGTCTCTGGAAGAGCTTTGCCAGCTTTCAACCGAGTTGGGCATTACGGCGATTGATTTGGTGGGGCCAGATGAGTGGCCTGTGCTTCAACGCTATGGGCTCGACTCTTCCATGTGTAATGGCGCTGAGTTGAGCCTTGAGGATGGCTGGGGCGATACCCGCTTTCACTCAGAGCTGATTGAGCGATACCTTCAGCATATCGATCTGGTCAGCCAAGCGGGCTACACCAATCTCATCTGTTTTAGCGGCAATGCTCGGGGTATGGGCCCTGAACAGGGTTTGCAAAATGCCGAAGCGGGACTGAAGCAGATTCTTGCCCAGGCAGAGATAAAAGGTGTGGTGCTACAGATGGAACTGTTCAACAGCAAAATCGACCACCCCGATTACCTTTGCGACAACTCGACATGGGGCATTGAGCTTTGCCGTCGCCTTGATTCGCCTAACTTCAAGCTGCTCTATGACATCTATCACATGCAGATTAGTGAGGGCGATGTCATTCGCACTATCCGTGAAAACCATCGCTTTTTCGGCCATTACCATACTGCCGGTGTGCCTGGACGTCATGAAATAGATGACACCCAAGAGCTCAACTACCCCGCGATTTGCCGCGCTATTCGAGATACCGGCTTTCAGGGCTATATCGCCCAAGAATTTCTCCCTGACCGTACTAGCCAACAGGCAAAAATAGAATCACTCCAGGCAGCTGTTCAGCTCTGCGATGTGTGATTCGACTCGAACAACAACACAAGAAGGAAGATGACCATGCCAGATAATCACTACGATGCCATCGTGGTTGGCTCAGGCATTAGCGGTGGCTGGGCCGCTAAAGAGCTTACTGAAAAAGGCTTGAAGGTTTTACTGCTTGAGCGTGGGCGCAACATTGAGCACGTAAAGGATTACCACAATGCCCATAAAGAGGCGTGGGATTATCCCCACCGTAATGAGCCGACCCAGGAGATGATTGCTAAATACCCCGTGCTCAAGCGCGACTACCCCCTTAATGAAGCCACCCTGGGCATGTGGGCGGATGAACAGGCCAATCCCTACGTGGAAGAGAAGCGCTTTGACTGGTTCCGCGGCTATCACGTAGGGGGGCGCTCACTGCTCTGGGGGCGGCAAAGCTATCGGCTCAGCGCCATGGACTTCGAGGCCAACCAGCGTGAAGGTATCGCCATTGATTGGCCGATTCGCTATGAAGATATCGCCCCGTGGTATGACTATGTGGAGCGCTTTGCCGGTATTGCAGGCACTCAGGAAGGGTTAGATATTCTTCCCGATGGCGAGTTTCTGCCGCCAATACCGCTTAACTGCGTGGAAAAAGATGCCGCCAAGCGTATTAAAGAGGTCTTTGGTGGGCAGCGCCATCTTATCCACAGCCGAGTTGCCAATATTACCCAGCCAAAGCCGGAGCAAAATCGCGTCAACTGCCAATACCGCAATAAATGCTGGCTGGGTTGCCCTTATGGTGCCTATTTCAGCACCCAGTCCGCTACGCTTCCCGCGGCGGTGGCCACGGGGAATCTAACGTTGCGGCCGTTCTCGATTGTTAGCCAGGTGCTGTATGACAAAGACCGTCAGCGGGCACGGGGCGTTGAGGTGATTGACGCTGAGACCCATGAAGTCCATGAGTACACCGCTGATGTCATCTTCCTCAATGCGTCTACGTTCAACACTACCTGGATTTTGATGAACTCCGCCACCGATGTCTGGGAAGGGGGCTTGGGCAGTAGCAGCGGCGAACTGGGTCACAACGTGATGGATCACCACTTCCGCTGCGGTGCCAGTGGCGACGTGGAAGGCTATCTCGACAAATACTACGTCGGACGCCGTCCTGCGGGCTTTTACATTCCGCGCTTTCGCAACGTAGGCGATGAGCAGCGAAGCTACGTGCGCGGGTTTGGTTATCAAGGAGCGGCGAGCCGCGAGGGCTGGGATCGCGAAATTGCTGAGCTCAATATCGGCGCTGATTTAAAGCAAGCACTTAGTCAGCCAGGTGGTTGGACGATCGGTATGACAGGCTTCGGCGAAATGCTGCCCGATCACGATAACCGCATCTCCCTTGACCACAGCGTTCGCGATAAATGGGGGCTGCCGGTGTTGTCGATCAACGTGGAGCTCAAGCAAAACGAGCGCGATATGCGTCGGGACATGGTTCAAGATGCGGTCGACTTACTTGAGGCCGCGGGCGTGAAGAACGTCAAAGGTGACGTAGGAGATTACGCGCCAGGCATGGGGATCCATGAGATGGGCACCGCGCGTATGGGCCGTGACCCGAAAACCTCAGTGCTCAATAGCCACAACCAGGTGTGGGATGCGCCCAATGTGTTTGTCACGGATGGCGCCTGCATGACGTCATCCTCTTGTGTAAATCCTTCTCTAACCTATATGGCGCTTACCGCTCGGGCGGTGGACTATGCGGTGGAAGAGCTGAAGCGGGGGAACCTGTCATGAATCGTCGCGAATTACTCAAAATGATCGCCCTGACTACCGGTACAGCGATGATTGGAGGTAAATCCCTATTTGCCTTTAGCGATGCGGGCCAGTCAGACCACCCCTTTAGCAGCCGCGATGTAGAGCGACTGGACGAGCTTGCCGAAACCATTCTGCCGAGAACTGATACCCCAGGTGCTAAAGACGCTGGCGTCGGGGAGTTTATGGCCCTGTTCGTCAGCGACTGCTATACGCCCTCAGAAAGAGAGGTGTTTTATTTTGGTTTAGCGCAGCTTGAGGCACGCAGCCGGGCTGCTTACGAACGTGATTTTATAGCGCTGAGTGGCGAGCAGCGGTTAGCGCTTATAACCGAGCTGGATCGCGAAGCGATGGCGCACGCCCAGCAACAGGCTCGCAGAGAGCAGCCAACCCCTGCCGAGGCACTGACCGCAGAGACCCAGACCGCTCAAAATCAAACGGCAGAAAACCAGTCATCCCAGGAGCATGCGGATAGCGAAGAAGCGCTTCCACACTACTTCACCATGATGAAGCAGCTAACGCTGTTCGGCTTCTTCACCTCAGAAGTTGGCGCGACGGAAGTCTTGCGCTACGAAGCGGTGCCAGGCCGCTACGAGGGCTGCGCGCCTTATAACGGTGAGCCTGCTTGGGCCACATAATGGAGCGGAGAGCATTGATGAAAAATCAGCAAACCTACGATTTACAAAGTCGCGCCTATGCCCCGGCGCTTTGCTTACTCGTCTGTGGCAGTTTGTTGGCATTCGACAGCGCGGCACAAGAAGACGCCTCGAAAGAGGCGCTGACACCCGAACAGCAATCTGCCAAAACCGAAGTGTGGGAGCCAGTGCCCCCTTCGGTTTCGGTGCCTGAATCTGGCGTTCCCTCCGATGCGATCGTGTTATTCGATGGCTCCGACATAGGCGCGTGGGAAGCCGAAGAGGGCGGGCCAGCCGAATGGCACGTGGAAGACGGCGTGATGACGGTGAATCGCGGCGCGGGAGGTATACGCACACGTCAGGATTTCTGCGACGTGCAGCTCTACTTGGAGTGGCGAGCACCGACCGATATTGATGGCATGGAGGGCCAAGATCGTGGTAATAGCGGCGTCTTCCTGCAGGAGCGTTATGAAGTGCAAGTGCTGGACTCCTACGACAACCCGACCTATCCCAACGGCCAAGCGGCATCCATCTACAAACAGCATATTCCGCTGGTCAACGCATCCCGCCCGCCCGGTGAGTGGCAGAGTTATAACATCCTCTACACCGCGCCGCGCTTTGATGATGAAGGCGGCCTTGAATCACCTGCCTATATCACCGTTCTGCATAACGGTGTAGTGGTTCAGCACCATGCTGAAGTGCAAGGCACCACCGAGTGGATTGGCGAACCCAACTACGACGAAGCCCACGGCTGCGCGCCCATTTACCTGCAGGATCACGATGCGGACGTCAGCTTTCGCAATATATGGGTGAGGGAGCTGTAGCCAAGCATTTATAAGCACTCTAAGCAAACACGCCCAGCCCGTCCAACTGGATATTTGATGTCTTACAAGGCATCACACTGAAGCTGCCTTGTAGGACATCAGCTATTTCTTTTGTAAGACATTCGCCATCCATAATGTAAGAAATGTCTTAATTAGAATTTTCAGGTTGATTAATTAAATATGATTATTTATCATTTGATAATCTAAATGATATAGTTTTTCAAGAGTGTTTTCTTATCAATAGCTCGTCACTGTTCCGTCAAGAGGTATTGACGACACAACGCCAAAAAACAGGAAGTGTGCTGATTCATCAGCCTTGGGGTTATACCGCGGCAGCAGTAATTGCGTTGGTATTTTCCATCTTAGTAGCGTTATACAGCTACCTTGGTACCTATACTCGCAAGTCAACATCAAGTGGTTTATTAATGCCCGAGCAAGGGTTGCTTCGTTTAACAGCCAATACGGCTGGGAGTCTTGAAGAGCTCCGAGTAAGTGAGGGGCAGTCAGTTGAAGAAGGGGAAATTTTATTTGTTATTTCAAGTGAGCGATTTGGCGTGTCGGGGGGAGCTGGAAATATTATTGCAGAGCAATTGCGGCAGCGACAATTGCTTTTGGAGCGTCAGCAATCGCTATCACATGAAAAACTCAACAACCAATTAACTACTTATGAAAATCGTCTACTCGCTATTGATAGTGAAATCGAACAGTTAGTAGCAGAATTACCTTTGATCGAGCGTCGTATTAATTTAGCCGAAGTACAGCTAGAAAGACATAGAGAGTTAATGCGCTCCAATTACACTTCAGTAGTAGAGCTTCAGCAGGCAGAAGTGGAGCTGCTTACATTGCAAGGGCAGCAACAAACATTACGCCGCTCTCAATCAACCTTGCGGCGTGAGCGAGTTAATATAATGGCTCAACGTCAAGACGTTGAGCTACAACACCAAATAGAGCTAGCAGATATTGAAAATAATGTTTCGACTATTCGGCAGGAGCAGATAGAAAACAGTATTGGTGTAGAGCAAGTGGTTACTGCGCCTTTTGATGGTGTCGTGATGGGTTTAAATATCCAGGAGGGGGAGCAGGTGAATATTGGCCTACCGCTAGCAAGCTTAATACCAAATGATTCAAAACTAAATGCCCATGTCTATGTCAGCGCGCGTCAAGCAGGTTTTATACAGGAAGGGCAAGAGGTGTTAATTCGGCACGCTGCTTATCCTTATCAAAAATTTGGGGTAACAAGAGGAAGCGTTGCGTCAGTTGCAATGACACCCTATGCAGCTCAAGAGCTTCCCGCCCATGTTGCTAGTACGTTGCAGCAAGAGATAGCTGATGTTTCCAGTTTGTTTTACCAAGTGGCAGTTAACTTGGATTCTCAGTATGTATCTGTATATGGAAAACCTCGGCAATTGCAGGTCGGGATGTTGTTTGAAGCGGATATTCTTCAGGACAAGCGTCGGCTTTATGAGTGGGTATTAGAGCCGATTTACTCGGCTCTTGGGAAAAGTGGTTAGTGGTCAATTTTAATTAAATTAGAGACTAGTAATAAGTATGCGGATAAAGACAGCATTTTGCTATGCAATAATTAATAAGCTGGCGGTAGCATTAATGCTATGTATATTGGCGGGCAATGCCAATGGTCATGATGCAAAGCTCGTTGGCGTTGGAAATGATATTTCCGCTTACCAGTTTGACAATGGATTGAAAATTCTGCTGGCTCCTAGTGCTAGTAATTCCATTTTTCTAAATGTTATTTACCAGGTTGGCTCTTTGGCCGACCCACAAGGGCAAAGCGGTACTGCGCACCTGCTGGAGCATCTAATGTTCAAGGGAACAGAGACGCACCCAGGAGAGCAGTGGGTTAATGCGCTTAGAGAACGTAGTTTAGCCTTTAATGCTACCACTAGTTTTGATCGTACGCGTTATACCACAGTACTCGAATCTAACCCCAACCAGTTGGATGCGCTGTTGGCCTTGGAGGCTGAGCGCATGACAAGTCTGTCTTTTAACCAGACCGCCTTGGCCTCAGAAATAGAGGTTGTATCGAGAGAACGAGAAGCCTCGCAAGAGGAGCCTTTTAACATACTAATCGATCAGATGTTTGCGGCAGCGACTCCAGGAGCTGGGTTCGGGAGGCAAGTATTGGGGCAGCCAGATGAACTAGAACGTATGACTGAAGAGAGCATCAGGCAGTTTCATGACCGTTACTATCGCCCTGATCGCGCATTTATTGTTATTACCGGTGGTTTTGAAGAAGAAACGGCTTTAAATGCGTTGGAGAACCATTTTGCCAAACTTGAACCTCCCTCGCTGCTGGATCGTGTTCCATTGGATTTGCCCAACATTGAGGGGCCAGTAACAGTTGAAGCGTATCAGGGAAGCGTCGCAAGTATTGTGCTGGGATACCCCCTGCCACCTGCTCAAGACGAAAGGCATTGGTCACTCTCCGTATTGGCGGATATATATGCTGGTGAGCCTCACGGCTCTCTTTACCAAGCGCTAGTGATGCCTGGTGATGCGCAGGGTGTGTTCGCAACGTACCTGCCTTTTGCCCAAGGCGGTTATTTTTTATTTGGAGCAACAGCGCCTCCAGAGCAGTCGCTGGAAGCGCTAGCTGAACAGTTACAAAACGCCGTGGTCACTTCCGGCCATGAGGCGATCAACGAAGAAAGCTTAAAGCGAGCATTGCGTGTAGAAAAGCAAACATTGGAGCACTTAACCAGTAGCCCCGAGATGCTCGCTGAGTATCTATCCGAGGCCGTTGTGCTGGGCGATTGGCAGCAATTGCTTTTGGGTTGGGATAGTTTGCCCGAGCGAACAGTAGAAGAGGTGCAGCGCCAAGCAGAGAATTTCTTAGTTGCTGAGCGCCAAATAGAGGGGCTGTTGCGTCCTGGCAATAAAAGAACAAATGATGTTGCTAATATTGCTAATGCAGTAATTTCCCAGCAGGAACAGGTTCATGAGCCCATTGAGCTGCCTCAACCACCCGAGATTGGCTTGGAAGGTGCGAGCCAGACAATACGTGATATAGAGCAGAGTATTGAGCGTCGCTTGATGTCTAATGGTATGCAAGTAGCGCTGCTGCCACGAAATGAGAGCGATCGCATTCAGGGAGTGATGACGCTGCACTTTGGTAACACCGCTAGTTTAAGAGGACAGCATGCCGTTACAGATATTCTAGGCACGCAGTTAATACGTGGCACGCAGTCTGCGAGCTACCAAGAAGTGGTTGACCAGATCAATCAACTGGGGGCAAGTGTATCAATCATACCCAATGGCGGCGTGCTAAAGATCCGTTTTGAAAGCCCCACGGAAAGCATAGAGACATTTCTGGGGCTATTGGCTGACATCTTGAAAACCCCTGCGCTGAGCCAGCATGAGTTCGATCTTGTCAAACGACAGCTACTTAACGCTGCGCAAACAATTGACCAGCGACCAGTGCAAGTAGCCCGCCGTGCGCTTAGGCACTATACCGACTCACCGCTCGAGCACGATGATATCCGTCGCCGACTGATGCACGAAGCCATGCAGGCGGCGATAGAAGCCACCACATTGAGTGATATTCGTGAGTTCCATGAAACTTTTTACGGTGCAGATCATGGCAAACTTGCCATCGTGGGGGACGTTGACTCAAATGCAATATTGACTCACTTAGAAACGCTGTTTGGCGATTGGAATAGTCAAGTCGCGCATGAGCGCCCGGTACGCCTTTATACCGACATGGAGCCTACGAGCCTGAATGTAGAGGCTGGCGGCACCGCTACGGGACATTACTTGAGGCGCTTTTATTTCCCCCTGACGATGGATTCTGAAGATGCTGCGCCCCTATTGGTGGCAACCCACATTTTAGGGGGCGACCCACTGAATTCCCGGTTGGGGCGTCGGATAAGAGAGCAGGAGGGGATGACTTACAACACCAGAGCGTCAGCACATATCGTGTCGCATGGGGATGCGAGCCGGATAACGATTCAGAGCCACTATCCAAAATCTGAAAAAGAACCATTTTTGGAAATAGTCAGAGATGAAGTAGACCGCTTTATAAAAGATGGGGTAACGCAACAGGAAGTGGAGTGGAGCAAAGCGACTCTTTTGCAGGGTGTTGGTGCAGCGCTGGATGATGATAATACGTTGGTTAACCTGCTACATCGGCAGCTTGAAAGAGGAATAACAATTGATCAAATGATCGAACATAGGAGGGACTTGTCAAAAGTGACAGATAAGCAAGTAAGCGAGGTGGTTGAACATTACTTTAGTGTGTTGTTTTCTGAGGTTATTGCCGATTAGATAAAATTCAAAAAATAGTATTTGTATTTCCTGTATTTAATATATTTTAAACATGACCAAGGTTGGGCCAGTTATGAGACTTTATAGTAGTGTTTTTTTCAATGTAAATTGTTTTATATGCGGAGTTTCTGTGTTGTTTGTTTTTTTAAACAAAGGTCTTAATTTTTCTGAGATTGCTTTTGTTGTTGTTGACTTGATAATGTCAATTTCTTTGTCTTTTGTTTCTTTAAGTCTTGTGGCTATTTTTTTTTATTGTGCTGGTTGCATTGGAGAACCAAATTATATGAGGAAAGTGAAAACTTCAAAAAGTATGAGTTTTCAGTCAGTTGGTTTTGGCTTAATGCTTATGATTATTGGGGTCGGAATAATTCTAATTATTCCAAACACATTTGGTGAAACATACACCTCTATCACGCAAGGAGTTTTATTTATATCTTTTGGGTTGCTTACACTTAGCGTAAGTATTTTTAGTTTTACTAAAGGGCAAAGAGATGAGAAAACTTAATCTTTATGAAATGGAGCTTGTTGGTGGTGGAGCTGATAGTGCTTCAGAAGCAGCAGCTACTGGTGTCGGTGGTTTAGCGGGTGGGAAGATTGGTGGGGCTATAGGAGGGGCGGCTGGATCAAGAGCAGGAGGTGTGGCTGGTAGTCGTTTCGGGCCTCCTGGTGTTATTGCAGGAACCGTGATAGGTCAAAGAGTAGGCGAATTCATGGGCACTGGCATCGGTGCAGGTCTCGGGGGATATGCTATGTCAAAAGCTTTTGACTCTGATGGAACCGATTATTGTGGAGACGGCACTGACTATTAAAATATTGGTATTTTATAGATATTAAGTGTTTTTTTATTCATTACTTATAATGTTTCCATGGCGATAGATGTTTTATCGCCATGAGTTGGGTGGGTTTTTTAGATTAGATAAAGTAATGAAAATAACTTTAGAATTTTTATGCTGAGCTTGTTTTGGTTTTATAATTATACGCTGATTATAGTTGAGTCTTCTATAATTTCGCATGATTTTATAAGCGTTTTTAGAGGGGTGGAGGTGATGGCGAGACATTTTTTAGGACTGATTTTTCTCCTTGGTATGCCTGCAAGAAATGCGTTAGGTGTGTTTTAAATTATAATATTTTACTCAACAGAAAGTGAGGAATGTTGAATGAAAATTGACTTCTGTTTTAACAAGGAGGATTTTTTTAATGAATATTTGTATAAAAACCCATGCTTATTTAAAAGAGCAATAAACGATATTGATCTCACTTGGAGTGATGTCAACGAAATATATGAGAGAGCGGATGCATCAGATAGAACGTTTAAATTAATGAATGGGTATGAGGTTCCAAAAAAGGAATATTTAGAATCATATATGAATGTAGGTAGATTGGAAACTCGTTATATAAAGCCTGTGATCTACGATTACATGAGAAAAGGTGCTACTCTCGTTTATAATAGGATTCAAAACGAACCTAAGATAGGTGAATTGGTGTATCAGATTGCAAATTATGCAGGTGCACAGACGATTACTAGTGGTTACGCTGCTTTTAGCTCAAAGTCATCCTATAAAAGTCATTGGGACACAAGGGATGTTTTTGCAGTACAGCTTCTTGGTAGAAAGCGCTGGATACTAAAGGCTCCTAGTTTCGATCTTCCTTTGTATATGCACCAAGCAAAAGATATGCCTTACATCGATGAGCCCGAAGAAGTCTATATGGATATAGTCATTGAACCAGGTGATATATTATATATACCAAGGGGATGGTGGCATAATCCCATCCCTGTAGGAGAGGAAACTTTTCATCTAGCTGTGGGTACATTTGCGCCAACTGGGTTTGATTTTTTAAAGTGGTTAATGAATTGCATGCCAGAAATAGAAGCCTGTCGCAAAAATTTTCATAATTACGAGAATGATAAAGAAAATCTAATTGCTATTAAAAATTCAATTAGTGATTTCCTAGATGATAAGAGTATTTATGAAAGCTTTATGTGTGACTATTTAGGCCAACAAAGAGTTGATTCTAAACTTTCGCTGGATGTGTTCGGAAATAATGAGGTCGGAGTTCTAAGTGAATCACAAAAAATAAAAGTTAACGCAAATACATTGCCCTTTTTCTCTGAAGGCTTTGTAGTGATTAATGGAAATAAAGTTAATATTGATAGTGTAAGTGGTAATCTTATTAAAAGCGTTTTTGATAAAGGTTTGTGCACAGTTGGTGACGTTGTGGAAAAATTTGACGGAAACTCTAAAAGTAAGATAAATACTTTGCTCTTTGAGCTTGGTATAAATGACGTTATCGAACTTGTTGATTGATGTTTTAAAGTAGAGGCTGGTTTTTTAGCTAGCCTTTTAATATGAATTATCTATTATTTGTTTTGAATGAAATTAATACTCCAGTCTGAGAGCCAAGAGTGTAGTTTGGCTTGTCTTGCAATGATTTCTAGCTATCATGGCTTGCACCATGATCTTATAAGCCTGAGGAGAAGGTTCTCCATCTCTCTTAAAGGCGCAAATCTTTCGCAATTAATTAAGTATTCACATGATTTGAATTTCTCTTCCCGTTCTTTGAGACTGGATCTTGGCGAAATTAAAAATTTAAGATGTCCTTGTATTTTACATTGGGACATGAATCACTTTGTAGTTCTCAAGAAAGTCGTTAACAATGTGCTGCATTTACTGGATCCTGCTGTGGGGGCTCGTAAGGTTACCGTCGATGATGCATCCCCACACTTTACAGGTGTAGCTTTAGAGTTAGTCCCAAACGCTGGCTTTGTTCCAGCAAAGTTAAAGCCTAAAATTCGGCTACGAGATTTAGTTGGTAGAGCTGTAGGTTTCAAACGAGCACTAATCAATATTTTTGCTATTGCAGTTACGATTGAAATAGTTTCTTTATTAAGTCCTCAAGTTACTCAGTGGGTAGTGGATGGGGCTTTAGTGTCAGCTGACTATGATCTACTGTTGTTGGCTGTTTTAGGTGGCGGGCTGCTTTTAATAATTGATTTTTTTCTTAAAATGGCTCGTGGATGGATGGGCCTACGCTTAAATCAGCAGCTGTCTTTACAATGGTCTTCTAACTTGATGCGGCATCTAGTAACTTTACCTTGGCCTTTCTTTGAACGGCGGCATTTGGGGGATATTACATCAAGATTTCAGTCTCTTTCAGCTATTCGTCAAGTTTTTGCGAATGGTGCTATCATGATCGTTTTAGATGGGTTAGTGGCAATAATTACTTTTGGTATGATGTTGTTATATAGCCATTTTTTAACGATGATTGTGGTGGTGGCGCTTGCTTTATACATGGTTTTGAGAGTCGCATTTTATCAACCATTGCGTAATGCTTCAGAGGAAAGAATTATCTTATCGTCAAGAGAGAATGCCTATTTTCTTGAAACTTTAAGAGCAATAGTTCCTTTGAAATTATTTAATCACTCATCTATACGATTGTCCAATTGGCAAAATATGATGGCTGATGTACAGAATAGAGATGTTACTACTCAAAAAATTCTTTTGGCATTTGCAAGTCTAAATACATTGATATTTGGTTTGGAAAGTATGTTTTTACTTTACTGGGGTGGCGTTTCAGTATTGGAGGGATCGCTTTCGCTCGGTATGCTACTAAGTGAATCCGCATAAGTTATGGTGTATAAAGCGAGGCTTA
>TARA_R100001369_G_scaffold92610_2_pt1 | contig 14585 bp, 8 predicted proteins | sample TARA_R100001369 | Tara Oceans TARA_R100001369 (sample SAMEA2621528) | marine metagenome | biome: marine biome (ENVO:00000447); feature: surface water layer (ENVO:00002042); material: "saline water (ENVO:00002010), including plankton (ENVO:xxxxxxxx)" | depth 5 m | reverse complement strand
CAACCCCAACAAGGAGGGTATTATCCGCACTTTCCAGGGGGTTATACCCAATTAGATACTCCCCGTCTACAAGATAATCACGCTTGGTGGCCAAATCACAAGTACCATAACCCCAAGTAAGGGTTCCATTTCGCATACTGTTCAAGGCTTCCTTGCACAAACGAACAGCAGTATCTGCCAAAAAAGTAAGGTATGGCCCTATCAGCCCACCCCCAGGTCTATCCTTATCCGTGGAACAAATACTTGGACCGGCATGTGTATGTGATAAGCAGAAAAGCACTTGCTCTTCTCCAAGGTTCAACTTTTTAAGAATATGATTTCTTAGGTTTTGCTCATCCAAACTATTCTTCCACCATCCCAAGTCAGCAGTAAACCACACCAGTAGCTCGTTATCTACAGATTTGATCAATAGACACTGCATCAACAACGGCTTATGGACGGCTTCCGCCCGATCGTGTAGTGAAGCTCCCCAATTACGTGCATATATAGATAAAGATGGAGTAATATCGCCAGTAGCGACCGAAAACTCCCCCGTAAAGGAATCGTTTGGGCATATTTGGGCTGGATTCATGGTCATAGCTTAGATTTAGTCCTTCATTTCGGTCTCACAAGTGAGAGCCCGCCATCCATCAACATGGTGCTTCCTGTAATATGTCGATTGTTGGGAAGACAGATCCACACGACTTGTTTTGCCACCTCCTCGACTTCAATCAGTTCACCAAGGGGTATGTTTTCGCGAGCATTCGAAGCCATTGACGGATCTTTCTGCCATACATCTTTACTTAGTCCCGCATTAACATAACCAGGGGCAATTTCATTGACTCGAATTCCATTCTCCGCGTACGTTAGGGCCATTGTCCGGCACAACATTCTAATAGCAGCTTTAGATACCGTGTATGCGGGTAAGTTAGGGTGGATTGCGTGGGCCGCCCAGCTGCCCATAAAAACAACATTTCCGGATACCCCTTCTTGTACCAAGGACTTACATACTGCATTGGCCATAAAAAAAGAACCATTGAGATTCACCTGAATCTCCTTCTCCCACTCTGCCCGGGAAATTTCGTTCAAAGATTTCAATGTTACCGTCGCCGCATTTACAATGCCTATATCCACACATCCCCATTCATCAGCAACATCCTCTACCCAAGCGTCTACAGCATCCCCATCGGAGACATTAACCTGATGATAGCGATAAGTTATGCCCAAATTATGGATTGTAGCCAACCTCCTAATTGCCAATTTAGGTTCTATGATATCCGATATACCAATTTTTGCTCCTTGTTTACCAAATTCCAGTGCAATGGCCTGTCCGATGTCACCTAGTCCCCCGGATATCAATACAACCTTATCCTTGAAGTTGTTATATTCCATATTAAGTTCTTTATATTACCAGTCGCCTACACTACCATCCTTATAAAATGTACGCTGAAGCACTTCTTGTTCAAACGGATGTTTTTTGATTTCTTCTTCATTGATTTCGATTCCCAAGCCTGGTCGGCTATTCGGTAGTACAATTCGACCTTGCGCTTGAACCTTGAACCCTTCTGAAACAATATCCTCCCTCCATTCCACATCATTGTGTACACTTTCACAAATGATATAGGAAGGGGTTGCAAATCCCAATTCCAATGAGGCAGCAGTACTAACTGGTCCTTGCGGGTTATGTGGAGCCATCGACACCCTATAAGCCTCTGCCAACGCAGCAATTCGTCGCGCTTCCGAAAGTCCACCACAATGTGTAATATCTGGTTGAATCACACTTACCGCCCTTTTCTCCAATAGTTCCCGAAAGGCATGGAGTCCGACCAGTCTCTCCCCAGAGGCAATAGGCGTATGGACTGCTCGTTGAATCAGAGCAATGTCGTCCATGGTTTCAGGCCAACATGGTTCCTCAAAGAAGTACAATCCGTAAGGCTCGAGAGCTTTAGCAAACATTAGTCCCATTCGAGGGCTAGGGCGGGCATGACAATCCACCATGATATCGATCTCATCACCGACAGCCTCTCGCATGGCCCGTACACAGGCTTCCGCATATTTAATTGGCCTTAACCCCTCCAAAGACATGGTTTCCGGTACAGCCATTGACTTGAACGCAGAAAACCCTTCCTCAACAGCTTGTTGGGCCAGTTCAGCAAATCGATTGGCGTCACCCGGCGCCGTTTCATAGAAATCCTCCATTTTACCACCACCGAGATGACAATAGAGACGTACGTGATCGCGCACACGGCCACCCCATAGTTCATGACAGGGAACATTGTGAATTTTACCCAAAATATCCCATAGGGCTATATCGATACCACTAATGGCGGTTCCCCTAACAATTCCGTTACCATGCCAAAAATGTTGGCGATACATCATTTGCCAAAGATGCTCTATACGCCTAGGATCTTCCCCCACCAAAAGTTGGGAAATATCCTCAATGGCCCCAACCACACTCTTGGTATGCCACTCTAAAGTTGCCTCTCCCCAACCCCAGAGTCCTGGCTGATCGGTAACAACTTTAACGAAGATCCAATTCCTCATTCGAGCATGGCACACATAGGTTTCGATAGCTGTAATTTTCATTCTAAATAATTATAATTGATCAACTACTTTTTTCGTTATATCCAAAGTTTCTTCAATATCAGCTTTGGAATGTGCAAAGGATATACTGCCCTGCTTGGTTGCCGCTGGGAAATTGAACACCCCATTTTCAATTAATTTTTTACGGTAACTAAGGTCATACTTAAAATCATGATGATATAAAATATCATGAAAATCAACAGGTTCATGATCCATAAAATAAGCACAGAAAGCAGATCCCTGACGGGCAATATAATGCGTCACACCTTTGGAATTAAAAATATCCCTCAAACCTTCTTCCATCATCTGACCCAACAAATTCACATGGGTATATACATCGTGTACTGGATCGGCAAGTTTCTTTAGCGTAGCTATTGCCGCGGCCGTAGTCAGCGGAAATGCATTAAACGTACCTGCAATCAACACCCTTTCCTTTTTATCCGGATGAACAAAGTAATCCATATACCTCTTCTTACCAGCAATAACACCTAATGGATAACCATTTGCCACGGCTTTTCCAAAAGTAGAAAGATCGGGTTGCACTCCACATATGGATTGGTATCCTCCCAAGGCATGTCTGAAACCCGTTTTCACCTCATCAAAAACAAGTAAAAACCCGTTATCATCAGCCAATTTACGTAAACCTTCCAAATATCCAAATTTAGGTTTTACAACCCCAATATTCTGCAGAATCGGTTCCAAAACAATACAGGCGACCTCATATCTTTTAATGATATACCTAATCGATTCCAAATCATTGTAATTAACAATATGTACAAGCGAACTATGCGACTTGGGAACTCCAGCTGATAAGGAGTCCCAGGGATACTCTCCGGGAGAAACGCGATCTCCTACATCTTCCAATGCACTGATCACATTACAGGAAACATCATTGTGCCATCCATTATACCCGCCTTGCATAACAATGATATGATCCCTTTTAGTAGCGGCTCTGGCAATTCTTATCGCGTGATAAGTAGCTTCCGATCCAGTGGTTGTGATTTGAATACTATCGGCATTGGGAACACTTTTACAAAACAAGGCCGCAAATTCACCTTCCAGAGTAGTTGGTCCTGCGCCCATTAATATGGAATTGTCTTTTAAGGTATTGTCTACCGCCTGGTTTACATCAAGATCATTATGACCTAAAAAGGATGCTGCGAACCCAGCTTGATAATCTATATATTCATTTCCATCCAAATCATGGACACGGCTTCCATTTCCGCTTTTAAAACAAATATTGGGATCGGACTTCCTGTTCAAGGAGACAACACCACCCGGAATCCATTTTTCATTTTCAACCAATATGTTATTAGATTTTAATCTGATCATAATGCTATAGTAAATATTATTAATTCCAATTACAGTAAAAATGACTAAGAACCAATAAGTAGAAAATCTTCGAAATGATCCCATTTTACATATAGAACCTCAACTTCAGTTAAGATTACAAATAATCCATAGTCTTGTATACAAATTTATACAATAATTGTATACATTTAAAATATATTTTAATTTTTTTTTATGAAAGAACCGTACAATATTAATATTTTGCTTGACAAGCTTCATTTTCCAGAAGGTCCTGCCTTTGATAAAAATGGAGCGTTATGGTTCGTTGAGCAAAACAACGGAAGCCTTAGCCAATATTATAAAGGAGTCCTATACCGACATTATGTAGGTGGACGTCCAAATGGAATAGCAATAGACCATAGAAATTTGATCTGGTTCTGTGACTCCATTAGGAACGAGATTAGGGTATACCATCCAAATTCAACAGCTACTTACACAATACTATCAAAAATTGGAGAAAGTCCCCTAAACCTTCCAAACGATCTTGCGTTCGATGATTTGGGAAATCTTTTATTTACATGTTCCGGATCGGAATTGAAAAAAGGAGATGGATATTTTTGCGCCTGGGGGCCAAGAATGGGAATCCGTAAAATAGATTCTGTTAGATATTATCCCAACGGACTTGCTTTTAATAAAAACAACAATAAATTATATATTGCGGAGACCGGAACGCATCGCATTTGGAAAGGAGACTGGGATAGTACATCTTTTTCTTGGAACAATCCAGAGGTGCATACCAATACTGGCGGACCCATTGGACCGGATGGCATGGCCTTCGATGAAAAAGGAAGGCTATATGTTGCCGTATTTGGATCTTCATCGATCCATGTTTACAATGATGCTGGAAAACTTGATCGAAAAATCCTTTTGCCCGGATCCAACCCCACTAACTGCGCCTTTGATCCGTTCGGAGGGTTGGGCCTGATCATTACAGAAGCAGAAAAAGGACAATTGCTAAGCTATAGAATCGACTTAAAGGGCATTATGTAAAATGGGGCCTGCAAAAAACAGACCGTTAGAATTCGATTGACTCCTTTTCGCCACGATCCAAGTGCTCTATTAGCGTATCGATAGATTCTTTTAACTTTCCCTTCTTAAGATATTCAACGATCTTTCGGTGCTCATTATCAGTTTGCTTGTAGTCATCCATATGACTTAAAGCATTCCCAAGTTTTAGGTGGAACAAAGGTATATTACTATTGTTGTAAATATTCACCAAGCGCTCATTGCCCGTGGATTCAATTATTTTTTCATGAAATCTTACGTCGGCCTCACATGCGCCTCCATAATATCCTTTTTCAACCATTGAAGAAAAATCATCACAAATGAGCTCAAGTTCACGTATAACAGAACTGTCCTTTTTGCTAAACAGTATTTTTAAAGCCCCGACTTCAATTAATTCCCTAAGTTCACGTATTTCCTTAATATCATCTGGTGTAATTTTCTTAACAAAACAACCTCCCTTTTCTCCGAATTCAATTAAATGTTCCCCTGATAACCTCATAAAAGCCTCACGGATAGCAACACGGCTTACATTCAATTTCTTGGCCCAGGCACTTTCTACCAGCCTCATACCTCCAATTAGCTGATTGGACAAAATCTTTTTTCGTATTTCCAGATACGTTTTATAAGACAACGAATCTTCTTTCATTTTAAATAGTATTTAAACATAAAAATAGTCATACACTCCAAATATTTAATAATTATTTATAATATACTCAATTATTGATTGATTCCATTATGCTTAGTCCGAAATGATACACGGAATGCCCTTTAAGAAACCCAATCACCACACTTTGAGTTCCAATAGTTAAAGGAACTTATAACGTACATACCCTTTTCCCCTCAAAATCCAACGCACTAGTCCCCTGTACCAGTTGAATTCTGATAGGAACGACCAGGCCTAATGCCACAATGACCACCTAGCGTCTTGAAACTCAAAACGTTTTTATTCAAATCGACAATAACGTTATAATTCTTACCGTAATTTTCATTAGTTACATTCCAAAATCCTTCTTTCAGGCCAACAAATATGACTTCCTTTACCTCACCGTCTTCTGGTATCATGAGTTCAACAGCCTCTTCAATAAGTTCCTTTCCCTTGGAGATACAAACAATTTTATCCGCCAATTGCACTAGGTAATAATGACCAAACTCTTTATACACTATTTCCAGGGCGTCGGCATCACCATCTACCATTTGAAAAACCGTTAGAAACTTATCATCCCTACGGGCCTCCTTTGGAGAATACATTATTCGACAGCCTTCTGCCTCTGGCCAATTTGAATTTACCTTATATTCGGTTCCAAAAACATTGCTCGACTCCTTACCTTTAAGAATTTTAACAGTTCTATCCTCTTGTTTTGGCAATAACATATCCACATAAGTTTTACCAATTTTCCCATCCAATTCACTGGTCAGGACCAGGCTATTTCCTTCTTCTTTTGGAGGATTCAACGTATTGATCTGCCAATATTTTTTAAAGGCAGGGTCCTGCACAAGCATATCGTCGGTCAAGATAATTGCTGCCGGAACATCCTGCCGGTCAAGATTCAAAAATAAAAACCCTCGGGAATAGCTGGACATTTTTGAAGAGTAGGCAGCTGTCAAATCCATATTATAATAACTATACGATGGCCTGTTACTCTCTGGTCCCATTGCGGAGGATCTTACAAATCCCACATTGAACCAAGGATCCGTTTGTACCTCTTCAGGGGTTTTAGGGAACCTTTGACTAAAGCGCGTACCGCCGTCGTTGGTCTTGGTCCTAAACAACAATTCCTCATTAGGATCTACTGCAAGCATCATACTGTGGGCAATGGATCGTTTGTTGAAATTAAAGTCATAAGGGGACCCATAGGATAAATAAAGACCCAAATCTCCAACCTGAATACCGCGATAATATATTTGTAATGCGCCCGCATCTGCGTGCTGATGATTTCCAAAATGATATCCACCGCCTTTGATTTCAGCTATTACGTCACTACTGCTATGCGCCTGCTCCCAACCTGTTCGGGCCACCATGGCTCCCAATACCGGTCCGAAGTCTTTGGTGAGAGGAAGCTGAGCCAAATCATAATCAGGTTTAAGATCAGGATCGTTCAACAATAAAAACAACACTGGGTTATTTGGCAATCCACCCTGTCTATAAAACTCGCCCTTAACCTTACGGTTTCCAGAAAAGGCATAACTTAAAAGCATTGTTTGGGGATTTCGCCAATAAAACTTGTCACTTTGTGCATATTTGACGCTGAACATATCTCCATCCCTCAACATCTTGCCATCTGGAGTCCGCATATACAACCAAAAATCGGTCATATTTTTTATATTGTCATCAAAAACTGAATATCCTAGCATTCGGTAATATAGCCAAACCGCATGCATTTCCCATCCAAATCGGTAGCCGCCATAATCTATTCCCTGATTATGTCGAGGTGACTGATATTCAAACTTACGCATTGGCACCAATTGCTCCAAAATGGTATAAGAAACGTACTTATAGGGCTCAGGGTCCTCATCGTACACTGCCAAACTCCATGACAGCATATCCCGACAGATCTGTGCTTCGTTCCCGTGTCCGTTAATAATGCTTTCCAAACCATAAAAAGGCGGCCAACCAATTTCCATATCACGTACCAAGCGTTTAAAATCAGCTCTCATTGCGGTTTTCGTTTCTTCATCCAGCAGTGCATAGCACCAATCGTAGACTAGAGCCCCCGTATAGATGGCCCTACCCAATTCCCGTGTTATATCTCCATAGGTAACGTTACCAAATTCCAAAACTGACAGATAATTCGACGTTAACGCAACAACTTCCTTGCCTACTGAGTCATCCTCGGTCATGAGATAATAAAATGCTTTTTGCGCTATAACATGCTCCAGATTTTCATCATAGAATATTTCTACGCCAGAATCAAATTCAACGTGATAGGGCTTTAATGCTATATCCTTGACCTTTTCCCAAGCTTTCTTATTCTCCGATGCAAGCAATCGGTTGCGCACCACTGGAAGACTCTCCTTGTTTACCCATAACCTTGGCCGCTCTGTACCCGGTCTAATTTTTGGAATATAATTCACTGCTTCTGACGGGGCAATGGGCGCCACAAATGGTTTCAATTGGAGGGTAGAAAGCATTAGGTTATTGGGAAGCCAAATTCTTAGTTTCTGGTTTTTATCAGTGATTTCAAATTTTCCCAGTTCCTGTAATCCTCCTTTGTGTCGATCATAAACAATGCGTTTTGTACGTCTCGAAGCCCCTAATTGGAAGTAAGCATAAGTCGTCAACAAGCCCGTGGTATCTGTCCTCTCCAACTTGGCCATATTTACTGGATAAGCTTCCGTACCCAGGACATACAGGCCCTTTTTGGGAACCCTTATCTGAATCTCAACGTCAGGCTGCGTCCTTTGAGAGATTTCGGCCAACTGTTTTTTTAAGTAAACACCGCGTTTTTCCTCTTCCTGCTTTCCAATTTCCCCTATCCGGGTAGTTCTCAAATTAATCTCCCCTTTATACAAAGGAAGGACAGAAGAAACGCTCTCCTGCCCTACCAATGGTATTACTAACAACAAACTAACTATTAAAAAAATCTTGTTGAACATATTAAAATAATAATACAATAAAATTACTTATCTCTGAGCATTTCAACTCTTCATAAAAGGCTGTTTCGAACAATTCTACCAGCCCGGATTTTGCGTTAAGGCAGGGTTTACATCTATTTCAGATTGCGGAATGGGCCATAGGTAATAATGATCTGGAAAACCTCTTTGCCTGATTTGCACCCCCGTAAACTCTGTCATCCAAACACCATCAACAACATCTTTAGCAATACCCCATCTACGGATATCTGAATAACGCTGTCCTTCTCCACTTAATTCAACCAAACGCTCATGACGGATTCTTTCCCGCATTTGCTCCTTATTTAATCCGTCGGGAAGATCGGGCATACCGGCACGATGACGTACGGCATTAACAGCATCATAAACACTTTGATCGGCTGAACTGACCTCATTCTGTGCTTCTGCATACATCAAAATTACATCTGCCAACCTAATAAGCGGGAAATTTTGAGGCATATTATTTTGCAGGGTATACACTGAACCGGTCTCAACAAATTTCCTCCAGGCATAACTACCTGCTGCCCAAATCGGCACATAAGCTGTTGGGTCCGAACCATCCACTGGAAACTTATAGAGAAATTCCACCCCATTGGCACCGACAAAAGTGGACCAAGGCACCACGACCGATTGGTGCATTCGGGGATCCCTATTTTCATAAAGCTTTCTCACCGACTCTTCATCTGCCCAATCCAAAGGCTCATTTGGATCAAAAGTTTCTCCCTGTGCATTATTGTAATTTGCAAAATCAAATGGCGTCCCATCTATCATTTCATAAGCATTGACCAGCTTAGGAGTAGGCCTTGTACGCTGCGAACCGGAAGTCGCACCTCTAGCATTTCCATAATTCCGGTCCGTTGCCAAACCTTCACCTTGTTCGGCAATATACTGTACATCAAAAATCACCTCTGTATTATTGTTCCCTGCAACACGGAACAAGGAATGATAATCATCCACCAGTACCCTATCGCTATCTTCCATAAGCTCCTTAAAGTCTGCCGCCGCCTTTTCATATTCCTTCGCCCAAAGGTGTGCCTTGCCGCGCATGGCCAATGCAGCCCATTTTGTAGCACGGCCCTTGTCGGACTGATCGTAATTTTCAGGCAAAAGATCATAGGCATCGGTCATATCCTTAACGATAAACTCATATACTTCCCTTTCGCTATTGCGCTCTTGGTATGACTCATCCACGTTCATTGGAAAATCATACAAGGGCACCCCACCAAAAAAATCCCATAGCTTAAAATAAAAGTATCCTCTGAAGAACTTAGCTTCCCCCAAGGTACGGTTCTTTATATTCTCGTTCATTTGAATATCGGGTACATTGGCCAAAACGGTATTGGCCCTATAGACTCCCTTAAAAAACACTCCCCATGAATTAGAATAAAATGAGGCATTTGAAGGGAAACTCCCAGTAGTCAATCCAGTGGCCCATGATTGATACGAGATGTCGGTAAAGTCATCCATCATACCATATATCACTATACTGTTGGTAAATTCCTTATTGGCACTGTAGAGGGCATTCACACCCAGGATCGCATCCTCTTCAGATTTCCAAAAATCCCCTTCTGATAGGCCGACCAACGAATTTCTATCCAGAAAATCATCACTACAAGAACCTACAACAAAAATGGCAAGTAAGGCTAGTATTCTATTATTAATCTTTTTAATCATGACTTTTCTTTTAAAATGTTAAATTCAGTCCAAGTACCCATTGTTTCATTAAAGGATATGAAACACTTGCATTTTCAGGATTATACCCTTCAAAACCGGTAAACGTAAAATAGTTTTCAAGATTGGTGTAGATCCTCAACCTATCCACCTTAAATTTTGAGGTCACTTTTTGCGGTAGGGCATATCCAAATTGCAATGACTTAATCCTAAAGTAAGAGGTATCATGCAACCAATAATCGCTATAAACAGTATTCAGCGCCGATCCCGAAGTCCGCAACCTAGGATATGAAGTGGAGTTATTTTCCGGCGTCCAACGATTTAGTATTTCCTTACGCTGAAGGAAACCTTCGTTAATATTGAATGTATTGAATCCATCATTTCCCCAATATTGTTTTACCCCTTCTGTACCTTGGGCAACCACATTAAGATCAAAGCCTTGATAGCCAAAATTAAGATTAAATCCATAGGTTATTTTGGGCAAAGCTGAATATTCCTTTACCACCCGATCCTGATCATCAAAAATCATGTCACCGTTAGAATCCTTATAGAGCATATCCCCTGGTCCCGGATTACCTCCCACATATGAACCAAAGGTGTAACCATCGGCAACCAATTGATCTATTTCGTCCTGACTTTGGAGGATCCTATCAAACTCTAGAAGATAAAAGCTGTTGAAAGCGTCATCTTCCTGGGTAATAGTGGGCCCATTAATTGATTTATCACCGTTAAACTTCGTAACATTATTTTTTACAGAAGATAGGTTCCCGGCAAAATGGTAGGTAAAATCCTGACCGATCTTCCCTTGATATGCCAACTGAAACTCCATGCCCTTATTGTTCATTTCAGCGATGTTCTGCCATGGCGGTAAAAAATTACCCAATACCAAAGGAATTGGAATCTTGGTCAAGATATCACTTGTTGTTTTATCAAAATATTCCATCGTAAAGGTCAATCTATTTGACAATAGGGTCAGATCCAGGCCAACATTGGAAATGGTTGTAGTCTCCCATTTAATTTTGCTATTGGCAATTTCCTGCGGGGCCACACCTTGTTGTAACTGCCCTCCAAACGGATATAGGTAGGATCCGTAAACCACCTGATAGGAATAATCTCCGATTCTATTGTTCCCCAATTTCCCCCAGGAACCTCTTATTTTAATATCATCAAAAGTATTCTTCAGGCCATTGGCAAATGGTTCCTCCAATATTCTCCATCCTGCGGAGAATGAAGGAAAAAAGCCCCATCTATTATTCTTCGCAAATCTAGAGGAACCATCATATCTCGCATTCACTTCAAACAAATATTTGTCTTTGTAATAATAATTTAAACGACCAAAATATGACTGGAGCGCATCATCCGTCCCAGAACCGTTTATGGATTGCAGGTTGGTTCCCGCATCAAGTATATAAATTGCGTCGTCACCTAAAATATCGTTCTTGGTGGCATCAAACTTATCCATGCGGTTATATTGCTGATCGAAACCCATCAAGGCGGCAAAATTGTGATTTTCACCAATCGATCCCTTATAGCGCAAAAGCGAATTCAAAACGGTGGTATAGTCCCTCCTGGTACCGTTAAATAGACTATTGACACTGGGTTTCTCTTGGTATTGAAAATCGGTTTGCAGATTCCAAAGCGAGTATGGCCGCGCATACTCCCAATTCCTGTTATTTCCGTAATTGAACCCAAAGCTTGTTTCCCATTCCAAGTTTTTTATCAAATTTATCGTACTGTAGAACCTCAACCCCAATCGCAACTTTTCATAATTTCCCCTTGCATTGTCGACGTACGCCCTGGGATTGGAGCCTGCAGGCAAGCCTTGGAACATTTCCCCGCCATAACGACCATCCTCGTAAACCGGAATTACACCTGGCGTTGTATTTCTTATACTAGAAAAGAAGGTACCAACATCAACCGTCTCCCTATCGGACCACGTCCCAAAAACATTTCCCCCTAATGTCAGGAAGTTTTTTACTTTCGCATCGGCATTGATTCGGAAATTATACCTTTCATAGCCGGCATTATCAATAACCCCTTTATTATTCAAATAGCCCAAGGAGATCGCAAAATTTCCTTTGTCATTACCACCTCGTACCGAAAGGTTATGCTCGGTGAGTATGGAACTTTTCAACATTTCATCATACCAATCCGTATTGGGATACAGTGGGTTGCCATTTGCCGACTCACTTCTCCATTCTTCAATTAGGGCATTGGAATACTTTTCACGGCCTTCGGATTCGTTTACCAATTCCATATGAGTGGCCATATCAGTAATAAAATCCACGCTTTTTGCCACGGAGACAGGCCCTGTATACCCATTATAAGTTACTACAAACTTTTCCCCTTTTCCCCTTTTGGTTGTGACCAGAATAACCCCATTAGCTGCTCGAGAGCCATATATGGCCGAAGAAGATGCATCTTTAAGAACACTTATACTTTCAACATCATTGGGATTTACGTCATTCAAAGCCCCTGGCACACCATCTATTACCACTAGAGGAGAGGCATCGTTCATTGTTCCATTCCCCCTGACCAGTATATTAAAGCCTTCAGCCCCCGGAGCCGCTGAAGTCTGGGATATATTCAGGCCAGAACTCATCCCTACCAATGCGGACGAAAGATTCATATTTGGCCTACTGTTGGTAGATTCGTTAAACTCCAACGAACTCACCGCACCGGTAAGATTTACTTTTCTCTGCGTACCATAACCTACGACCACAACCTCACCCAGTGCAGCTGCCTCTTCCTGCAGTTCAACATTTACAGCAGATTGTCCATTTACAGTAATCTCTTTCGTAGTGAAACCTATATAGGAAATCACCAAAATTGAATTTTCATCCGATAGTTCAATAGAAAAATTTCCGTCAAAATCAGTGGTAACACCATTGGCCGTACCTTTTTCAATGACATTCGCGCCCCCTAGGGCAACACCCTTGTCGTCCGTTACCCGTCCTCTAATGGTATTTTGCTCTACAAAGGACAGTGTTGTCATTTTACCTTCCATGGCCTGGACCTTTAATGGAGCCATCACCAGGAAATTAATTACAGGAATAACGAAAAGACCTATTCTGGCCTTATTCCATAACCTGTTCCGATTAAAGTACATTTTCATAATTTATATTGGTTGTAAAATTTATGTTTTATTATCAATTTCGTTTCCATATCCGAATTGACTGAGTTTGTTTTTCGTCATTTGTAATTCGCAATCACCCTACCCCCATACTTCCTCCTTTCCACAAAACAAGTTTAAGTTTTTCATACTACTCCTGATTTAAAGTAACACTACACCGGTAAATACCGCTTCTCACCACATATACTTTTCCTACATTAACGTTATTTTACGACCACGTTAAGTTAACTTTTGAATAAAAATGTATACAAATATAAACATAAATTGTAAACATTAAAATATTTTTTTGACTTTAACTAAATTATTCATAATCCACTAATTCCCACTATACAACCCTTTACGAGATTCAATATAAATATTCAAATACCAAAAAGTAGTCTAAATTATATCCTTTTTGTATACATAATAATTGCAACTTACTTTTGTATTCTCTACATTTGGGGACGAAGAATAACAACAAGCTTAAAAAATATCAATAATTTAACCCAATTCGATCATCCATGTTACCAACAAAATATTCAACCGCACTTGTAATTTCAGTAGCTTTTGTACTTTCTTCCTGTTTAAATGAAGACAAACTACCTGAAAGTGCCGAATTTGTCAAATTGGACAACACCCTTTTGGCATTGACCATCGAAGCCGACAATTTGGACGTACCCTGGGATCTACAATACGATCGGCATAGGGATGCCATCGTGTTTTCTGAAATAGCCGGTAAAATCAAAAGATTAAATCTGGAGACCGGACAAATAGATACTCTCCTACGCATACCAGATGTTTACCATATGCGAACTTTGGGTCTGTTGGGAATGGCTATTTATCAGCCGGAAAATTCACAGAATTACCTTTTCCTATCCTATACAAGTATGTCCAATGACAGCATATATTCAAATCTTGTCCGATATGATTACGATGATCAACCGACCAATCCCCAAGTGTTATTAAAAATACCTGGAAGTACTGGGCATAACGGTTCACGTATAATCATCTCAAACGACCAAAAAGTTTTATGGGCCACTGGAGATGCCGCCAGTGAAACTTACGCCCAGGACAGTACTGCGCTTAACGGGAAAATCCTGCGTCTGAACCTCGATGGTTCGATACCCTATGACAATCCCCTAGCAAACAGCTTTGTTTATGCCTGGGGATTTAGAAATATGCAAGGTCTGACACAATCGCCAGATGGCAAGATTTATACCTCCGAACATGGGGATGCCATTGAGGATGAAATCAATTGGATACGGCCATTGCATAA
>TARA_R100001369_G_scaffold4044_9_pt1 | contig 14622 bp, 15 predicted proteins | sample TARA_R100001369 | Tara Oceans TARA_R100001369 (sample SAMEA2621528) | marine metagenome | biome: marine biome (ENVO:00000447); feature: surface water layer (ENVO:00002042); material: "saline water (ENVO:00002010), including plankton (ENVO:xxxxxxxx)" | depth 5 m | reverse complement strand
TAATTTCATTCCTTCTGTGAACTCTTCAGCTAATGAAATTATAATGGCATTTAATATATCTTGCTTTGAGTTAATATGATTGTAAAGGCTTGCAGCTTTTATACCCATTGCCGTTGCCAAATCGCGCATAGTAACAGCACTATAGCCTTTTTCTTTGAATAGTTTAGCAGCTACTCTTACGATTTCTTCTTTACGGGTTTCTTCTTTCATTTTTTATCTAAAGCACTAAAATAGAAAGATTTTTAAGTTCTGAGTAAATCTAATGTAACTTTGGTTACTTATTATGCCAAGTAGTTTTCGGAATTTTACTTTAAAAAAAAATACAATGGGACTATTAAATGCTTTATTTGGGAAATCGACTATCAATGTAGCTGAATATATTGAAAAAGGTGCTATTATTTTAGATGTTAGAACGCAAAGTGAATATGACGATGGACATATAAAAAATGCTTTACATATTCCAGTTCAGGAAATAGGCAATAGATTTAATGAGGTTAAAAAACTAAACAAACCTCTTATCGCTTATTGTGCGAGTGGTATGCGTTCTGGTAGTGCCACGAGTATGCTGAAATCTAAAGGCATCGATGCTATTAATGGAGGCGGAATGGGAAGTTTGAAACGGAAGTTAGGCTAAAGACTAATCCAAAATACCCTCTAAATTATTAAGTTGATTCAAGTCCTCAATAGGATTTTCATTATACTGCAATTTCCAACCCAAGGAATTAGTTAGAATTAAGAATTTTGAAAGCTCACTAATGAGTCGATTTTGTGCATTAGATTTTAAGTCTGAAGCTTCAATCTTTTTCATTATAGATTTATTGACAGTTTTCTTAATTTCGTTATAGTCTTTAGCTTCAAATTGATTTAAAAAATCCGCTTGAATATCATAATATTCAAAATCTGGACTAATTTTTATTTCTTCTTTCGGAATACTTACAATGTTTAACGTTTTAGTTGTTTCGTCTATTTCATATTCAATCTTACTTAAATCATATGCAATTGTCACATCTGCATTCACTATAACAATAGCGCGTTTTTCTACTTCTAACAAATCACCAAACACGAGTTTAGAGTTTTTATAGGTAAACACTTCACTAAAATGACCTTCGGTAACGACAAGCTTTCCAACGTTTTTAACCTGTTCTTGTATTAATGCCGTATTTTCTTGTAGTACAATTTTATCCTCTGTCTTATCTCCACAATATTTAAAAGTGAAGAGAACAATTAAAGTAATTATAACCCCAAATAGTATTTTTCGCATAGGCTAATTTAATAAAAATAGAACTTTATACTAGAAATTAATATCTTTAGCTTGCTTAAAGATATTCTAATATATAAATCAATTTATATGAAATCAAGATTTTTAATTTTAATTACTACAGCGCTAATGGTTTTTAGTCTTTTAGCCTGTTCGAACCCTAAAAGCGAGTTTGCTACCCTATTAATTTATGGTGGTACAATATATACTGTAGAGTCAACATCTGAAACCGTAGAAGCAGTGGCAACAAAAAATAATAAAATTCTTTTTGCGGGAAGTTCAGCTGAAGCTGAGACCTACAAAAATGAGCAAACTAAGGTTATTGATTTAAAAGGCAAAACCATGACACCAGGCTTAATTGAAGGTCACGGACATTTTATGGGCTTGGGCTATAACGAGCTAAACCTAGACTTAATGAACACGACAAGCTACCAAGACATTGTTGACGCTGTTGCAGCACGTGTTAAAACGGCGAAACCAGGAGAATGGATTACAGGACGTGGGTGGCACCAAAGCAAATGGGATAGTATGCCTTCAGAAACTGTACACGGTTTTCAAACACATCACTTACTAAGCGAAGTATCACCAGATAATCCCGTTTATCTTAGACATGCAAGTGGTCATGCTGGATTTGCCAATTCTAAAGCAATGGAAATTGCAGGACTCCAAGCATTAGTTTTAGATGGCACTAAAACATATGATGTAGAAGGAGGGGAGGTTCTTGTTGATGCTCTAGGAAGACCTACTGGTGTTTTTAATGAACGTGCTCAAAGCCTAATTACACAACATATTCCAGGAAAAACTCCAGAAACAGATATTAAAGCCTTTGAATTGGCAGTTGAAGCTTGTCATAAAAACGGAATCACAAGCTTCCACGATGCAGGAATTGGAAAAGAAACAATTTTGCTTTTCGAAAAAATGAAAGCAAAAGGAAAAATGAATACACGTATTTATGCCATGTTAACAGGTTGGGATGAAGACTTGCTTAACGAATGGTTTGCTAAAGGTCCGATGGTAGATACTGAACATCTTATGACTATTAGATCTGTAAAGTTAAATTGCGATGGTGCTTTAGGCTCTCGTGGAGCATGGCTTTTAGAACCTTACAGCGACAGACCTGACCATTTTGGGCACGAAACACTACCTATGGAGTTTGTTAAAAAAACTGCCTTAAATGGTCTAAAAAACGGTTTCCAAGTCTGTGCGCATGCAATAGGAGATAGAGCAAATAGAGAAATTCTAGATCGTTATGAAGCAGCCTTTAAGGAATTACCTCATTTAACTTCAGATCATAGATATAGAATAGAACATGCGCAACACCTGCACCCAGATGATATTCCTCGTTTTGCTGAACTGAAAGTTATTCCTGCAATGCAAGCCGTACACATGTCATCTGACCGACCTTGGGCGATTGATCGCTTAGGTAAAAAGCGCATCAAAGAAGGTGCTTACATGTGGCAAGATTTATTAAAAAGTGGAGTGCCTATTATTAATGGAACAGATGTACCTGTTGAACCTATTAACCCTATTGCTAGTTTTTATGCAAGCGTGAGTAGAAAAACCTTAAAAGGAATGCCCAAAGGAGGTTACGAACCAGAGCAAAAAATGACTAGAGCACAAGCTTTAAAATCGTATACACTAGATGCTGCATATGGTGCTTTTGAAGAAGATATTAAAGGCTCAATACAAGTTGGAAAGCTAGCTGATTTTACAATTTACAACCAAGATTTAATGACTGTTGAGGAAGATGAAATTCTGGACACCAAAGTTGTAATGACCATATTTGGTGGTAAAGTCGTTTATACTAAAAAATAAAAAGCATTAGTTTTCTTATCATAAAAAGCCTAGCTAATGCTTAAATAAAGATTAAAAGCAACGCAAATTTACTTAATACTTAAAGACTCTTTATTAATATAATATTAGGGGATATGTTAAGGTTATAATTAATTAAAAATTTTAAGCCTTACTACTCTACGACTTGTATGGCATATTTTTTCGCAAATCTAGACAAGTCGCTAATTAGCTAAATGTGTATATGGTAAAGAATCTTTCTAAAATAGACATTATTTAAAAACAGTTTAAACAAAACTAGAGATACGCTCTTCTTAAAGAGAACGATCTATTGATAGGGTTTAAATCTTTAATAGTGATTTTGAAAAAAATTTTGATGTAAAAATTAAAAAAGCTAAAATACCCTATCAGATATTCTTGTTGTTAGATTTGTAACAGAAATAAAACTTCATGATAAATTAATAATTATTACACTTTTAAGGCATGAACCTATAAATGAATTAATAAATATTGAAAATAACCCTGTTTTAGCTTCCCTCACATAAATCAAAAAAAGAAGAGAAAAAAGAAGAACAAATCACAACAATCATTAATACTAACACAATTACTTCAGATAACGAGACTAAATATAATATGGAAGGGGTTTTAACTGCTAACAGTAAATTTGTAAAACCAGCTGATAATATAAGACACTCTTACTGGATTATACATGAAATTAATAATGGTCATGGATCTCGAAAATTATGAGAATGGGCGACCTAGGATTTGTTTACCATATGATTGAACAAAAAAAAGTAGCCTTAAGGACTAAGTTAAGGAAATACAATCAATTAACCGTTTGGTAAGTTTATAATAGTTCTAAATTCTTTAGATATAAAAGAAGAGATCCTAATTTAAAGGAAGTGTCAGGATTTGACTTCTTTAGTTCTACTCCCTTATATAAATCTACTGGAACTATTTAAGAACTTATAACCTATTCTTTTTTTAGCTCTAGTTTCTCAGCAAAGTAATCACAAAAATCTTTCATAGTAGCTGTCATTTTTTCATCTTGAGTGGCGCGAAAAAATGTGTCGCTCATGGTCACCAAAGTTTGATGAAAAAAGAGTTTCATCTCATCTACTGGCATATCTTTAGTCCATAAATCAATTTTTAAAGTCTCTTGCGCCTTGCTGTCCCAAACTGATAACATTACCGCTTTAGCCTCTTCGTTATCTACACCACCATCTTGTGCAGTCCAATTTAACTTTTCTGGCACGCGGTTTTCGTCAAGTTCTACGTTTAGTTCTATTTTAGATTTTATAATCTTAGACATTACTTTTTTGGTTTAAATTTTGATTTTCTAAATAATTCTTCAGGTTCTGTTTGCATTATTTGCATCATATCTTTTCCTGATGTTTCTGCATAAGCTCTTAAAATTTGCCACCCAATATATTGCCCTAATCTCCCAGGTGATTCATTATCTAATTCTAAATAAAATTTAGTAAATGGAGCATCTGCAATAAAACGATTTGAGAGTTTACTATCTGTACTGTACAATAATTCTTTTTCAATAAAATAAGACCAAATTGCACTTTCGTTTGCACCTGCCCATTTCATTTGTTCTTCAGTATAGCCTATTCTCTCTGCTTCTGTTTTAAGCGGAAGTATTACATCCTTAAAATATAATAGTTTACCAAAATAAATCATCTCATCTAATAAGGTCTTTCTGTTTGTTTGAAAGATATATTTTTGACCATAACCGTTAGTCATGTCTACTACAATTTGCTCCTTTCTAAAGTTTTTAGCTAAATATGACGGAATGTTGCCATTTACATAAAACTTATGATCTTCTCCCAAATAATTATCTAATGCTATCAAAGCTATAGTATCTGTTATAATTACTTTATCTCTATATTGAACAGTATTAGTTAGTGTTATAACCCTTGGTATTGAGAACACTTTATCATAGTATTTAATATGCTGAAACATAAGCTCCAACTCCTCTTTTGTATCTTTAAAATTTTCAAAGGTTTTGTTAACCTCTTGCAAAATTTCATTCTGTAAAGAATCATTTAATTTATTTACCCAAATTGAATCTGGTGTATGCTTAGAAAATAAAAATGGGTAGGCTTCTTTAAGTCTTGGTAAATCTTTTGATGTTGCCTTTGAAGATGCAATATCAAAACGTTCTACGACAAAATCAGCTTCAATCTTAGCAATATCATTTTCTAGCTTAGAATCATCATCACAAGAGACAAAGCATATTGCCACTATTAAAATAAAGTAAATTCTTAAATGCATTTTATAAAACATTTTTAATCCTAACACTATTAAGCTATTTTTGTTTTGCAAAGGTACACTTCTTTAAATTAAATTATAAATATTATGCAAATAGAAAAGGTCGTAAATCACATTGTAGATTGGCTAAAAGATTATGCCACAAACGCTAAAGTTAATGGTTTTGTAATAGGAATTTCTGGTGGTATTGATTCTGCAGTAACCTCAACACTTTGTGCTAAAACAGGTTTAGAACTTTTATGTATTAAAATGCCTATACATCAGGCAGAAAGTCATGTAACAAGAGCAGAAGAACATATTACACAATTAAAACAACGATTTACTAATGTAAGAGATACTAGAGTCGATTTAACACCTGTTTTTGAAGAATTTAAAACCGAAGTCACTTTAGAAGGCAAACAAACAACTGTAGATATGGCTCTAGCAAATACAAGAGCACGTTTAAGAATGGCTACACTCTACTACCATGCTGGCTTACAAGGCTTATTAGTAGCAGGTACAGGGAATAAAGTTGAAGACTTTGGTGTTGGTTTTTATACAAAATATGGTGACGGAGGTGTCGATTTAAGCCCTATTGCTGACTTATTAAAATCTGAAGTTTATAAAATTGGTGAATACCTAAAAGTACCTGACTCTATAATGAAAGCAGCACCTAGTGACGGCTTATTTGGAGATGCACGTAGTGACGAAGACCAAATTGGAGCCTCTTACCCAGAATTAGAATGGGCAATGCAAATGAAAGATGAAGGTAAAACTGCAGATGATTTTGAAGGACGACAAAAAGAAGCTTTTGAAATATTCCTTAGATACAATACGTTAAACAAACACAAGATAATACCTATACCAATTTGTGATATTCCTAACAATTTGAGATAAATCGTGTAGTTTATCGATTAAATTGTGTGAAATTCTTAATTTTTAGTTATTTTTGTTTAACGAACCCCTTGATTTTCAGTATCTAGCTCAGTTACAAACCCTAACCATAACCAAAAATCAATTTTAATGATACAAATTTTGATTGTTGACAATCATCCTATCGTAAGAACTGGATTAGAATTATTTTTAAATAGTAAACCCGATTTTAAAGTCGTAGGTAAATTAAGCAGCGGAATAGAAATTTTTGAATTTGTTAGACGCCATAATGTAGACGTTATCATTTCTGAAATTGACTTACCAGAACTAAATGGTATTACTGCATTACGCGCTATTAAAAAAGAAAACAACTCTGTGAATGTCTTAATGTTTAGCCATCAACCAGAAGAAATTTACGCTATTAGTACATTAAAAGCTGGAGCTTCTGGCTATTTAAATAAAACTGCAGACCTAGAAACTATTGAAGCAGCTATTAGAAAAATAAACCATGGGGAAATTTATTTAAGCGAAAAGATGGATAAGCACTACCGTTACGAAGATACTCGTAAGAGTAGAAGTCGCTTGTTTAAAAAACTATCTACGCGAGAAGTTGAAGTTCTAAAACTACTATCTATAGGTAGAAAAAATAAAGAAATTGCACAAGAACTAGATATCAACGAAAAAACGGTAAGTACCTATAAAGCAAGACTGTTTAAGAAGTTAAATGTAACTAATATTGTAGATTTAATTCACCAAGCGAAACATCATAACTTGGCTTAATATTTCCTTACCCAATTACTTTACCAAGTTTACGAGATAACAACATCTTTAAACCAACATAATCTTTTACGTCCTCTATTATAGTGTGTGTGTCTGATGTGCCGTTTAAAGTTTCATTTTTGTATTCTGCCACTTTCTGATCTATAAGATGACATCTTAAGCTCAATATGGTCTGACTTACTAACTGCGATACAGAATGCTCTTTTTCTTTTGGAATGATATTATTACGATGCCAATCATGCAGGTTATATTTTTCGTCATCCATCAAAATGGTTGTAACCATACTTGCAGATTCTTGGTCTAACTGATTGATAAAGTTCTTAGTTGAAAAATCTTTATCTTGATTTAATTTATCAATTATAGAATAATATAATATTTTAAACTTTTCATTAGTAAACTGCATTTCATCTTCTTGAAGATCTAAATACAATTTTTCAAAGACACGTGTTTCGTGTATTGTAGGTTCTAATACTAAATCACCAGAAACTTCATCTTCCTTTAAGATTAAATCTTCAAATTGCTCAGTCTTATCGCCATAAAGCATTAATATTTCAATAATTTTTCTTTCTAATTCGTACTGAATATCAATCTTTTGCTTGGGTTGTTCAACATTTTTTACGACCTCAAATGCTTTCTGTTCTTGTTTATAGCTTTTATTAGCTTCTTGAGCATCCTTTTTATTAATTTGAGCTAAAGTACTAAACAACACATTTTCACTAATATCCATAATGCGCCCACATTCTTGAATATAAACTTCGCGCTTTATCTGGTCTGGAATTTTAGAAATACTATTTACAATTTCGCGAATTGTTTCAGCCTTTTTTATTGGATCATTATTTGCCTCTTTAACTAATAACCCAGCTTTAAATTGAATAAAATCTTTAGCATTTTCAGTAAGATATTCAGTAACTTCTTCTAATGTATTAGATTTTGCAAAACTATCTGGATCTTCACCATCTGGAAACATACAAACCTTAACGTTCATACCTTGTTCTAGAATTAAATCTATACCTCTTATAGAAGCTCTGATACCAGCAGCATCTCCATCAAAAAGGACTGTAATATTATTGGTAAGACGATTAATTAATCGAATCTGATCTGAAGATAAAGCAGTACCAGAAGATGATACTACATTTTTGACTCCTGTTTGGTAAAACTGAATCACATCTGTGTAGCCTTCTACCAAATAACAATTGTCTTCTTTAGCAATGGTCTGCTTTGCAAAAAACAAACCATAAAGCACCTTACTCTTATGATATATTTCACTCTCTGGTGAATTAAGATATTTAGCTGCTTTCTTATCGTTAGTTAAAATACGTCCACCATAGCCAAGAATACGACCACTCATACTATGAATAGGAAACATAACTCTACCTTTAAATCTATCAAAACGCTTTTGGTCCTTGACAATAGTAAGACCTGTTGCTGCTAAAAAGTCTAGGTTATAACCTTTACCTAAAGCATCATCTGTAAAGGCTTGCCACTCATCTAAAGAGTATCCTAATTGAAATTTTTTAATAGTCTCTTCAGTAAATCCACGTTCTTTAAAATAGCTTAAACCAATGGCTTTTCCTTGATCTGTTTTATGCAATACTTTTTGAAAGTATTCATTCGCATATTCACTGACTAAATATAAACTTTCTCTAGCATCTTGTTGCTCCTTCTCTTCGTCAGTACGTTCAGTTTCTTCAATTTCAATATTATACTTTTTGGCTAAATACTTTATAGCTTCCGGATATGTAAAATGCTCGTGTTCCATTAAAAAAGTAACAGCATTGCCACCTTTACCACTAGAAAAATCTTTCCAAATTTGCTTTACAGGAGATACCATAAAACTAGGAGATCGTTCATCACTAAAAGGACTTAGGCCTTTAAAGCTGCTTCCTGATTTTTTGAGCTGCACAAAATCACCTATAACCTCCTCTACGCGAGCGGTTTCAAATACTTGTGCTATGGAGTTTTGTGAGATCATATTATTTCCTGCGAAAACAAGAATCTTATTAACGTTTTCTAAATTTTATATATCACTGCATGAGCAAAATAACATATTTGTAAATTTAAGATAAACAATTTGTTTTAAAAATTTATAGCCTAAATTAACTTGACTTTCTCATTTGAAACAACGAACTTATTGTAAAGCTTGATAAAAAACAGTGAAACGCTTTTTAATCAGAAAACTAATAGAAACTAAATTAATTAAAAAGCCTTAATCCAGATATAGGTTAAGGCTTTTTAAACTCAAATATTAATTAGTTTAGTCTAAATCCCATCTTAGACCTAATGAAATATTATTTTGATCGAAGGCTTGGTCTTTAAACAATGGACTTAAGTCGTACTTAGCATATATAGATAAATCTCCTACACCAATATAACCACTTAAACCATAAACGAAGTTAGAGGTATTAAAGTTGCGTTTTTCTTTAGTCCTAACTCTGTCACCATCCTCATCTTCATAAGTTATTTTTTGTAGCGAAGCCAATCTTACGCCTCCATAACCACCTAAACCAATTTTAAAGCTATTGTCTGTGTGATATCTGAGTTTATCTTTAAAGTCGCGCTTTTTTGAAGGTCCGAATTCAAAATGGATTGGCAGTACTAAATTTGTGACTCTAAACTTTGCTTTTTTAATATCTAACGGAAATTCTTGTAGTGTAGTCTCGTCTCCATTTTGCACAAAATATTTATTATTTTTAATATCTAACTTATTCCACTGAAATGAGAACCCGTAGTTAAGTCTTAAAAAATTGGAATCCTTAAGTAAGCGTGTTTGCCATACCCAACCAAGCTCTACAAATCCAGAGCCTCCTAATTTATAAGGAGAATCTTCTAAACTTTGTTCATCTCCAATTGCATTATTAAATCCTATTGCTAGAAATAGTTTGTTAGTTGTTCTGATATCATATTTGGGTGGTTTATCACTTTCCCCTAGACTAAGACCAATAGAAAAGCTCCCTTTTCCATTTTCTCTAACACCAATAAAAGAATCCCCATTATCTCCATAACTATCATAACCATTTCGTTGTAATAAATCAATCCTGGAGTCTATAATTGCAATTCTATTTTCAATATTTAAGGCAGCTATTTTTGATGCTTCTTTTTTCAAATCTTCTGCTTCAGAAGCCGTAATTTCTTTATTATCTAATTTTTTATTAATCTCTAAAATTCTAAATTTTAAAGCTGATTTTTCTTTATTTTCAATTTCAATTTTCTCATCTTCTAAAATTTTGATTTTATAATCTTTTGTAGCTTTCTGAATTGAATCTTGTTTTGCATCTTGCCCTTGCATTGAAGCAAAGCTGAATGAGATAATTAAGTACACTACTAGTCTTGTAATTGTATTCATAACTGTTCGTTTTTTGATTTATTGATGTTAATTTGATTTTTGTTTTAATTCTTGCGGTCTACAACTGCTGTTTTAACAGTTTTGTAACCACCCTTTAACGCCTCAAATACTTTACTTCTAAACGATTGCCCCATGTCTTCTTCTACACTTAATAGTAACGCATTAGCATCAACCGTTTTTATTGTTTTCTTTTTTAATTCATTCTTAAAGAGTTCTTTACTTGCTACTTTTAATAATGAATCTACTTCTCTATCTAGAACCAATTCATTTTCTGATTTAAATTCTTTTAAAGTAGTTGCAACTACTTTTTTAAGTATTGATACGCTAGTTATTTCTTGAGGCTTCATAACACTTATATCATTAATAACTTTGCTGTTATTAGTGGTTAAATTACTACCTTCTACAAGACGCTTTTTAGCCTTAGACGTATTATACGTTACTTTTTTATAATCTATAATTTGTGATTGCTCTACCGATGATTTAATCTCTTTTTCTACTTCAATCGCTTCTTCTTCAATTGCTAACCCAGTACCTTTTAAATCTTGTTGCTTTAACTCTTTACCCTTTAATTGCTCATCTTTAACTTGTTCTTCAACAAGTGCTGGCATTATTTTTTGAGTTTCATCTTTATTAAAAAACTGAATAGAAACTGCTAGCATAATTATTAAACCCGCTGCTATACTCAGCCACCAATACATTGGCTTTTTAGATTTATTATTATCTTCATCTAAACGGTCAGACAATTTAGACCAACCACCTGCTGATGGATACAAGGTGCGCTTATCTAGCTTGTCTTTTAATTGTTCTTCAAATTTAATTGGTGCCATAACTCGTGTTATTTAATTCCTTTATTTTGTTTTGTAGCATCTGTCTCGCTTTAAACAATTGCGATTTCGATGTTCCTTCAGATATTTTTAATAATTCACCAATTTCGTGGTGTTTGTAACCCTCTATTGCATACATCACAAATACCATCTTGTAACCTGCTGGCAAACTGTCTATGACCATTTGTATTTCGGCAACTTCGATATTTGTTTTTATATTGTTTGTATAATCGTGTTCTAAATACTCATCTTCTCTAGCAAACTCAATATTTTTTTTCTGTCTTAAATATGAGATTGCTTCTCTGACCATTATTCGTCGTACCCAACCTTCAAAACTCCCTTCATTCTTAAATGTTTTTAAATATTTAAATACTTTAAAAAACCCGTTTAACATCACCTCTTCTGCCTGGTGCACGTCTTTAATATAGTATCTACAAACACTCAACATTTTAGGCGCATGTAACTCGTACAATACATGTTGTGCTTCGCGATTTTGTTTCGCAGCTCTCTGTATAAGTTTAGTTTCGTTTTTATGAAGTTGAATAACTTTCATTGTATTGTTTACGATTGTACCTCTATTTATAAAGACGCAAAATTACTACCAAAGGTTGTCTGGGACAATAAAAAATAGTATAAATTATTTATAACTATCTGAAATAGAAGTTTTTAATTTTATTTTTTTCTGTCAATCACGTAGTCCACCATAAGCTTTAGAGATGCTTTATATACAGATTCAGGGTAAGTACTAAGCAGTATTAAAGCTTCCTTTTGAAATGCTTTCATTTTTGAAACCGCATAGTCTAAACCTCCATTTAGTTTTACAAAGCTAATAACTTCCTTAACGCGTTTCTTATCTTTATTATGATTCTTAACAGAATTGATTAACCAAGATTTTTCTTTCTTTGTAGAGTTATTAAGAACATATATTAAAGGCAATGTCATTTTTTGTTCTTTTATATCTATACCTGTAGGCTTACCAATAGCTTCTTGTCCATAATCAAATAAATCATCCTTTATTTGAAATGCCATCCCAATAAGCTCACCAAATTTTCGCATTTTTTCTACATCTGACGAATTTGGTTTAACAGATGCTGCTCCAAGACTACAACATGCAGCAATAAGTGTTGCTGTTTTTTGTCTAATAATCTCATAATAGACGTGTTCTGTAATATCTAGTTGTCTGGCTTTTTCAATTTGAAGTAATTCACCTTCGCTCATTTCTCTTACTGCAACAGAAATAATCTTTAGCAAATCAAAATCATTATTATCTATAGAAAGTAGTAATCCTTTTGAGAGTAAATAATCTCCAATAAGAACAGCAATTTTATTTTTCCAAAGTGCATTGATAGAGAAAAAACCACGTCTTCTGTTACTATCGTCAACAACATCATCGTGCACTAAGGTTGCAGTGTGTATTAACTCTATAACCGAAGCACCTCTGTAAGTTCGCTCACTCACCTCACCATTATTCATCATTTTAGCTACCAAAAACACAAACATAGGTCGCATTTGTTTGCCTTTACGATTTACAATATAATGTGTAATTCTGTTGAGCAGTGCTACTTTACTCGCCATAGACAATTGAAACTTTTGTTCAAAAAGTTCCATTTCGTAGGCTATGGGTTTTTTTATCTGTTCGGTTATTTTCATTAATAATATAAAAGCTCTACTATTAGCACATAATTACAAATAAAGGCTATTCTTTATTGCGAAAGATTGAATAATGCCGCTTTAACACTTTTTAAGAACTAATATGTGTAATTTTAGAGCATTAATTCAAAAAACTAAAATCATGAAAAAAATTACTTTATTAACATTTGCTTTGTTTACTCTAATATTAAGCAATGAAGCTAATGCACAATGTACAGATTTCTCTGGAGGAGGTCCGTACACCAATTTTAACAGCCTTTTTGGTGGAGCACCTTGTGATGATGGCACTGGTTGTCCTTTTAATGAAATAAGCACATTTGAAGCATGGGCTGATGAGTCTTATGTAATGGACAATATAGTTGTAGGTCACACCTATACATTTAGTCTTTGTAACGGACCAGGAGCTGGTACATGGGTACCTAGTTTTTCAATTATAGCACCATCTGGAGCTATTGATGCTTTTGGTTTAGATGTTGGTTCAACCTGTTCTTTAACTTGGACAGCTACAGAAGCCGGGACATATACCATTGGTATTTCTGAAGCAGGCGTACCTTGTGACTCATCAACAAACGCTACTACTAATAATGGATTTCCTGCAATTACTTGTACGAATGGAGATACATGTGAGGCATGTATTGTAAGTGCACCAGATGCCGTTGCTTCTGCTGTATTACCAGCGGATGGAGCTACAGATGTAGAAATTGCATATGGTGAGGCAAACAACAATTTGGGTCCTTTTGAGTGGTTAGCTGCAACTACAGGTGATCCAGCAGACGATTTTAATATTAGCTTTGGAACTAATCCAGCAGCTGATAACATTGGTGGACTATCCGGTTTTGCTAGTGGCGGAAGTATTAACTTTGGTTGGTTGCCGAATACGACTTATTTCTGGACTATCGAAGCCGTTAATTGCGCAGGTTTAACACCAGGTCCTATTTGGAGTTTTACAACTTCTGCATGTACAGATACTGCAGCTCCTGCTGGAGTAAGTGCACCAGTTCCTGCTGATGCAGCACCTAACGTTACACTTAATGCAGATGGAAATGCTTTATTATTTAATTGGACTGAAGGTGATCCTAATGCTACTTTTACTTTAAACCTTGGTGTCACTAATCCACCAACTCAACCTTTTGTTAATTTTGAAAATGGAGCACCTATAACAGGTTTAGCTGAAAACACAACATACTTCTGGTCTGTAGATGCTGTAAATTGCTTTGGAACAACAGCTGGAACAGTTTGGAGTTTCACAACTGGTATTGCCTTATCCGTAGAAGAAAATCAAATTGAGACGTTTAGTGTTTATCCTAATCCAACTTCTGCTGTTTTAAATATTAAGACAACTAAAGAGATTGATAATGTTACAGTTTTTAACCTTTTAGGTCAGAGTGTTGCAACGTATAGTAAGAGTGATCTTTCTAACGATTCAATAGATTTATCTAAATTATCTAATGGTTTATATTTAGTTAGAATATCTGCTGAAGGTACAACGCAAACAATCCGTGTTACTAAAGAGTAATTACGTATTTATAATTATAAAAAAAGCGGCCTATGGCCGCTTTTTTTATGTCTAAATTTAATTATACTGTAAGTTTTAACTTTTATTAGCCAACTGCCCACAAGCGGCATCAATATCTTTACCTCTGCTTCTCCTTACAGTAACTGTAATATTATTAGCTTCTAGCACATTCACATACATATCTAAAGCTTTTGTATTGGCTTGCTGAAACTCACCATCATCAATTGGGTTGTATTCTATAATATTAACCTTGCTTGGCGCAAATTTGCAAAATTCAACTAAAGCATCTACATCTTTTCGTTGGTCATTAATACCTTCCCAAACAACATAC
>TARA_R100001369_G_scaffold430_1_pt1 | contig 14658 bp, 22 predicted proteins | sample TARA_R100001369 | Tara Oceans TARA_R100001369 (sample SAMEA2621528) | marine metagenome | biome: marine biome (ENVO:00000447); feature: surface water layer (ENVO:00002042); material: "saline water (ENVO:00002010), including plankton (ENVO:xxxxxxxx)" | depth 5 m | reverse complement strand
TACGCCTACCGTGATCGTTCCGTCTGCTTGTGTTGCGCCATCAATGTCTACAACGTCTAGGTTAGCGGTGCCGTCTATGTCAATATTTCCGCTAATATCTAAGCTCGCCGCAATGATTTCACCACTGGCATTAATAGCGCCATTAATATCAATCGTAGTAGCGGCTATCTGAACCTCAGTATCAGCAACAATGTCTAGCTGTCCGTCTGCGCTAGAGTTAATGTAGATGGCGGCGTCACGAAACTGAACCTTATCGGTTGTGGTCGTTTCTATATCTGTGCCGCTGGTGGTGTTACCGATAGCAAGCGTTTCAGCTAAAGTGTCAACCGTATCTACCTGCGCATCTACATAGGCTTTAATAGACTGCTGCGTGGCAAGAACGGTGGCACTATTAGAGGCCAGGTTGTCTTCGTCAAGGATATTTGTAACAGCTACCGATCCCGTACCGGACAAAGAATTAAACTCGACGGTCGCTGCATCAACGGCACCCGAGACAACCAAAGCATCAACTTTTAAGTTTGCGTAGACGTTAACTACCGTCGCGCCGGTGCCCGCCCCGTTAAATTTGACAAGCACATCGGTGCCCGCAGCAATTTCAAGATCGTTGCTGGTGCTATAAGTGCCTTGGAAAATAAAAACAGATCGGCTTCCTGCCAGGCTGTTCCGTATAAAACATATTTTTTCAGCGTCATTTGGAATAAGCTGGACATACGCTGCCGCGCTTAAATCGCCGCCATCGGCAAATTCGATCCACTTATTACGTCCGGTAGAAGAGGCACCGTTGGTGATAGCTATTTGGTTAGGGGAGCCCGACGAACCTGCGGAAGACAATGTTATTGTAACAACCCCATTAATCGCTTCGTCTATAATATTAGAGTTGTCGTTAACGGTGTCGCCCCATGTTCCGGACTGTTCACCGGTAGCCGGTTTTTCAATACCGAGGTTAACTGTATAAGTGCTAGGCATTTTTAATTCCTCACGCTGCTAGGGTTGACCACTCGGCGTCTTGACTAGGCGTTTCCGCAGACCACGAGGGGGATTGGCTTGGTGTAAGACTACTGTAGCTTGGGCTTTGATCCGGCACAATCCTGCCGTAAACCAGGCCTTGCCCAACACTGCCCGTGGCATAAACTCCCGTTACATCAGCCATTACACTATCCTAATAATTGCATTGCTGGCATCAGCCGTTGGAAACACCACTACAAAGTCCTCCGACGATGCCGTTTTATCTGAACCAAAATCCAAGACCACTACCGCAGGGTTAGTTAAAGAAATAGAAGTGGTATTAGGAGTGGTGTTATAAATTAACGCCCCTCTAGCTGTAATCGACACGTTGGACCAAGTTTCGTCTGTAAAATCGGTTAGAGCGGTAGTGCCTGAAGACGTTGGGTCTACGGGGGTTAGAGCCTGGCCCCCTGCCGTATAGTTAGTTCCACTTGTTTCGTTAGTGGTTGCATAGGCTGTCGTGGCCGCCGTAAGCGACGCGGAGCTTGTGTAAAGCGCCATTTTAAAAGTGTCGCCGCTAGAAGCGTCGAAGTCGTGTGCGCCAAGCAGTAATTCTTTCTTAAAGCTGGTGCACATGAAGTTTCCGGTAAACGCCATGGTCACAGTCTCCTTATGTGGTTAGCAAGCTCAGGGTGGCCTGCGTCGGTTAAAGCATTATACACAGCGGTTCTATCGGACTGAACCGCTTCGCTAATATAAAACTCCAAGGTTTTTAGTAATTGCCTGCGGAAAGCACGGGCTTGTGCTTTAATAACAGGGTTTGCGTCATCAGAAATCTCAATTATCGTCTTGGCGCATCTTTCCGCTACCTCTTCCGGCGTAAACCTTTTTCTGCGTGTAATGTTTACCTCCGCGTGGAAGGTTGCTATAGGTTCTACCTGTAAAGGGGAAATACTCATTGTTTAGGCCTTATTACCTGCCCCGTTCGGTACTCATCCGTCACTTCTTTCGCCTCACCAAACAGTTTCATTCCAGTAACCGCCTCGGCAAAGCGCTTCTCATACAAAGCCATCATGTCTTGTGAACCTTTCATATAAATATAAGCTTCCAGCAAAGAACCATACAACAAGGCTATTTCCGCGTTTGTACTAAGCCACGTTGTTCCGCTACTTGCACCCGCAGTAAGGCTGGTGGGTCTGTAAAAATAATGAAGCTCTACCGAATAAGCACTATTTGGTGTAGGCCCTAAAATAAAATTATCAACGTCAAAAGTTGCATAAAAGCGAGGAGGTCCTGTTGTGGAGGCATTTGGATTAAACGACTGAACAAAATCTGGATCTTTAAACTGTAAAAAAACGTGATCGCTGCTGCTGTTTATAAACGACAACGAAAAAGGTGCTAAAAAATCGGTGGGCGCTGCTAAAAATCGGTTGCTGGAAGTCATCGCGCCGCTAACATTCTTTCTAAACAAACTTAGTTGGACGTTTTTTAAAATTCTTTCCTCCGCCTGAGTAATAAAAACAGGCAGATTGGTTACAAAAGACGTTTCGGTGTTCTCCGTATAGTCTTGGATAGCTTGTTTTAGCTGTGCATAAGTAAAACTCATATTGTCACCGTCACTGTTCCAACTTGACCACGGCCTTGTATAGGCCCTAAAGTAGGAGCGACCACTAGAGGCACTCCCACGTAAACATCCAAAGGCTCTATCCTGTCAGGACGTGCGTTTTGAAGTGCTTCGGGATCAACTACCTTACGGAAAGGCCCTAATTGAGGCTGCTTTGGCTCAAACTCGTCCGGACCCACCAAAAGCCCGTTCCATTCCTTTTTCATTAAACGATAAGGGTAACGAAACCCTGACCTGTCGGAAATAGCCCACGCATTTTTTCCAGAAGCAAATTTAGCCATCAACCTACCCCGTAATAATCAAAATGGGGGGCAACATTAAAAGAGGCTCTGTCTCTATCCTCTACCGCAGCTCTTTCAAACTCTTCTTCATACACACCTTTTAACATCTCGACACGGTTTGGAGCACGTTTTAACGCAATATAGTAAGCTAACCCTGCGGCTAAACAAGGGTAGAACCTAAAAGGTAAGTCTAAGGTGTTAATATAGGTGTCGGCGTCGTCCATGCGCGTTAAAGCATCATAATAAACAACATCGGTGCTATTGTCGGGGACAGGCCATAACTTCAAGTTAGGGGTAACTTGCCTGTCCAAAAAGAATTGATTAACGCGACCCTGGGTTGTTTTGTTTGGAATAGTGAGAAAGCCATCTCTACTCAAGCGCAATAACGAATAATCGGTACTATCCCGCTTAACGACCACGGACAAAACGTCAATAACGTCCGTACCAATAGCGTAGGCACCTGTTCCAGTAACCATCGAAAGAGTGCGCTGCTTGATAGTCCACTGGTTAAGGCCGCGGTTTGCCCAGTCCGCCAGTAAAAGGTTTAAAGACCGCTTTGCAGATTTTAAATCATAACCTGCCCGTACTTCAAGACCGCACCGTTCAAAGGCTTCTTCGACATATTCGGCAACGTCTAGTTCAAAATCGGTGCTTCCGGATGTAGCCATAGACCATACCTACCTTTATTTTGGCATAATAAATAACATATTAGCCTTTTTTACCCCTCTTGTCTTTTTATATCTTTTACAAGCGGTAATTCAACCCGAGGTCAAAATCTGAGCCTAATGTGTAAATCTGAAGCTTATTTGCTTTACCTTTTACTTTAATAGGCTCAAGCTCTTTTAACAAATAATTGCAGTTTCTTGCAGTTTTGTCTCCAATGATTATATCAACCCCTACGTCTTTTGTAGAGGACTCATAACGCGCAGCCTCGTTCACCGAATTGCCAATAGCGGTATAGTCAAAGCGTTGAGATGACCCCATGTTGCCTATAACCGCCCACCCTGTCTGTACTCCGACTCCGATTGCTATATCCGCCTCCATCGTCCCATTTAACGCCTTAACTCTTTCCTGTATTCGTACCGCAGCTTCAATTGCCCTGTTTTCATGTTCCGGCAAGTCCAGGGGGGCCGAAAAAATCCCCATGCAAGCATCTCCGATAAACTTGTCAACCATTCCACCTGCCCGTTGTATTTCTTCAACTTGAACGGTCAAGGTGGCGTTCATAATTTCCGTAACCTGCTCTGGCGTTAATTTTTCGCTCATTGAGGTAAATCCACGTAAATCAGTGAATAAAAACGTACAATACCGCGTTTCTCCCCCTAATTTAAGCAATTTTGGGTCTTTTTGTAGCAATTTTACCTGTCTAGGGTCTAAATAATGCTCGAACTGCTTCTTAATCTGCTGTCTCAGCTTAAATTGTTTCCGAAAATTCAAATAAAACGCCGTAGATGCCGTTAAAAACTGTGAAACAATCGTCCAAGTAACGTCGATCAAAACCCCTTTTTGTATCAAATACACCCCTAAATAACAGGTAGAAGCTGTTATTGCGCCCGCTAACACTAATCCCCACGTTACGCCCAACAGGTTCAATAAAACCCATACTAAAGACACTGTTATAAGAAAAATACCCAACTCCGCGGACAGGGCGTAATCAGGGATATAAGGGCTGTTTTGTACCAGCATTGATTCAGCTAAAGCAGCCTGAATGTAGTGCGGCTCTAAAAGACCTACGGGCGTTGCAATTTGGGGCATTACCCCTGAGGCCGTCACGCCCACGAAAACAAACCGCCCCGTTACGTCCATTTCCTTTAGAGAGGTTTCGTGTGGAACAGTCCAACTGATCCACTTTCGCCCTAGACTGTCCGTTTTGACGGGAGGTATTCCGCGTACGGCTATTTCTTGTATGCCGTTTTCATTAGTAGTGATGATATAAGTGCTTGAACCGGTTAAGGACTTTAACACTTGTGTGCCAAACGAGGCGACCCACCCGTCAGGACTTCTGAGAAGAAGGGGGATTCTTCTAACAAGAAGGTCTAATTCGGTGGGGGCTACGGCAATACCTTCTAGCGTGTTTTCTGTTAACCGGCTAAGATTTTTCTTGACCCCTGAAGATAATATCCCGCCAATATCCTCACCTTTAAGGACAACGCCTGTTGGTGCAGGGAACATACCTTTGCCGTCTTCAAACATCGCAATTACAGAACTGCCTTGCCCCAAAGCAGCGGCAAAGTCGTTATCTCCCCCCAGCCTGTCCGCTTGCGGAAAAGAGATGACCCAACCAACGCCTGTTGCGCCTTTTGCTAATAACTCTTTATGTATCTCGGCTAAACGCTGTCGTGGAAAAGGATACCCACCCTCTCTTTCAACGTCTTCCTCAGTGATACTAAGGACGGTAAAGTTCCCGGAAGGTTCTTGCGGGGCTACAAAAGCGTCAAATGTTTTTAATTTTAATACTTCAGTCGGCATGAATTGCATAAGCAAAGGGGTTGCAAGTACCGCAAGTATTATAAATATCAGTCTTTTCATTAGCTACCTTGACTTATCTTTATGGAGCTGTTGCTTCCACCATTGATGGTTATCACCCTGGACACGCCGTCTTGCACAAAAATAATTGTATAGCTTCCCGCCTTATCTATGTCTATTCTGGTTGAATCGCTAACATTTCTTTGCAGAGTCAATATTTCTCCAGTCATGAACGTGGTAATTTGGGTATCCTTGTCCTGCCCGAAGGTCGTACCAACAATTTTTACTGCGCCAGCGTCTTGCAGGGCGTCTTCTTGTTTAGCGACCTCCAGGGCGTCTAATACATTTAGCATGTCTTCTAAAAAATTTACGTCTAAATAGTTAATATCTAGCTCAGTAAACTCCCAATCACCCTCTGTCAGTAAATCCTCCTCTAAGTAATCTATGTCTAAATCATTAAAATCTAGTAGGTTAGCCGACTGTGTTGTTTGTTGTTCTATAAAATTTTCTTTTTCTTTTGGTGGCGAAACAATAAGCATGTTGTCAATAAGTTCTAGCGTCAGGTCCAAAATAACGGGCGCAGAGGGTGCGGATTCAAACACTGATACAGTGGTAGCCTCATAAGGCTTGTTAAGAAGTACACTTCCCATTGCCGTGACCACTTCAATTTCACCGCTAGATAACCCTAGCGCATCCGGTAACAGAATAATAAGTGACCTACCCAGCTCATCTACTGTCGCAGTGAACATCGTTCCGCGAATTGCAATATTTGCCGTTGGTGTACGAAGGGTGATGTTTTGCTTGGCAATCCTACTAAGGTTGCCGGTAATGAACCTAGCTGTTCCTAGCCCAAAAGTAAGCGCCATCTTAGATTTAGAAGGATCGGGGTCGTATATGTATTCGTCTATTGTTAGCTGAGAATGCTCGGTCAGGCTGACAGTAGAATCATCAAGAAAAGTAATGGCCATGCGACCATTATGGGTAATAGCCTGGTCGTTACTTTCTATAGCAAAATTTACTTCTGCACTATACGGTTGATCTCTGACTATTTGCGCTTGCCCGTTTAACTCCGATACATCGCCAATATTAACAGCTTGTGCTTGTACCTTGGTCGTTTTGGGAAACGCAAACAGTGCCAGCAGAACCAATAGAGGTAATTTTAAGCCAATCATTGTTTAGGGTGCTTTGCTGAGATATTGTAAATGTTCTATCACTACCCGTGTGATCCAAATAAAAGTAACCTCCCGAAGATGCCGTGACCCCATCACCGTCATAGGTAACCGTGTTATCTGAGCCATCAATATCCATGTAATTTGTTGCTCCATCTATATCAATATTAGAGGTAACCGTGTTATCCGAACCTTGAATTACCCAATCTAAATCAAGCGTTTCAGCTAAAGCGTTAACAGCCTGGTTTAATGTTATAGTATTGCCATTGCCTGATACATCTACATTCTGGTCAGAGCTGTCTGCGCCGTAAGTATTAAGGGGGTCTACTTGAATTGTGAATGTATTGGTGTCTCCAGTGAACTCATAGAACCCTGTGAAGGACTCTGCCAAAATATCGCCTAGAAATATATTGGTATCGCCAAGCATGTTTATATCCAACGTCATGGTTGCACCGTCTAAGTCAAAGGCGGTAAGCGTACCTGCTACTGATTGCAGCCCCCCAATGATATTGGATTGCCCCAGTTGTTCTAGGTCTATGTTTGCCGTTGCGCCGGACTGATCAAGATAAATTTCATTATCCGCAGCTTGGGTGTTACCGCAAAGCATAATTGCACAAAATAGATTAATTAATTTCTTCATGTGTCCAAAACCTCCTCTCGTAGCCAATATTTATTAATTCTAAGACCGCCCCTTCTACGGCTTTCATTAAAGAAATTGTCCCCGATTCATTTCGTGAATTGCCTAACTCTATTTCAATGAGCTCCCTTCCTCGCTCTATAAACTTAAAAACATCTTCGGATTGACCATAACTAAAAATGGTTTTCTGGCTCAACACTTCTATAAGAATTTCACCCGTAGCTACCGACACCATCCGTAACGATACGGTTACGTTGTCTTCACGGTACTGAATGCTTTTTCCTATACCGAGGTATCTAGCACCTATCCCGCCCGTAGTCAAGTTTGTATCATACGCTATCACCGCACCCTCTAGCAATACTCCAGCAAACAACAGCGGCATCAATGTTTTTTTACCCTTATTGTTCTGCAATTGTTCTCGCGCTGAACGGATCAACTGTCTTTCTTTGGTAAGATTATCTAACCCCACACGCTCCACGACTCTAAAAAACTTCCCGTGACTGGCGTGTTTTAATGCTCTAATCAGAAGGGAAGAAGGTTGTTGGGTCAATGCCGTGGAGAACAGTGCAAACTCTGAGTTACTTTTGCGTTGTCCTGTTTGGTCCGTAAAAGAATTGGGATAAACGGCAACAACAGGCATAACCAGGGGCGGACGGACGCCAAGCAGTTCTTTAGACTGCAACGCCTCTATTTTGACTACGTTGTTTTCTTCAAACCTTTGGTTGTACGTGTCCTCAAACTGTTCAAAAATTGAACAGCTAGAAAGTAAAAGAACCAATAGGTAAGCTAATTTCCGTAATATTTGCATCTGCGTCCGTTATTATTAAGGTTATAAAGCCATTTTCACTAGCATAGGTAATCGTATTTCCCTCAAGCTCTATTGTTCCGCTCGTGCTTGGCGTTTCGCCAAACAAGTTTTCTACCAACTGGCGCGAGAGTTGTGCATAAATTCTGGACTCAAGGTTGCGAATAAAACGAGACAGGGTGGTGTTATTTTTATCACGTTCTACGGCTTCTAGTAAGGCCGCAACTTCCTCTTTAACAGATAAAACGCGATTAAATTCTTGGTTCTCAATCGTTAGGTAGTGGCTGGATGTATTGGTGCCACTAAATGAGGGCGACTTAAATCGGTGCGTGAGGGTGTCGGCTAGTGCTGCGCCTATTACCCCGTGCAATAATAAAACAGCCAAAAACGACAACCAAAACACGCCAACCCAATAGTGGAACTTTCGGTTAAATTTAGCTGTTTTATTCATCATTGCTTTGCTCACGCAATTTCAGCACCGTGTTGACTTTTTCTTGCAACCGTATCATGTCTTGATCTAACAACCTTAGTTGGTCGGTTAGCCTGATAACGGTGGTTTTCATGTCTTGAACAGCAGGACCGATTACATTGGTAATTGTTTGCCACACAAAATACACAAAATACCCAAGACCTATCACCATGATTACTGGAAAGCCAAACTCTGCAACCAGTTGTGCTATGTCCACTAATCCCGCCTTGCGTCTATCTTCCCATCTTCGACAAAGTTCTCTGCTCGGGCAATTCGCTGTAAATCTGGTGAAATATTTAGTGCGCTAGAGACAGAAGTGTCTATGCGGATCATGTCGTTGTTCATAATAGAGGCCCGGGTAATAAGCATTTTGGTGATGCCTTTTATGGTATTAATCTCACCTACCAGGCCATCCATCAGTTGCTTCATTACCAAAAAAATAAAATAAGCCATAATTAAGCCACTGGCTATAGGCAGACCAAGTTCCGCGACTAAATTAAAGGCTTCCAACGCTAGTCTTCGCCTTGTTAGTTAAGAAGTTTCAGTACGCGCTTATTAAGCGTGAAACGCAGTAAGAGTTAAAAAAGTAGATACAGTGTATTGAATATATATCCCGGAACTAAATAATACACCTGATTCTGGAATTACTACATCGCGTGTTGCATCAGCATCGCCTACAGAACTTAACCCCATAAGGCTTGTCCCAGAGGGGGAGGTGGTTAAAAGATCCACAGTTCCTGCCGTAGCTGTACTTGTGAGATAAATACCTTTTAATCGACTTCTACCTTCAAATATTACATCTGCGGCTGAACCGTTTACTCCTGCTGAAACATTACCTGCTGGATTACCAACGGCTGATATTCCAGAAATAGTTAAAAAGTATTTACTTCCAGTGGCGGTTCCCGCATTAGCTCCAGTGATTGATTCAGTTTGAGCGTCACTGTTCACATCAGTGCCCGTAACCGTAAAAGATTTAGAGGAATCATTACCCGCAGAAAGAATAGTAACTACCCTCCCGTGACTTAACGCGACAGCACCGCCAGAGGCTAGTGCGCCCCCTATTACAAGTGCGGCATTATTTCCAACGGCTGCTGCGACAGATATGCCATCTGCATCTAAGGCCACTGTATCCGCAGTAATTGTAACTGCTATTACATCTGAACTAGCCATTGTCTTTCTCCCGTATGCGTAATTGGACGGGGCCGAAGCCCCACCCAGGATTAATCAACTATTAGCTGTCGGTAAATGGAGTAGCTAGCGTTCCGTCACCCATCAAGAATGCTTCGACCCACCAAGTGGTTGCGTTGGTTCCAGTGAGCGTGATAAATCCGCCAGTCAACCAACCCTGCTCTACCGCACCTAAATCAATCACGTCGTTTGATGCTGCTGGGTGAAAGTTATCTGTTTCGCCGATTTGGCCTGTGTCAAACAGGAAAGCGGTGCCTAGAAAGCCATCGGTTCCGTCGGTGGTAGCAGTCTTAATTTGGCCAGCGCCAGTAAAAGTTGTTTCAACAAAAAACCTGTAAACAATTCCTGCTGCCGGTGTGGGAAGAGTAACTACAATACCCGCCGCTCTGTTAAAACCGTAAGCGGTTCCAGTGTCTGCCGCAGTGAGTGTTTTTGTTGCTGCTGTAATAGACTCATAATCAGAGAGGATATTAGCCGCTCCGGTTAGCTTCAGGGTGCCTGTGCCAGACACGTTTCCGCTTGAGTCTACGTCAAAATTGTTTGTGACCGCTCCGGTTACAGCAGTTTTGGTTATTTGCTCAAAACCGCCTTCAGACCGAACGGGGCCATTAAAAGTTGTGTTTGCCATTAGATTGTCCTCACATGCGAGTTACGGAAAATCTGTCTGCATATCGTCAGTCGGGACTGTCAGATTCACCGGATAATTTCCCGATTAAATTAAATATACCATAACATGCAGCAACATTAACTGTCAATATTCAAAAAAAAAGGGAGCCGAAGCCCCCTTTTTAATACAACACTTTACCGCTAGGTTACGCAGCGCCAGGAGTACCGAAACAAGTCCTCCAGTCAGATACCCCGAAAGAGTACCGTTCTCTGGCCTTAAACCGCATGTTACCGGTATCAAAATCTCCTTCCATTGCCGTTTTAATAGGCGAACGGTTAAAGTATTTGAAGCCGTTAGGCGCATCAGTCTTAATAAAGAAGGCGTCTGTATCAGTGAGGAAGTGGTTTACCACCGCACCGTCTGGAAGCATTCCCATAGACTTTACTGCATTGTTGTCGTTATCCGCAGTGCCCGGACGCAGGTTCGAGTTCATAACTCGTTCTGCGATAAACTGAAGCTCTTTAGGAATAAGGAGCTTCATGCCGCGAACAGCGATTTTCAGACCACGCTCATCCGTCAAACCAGCAACATCAATCAGCATCTGTTCCAACGAAGTTTCGTTGAGGTCAGCAGCAGTTGACAAGACGTTTGATTGACTGCCCGAAAGAGACGGGTGAGATGCGGAACAAAGTGCTACACCATCGCCAATTGCATCAACACCTGCCGAGAACGCATTGTTCAGGATAGAGGCTGCTTTAATTTGCTTAGTCTGTGCCATGGAGCGGGCAAGCGCTTTGGTGTATCGCGATGCAAGCCGGTCATAAAGATTATCTTCAATTGCTTCTTCGGTAATGCTAAAAGCAAGTGCGATAGTTTGTGCGACATATCTTGCCGTGTAAGTTTCTTGAGCGTCGTCAAAACTGATGGACTGTCCCTCATTTTTAACCGGTGCCGTTGAGAAACCTCCCAGCATAACCTCTTCTTCAAAAGCTCTGTCCGAAGACTCTTCTTCAAAGATTTCAGAATGCTCGTTTTCGTAGCGTTGATACTCAAGGCCAAACAAAGCGTTTAACCCCGGCTCTAGTTCAGCCGCTAATTGTGCGCGAGAAATTGCCATAATGTGTCCCCCTTATAATCCAGTAGTCGAAACAGTACCAGCCGCAATAGAGCCCGTAGGCGCATTGAAGTGGTTGTTTATCCGAACGATTGCACCAATTCCTGCCGCAGAAAAATCTTCATTGGCCGCGTCTTCCGTCCAGCCCATTAACCTTACATTAAGCGTGTTAGTAGTAGCCAGTGTGCTAATAGCTAACATTCCGTAAGATAGGCCGGTGTCGTCAGAGCCGGTGATACTGGTTGTAAAGTTCGCGTTTAAAAAAACTGACGCACGAGCCGTAGCTTCACTCGTCCACGTAGCATCCGTTGCAATCACAAACAACTGGTTGGGATCGTCGCAAATAAATGCCTTTACAGCATGAGACGAGTTAGCCCCAGAACCAGGCCAGTAATTACTCCAAACCGGTTTTCCGGTACTGCTTGAAATGTACTCACAGCCCTGGAACACGCCCAATAAACTGACCGTTCCGCCCGCAGCCGCTCCCGCAGCATCAATATACCCCGAAGCTAACGGAATAACAGGTTGACCGTGATACAGCTTGGTAGTGTTGTCGGAAGCAATTTCGTACATACTATAGCTCGAAACGCCCGTAGAATTGGACCCCGAACCTAATTTACTAAGAGGCCGAAGGCCCCACTTATCATTTGTATTCGCCATTATAGCACCTCAAAAAGTTACATCGAATGTGCCTATTTTCTAGGCCCACCGAAAGTTACACGAGATTGACGGTCAGGTTGACTGATCGTCATCGATGAATGTGCATTCTCTCTCATCATGTCGTGATCCACTGCGTCCATCTGGTCTTTACTTCGACTCTTAAAGTAAGCGGTCCTTTCGGCAACAGTTTCATCCGGAATCCGAGCAAGAAGCAATCCCCCTATCCCAAACACACCTTCAAATTTACCTGTTTCAACAACGGGGGATTCAAAATCAGGATACTCGTCCTTTCGGACCAGTTCCCAACCTTCCCTCAGTTTTGCACTGATGTTCTTAGTGTCATCAAACCCACGCGTTTCGGCGCGAATCCAACGATGCCTAAACCCATCAGGAGCAGGCGGTGCGTCTAATATAGACGGTGGAGCCCAAGGCTTACGAACAGCCTTTTTCTCCCGAGTTTGACTAGCGCGAGAAGTACGGTTAACAACCGAACCGTCTGTCTGGTTTTTTTGTTCAGTCATATTCTTTTACTCCTTCACGTATTTCGCATATTCTTCAAGAGGCACACCCAATTTTTTTGCTATGGAGATTTGGCTCGGGGTGAGTCGAACCTTTCTCCCACTGCGCCCAGAAGATACTCTTGAAGCTCCCATAACTGTCTGAGCGGGGCGTTTAGTAACGTCGTTTTCGTTGTTTCCGAACTTGTCGGAAATACGTCGATCTAATTCAGTATAGTAGTCTTCGCCTTGCGGGTCAAATCCCTCGTCTTCAACCAATCTTTTGTGTATTCCAAAAGCTGCATAAGTCATAGCTTCGTCTGAGCCAAACCAGTTATTACGACTAGCCCACTGTTCTGCTTTAGGGTCAGGTCTTTTTGGTTGTTGAGCAGGCATAGGTTGACGCGCTTGGTGCTGTTGTGCCGCCGCTTGCTGCTGTTGTGCCGCCGCTTGCTGCTGTTGTGACCTTTCAGACTGCATTTTTGCCTGCGCTGCTCGGTCTTGTTGGATTGCCAAGCTGGTAAGGGCTCTTTGCGCCTCAACGGTTGCTTTACTGTCTCCAAGCTCAATAGCCCGCGTCAGTTCTGCTTCTGCTTGATGTACTTGAGTATTTACACGACTGGTGTACTCCGCAACATAGTTCGTGTCTAAACTAGACATCCGATGTTTAAGGTCTGTCGATTCATTTTGAACAGCCTGGGCGTACTTTATAGCCTCCTGCTCACGCCGCTCGGCTTCACGCATCTTCTTGGTAAGACGACTAATACGCTTTTGAGTTGAGTTTTCTGCTTTTGAAAACTGATCTTCGGTATCTTTCGCGTCCTCGGTAACTTCAACTTCTATCTCTTCGACTTCAGTGTCTCCAACCTCTATTTCGACTTGATCGTCTTTATCAGGCATCATCCTCTCCTTAATTTAATTGATGAATGTCTTCGGGGTCCAAAATGGTCGATAAAATTTCATCGTCATTAAGGATTCGGACTTCTCCCCCATCTATCTGAAAGCGTGAGCCCGCATAACGGGCAAACATCACCCATTGCTTTTCATGGCACCATGCACCAGAAGGAAATTTAGTTGTGTCTTTGTAAGCAAGAGGGCCTACTTTAAGTACATATCCAACTTGGGTAGAGATTTGGCTTTTCTCCTGAGTTTCCGTTGGGAGAAAAATACCGCCTGTGGTTTTGTCTTTACCTTGATAGGGTAAGATTAAAATCCGCCAGCCCGTAGGGTTAGGCATCCGGTCTAAGAGAGTTTTACCGATTGCTTCCGGATTAAGGCGTGGTTTATCCACGTAAGCGTCAGCAAGGTTATCGGCAGTTTTTTCTTCATCTGCCTTTGCTTTTGCTGCGGCCCTTTCTTCGTTAGCAAGTTCTTTTGCAGTCTTTTTCATACAGAATGCTCCTGTTTATCTAGCAGGCTCTTGAGTTCCTGTTCCACGTGAGTAAGGCTATCTAAATTACCCATAAGCTCACGATAGTGTTCCATAGATTTGACATTACCGAACACCATCAAATCTGTTATGGCTTGCCGTCTTTCTTTTGAAATACGGAAAACCGCTTCAGCTACATAAAGTTCGTCCATCTACTCCTCGCATATAATCAAACATTGTTTGATATAATCCTATCACAACTTATACGCAAGGCGCTAGAACAAAATACTTGATTAAGAAATTTTCTCGAAATGAGGGCCGTCAAGGAAAGGTCTACGCCCCTGCGAGCGCCGTAAATCTACATACGCCAGCATGGCAGCTTCAGAGGTTCCGGGGTAAGCTCGAATATCGCCCTCAGACCACGCCGCCCCCCACTTAACGGCAACACCTAGCTCTTCGGCAGCTTCTTTCATGGCGTCTGCAATCTCATCATAAACATTTATCTCCCAAACGCCTGTATTGTTTACATACGCCATAAGGTCTACCGCATGGGAATAGCCGTCTTCTTGGGGAAGGTGTTTGGATTTCATTGTTTGAGAGAGGCCTGCTGCTACGTTAGCCTCTTGTTCAGCAATCGTTCGAGTCCCTGCAATGCACCCGAAGTCCACCGTGGTCAATTCAATAGCGCGTTTAACCACCTCTATCAGTTCGGGATGTACCCCCTCTAATTTAGACAAGCTACGCTGGGATAACTTAAAGCTCATTCTTCTGGCCGTTTAAAAGGGTTGATTGGCGGAACAACTTGTGTTGTTTGCAATGGAGACGAA
>TARA_R100001369_G_scaffold30236_3_pt1 | contig 14713 bp, 10 predicted proteins | sample TARA_R100001369 | Tara Oceans TARA_R100001369 (sample SAMEA2621528) | marine metagenome | biome: marine biome (ENVO:00000447); feature: surface water layer (ENVO:00002042); material: "saline water (ENVO:00002010), including plankton (ENVO:xxxxxxxx)" | depth 5 m | reverse complement strand
GTGAAAATAGTCTGACTCCTATTGTTGGGCTCGGATTTAATACCAACTTCTTCCGTAAAAACAATGGCAGGTTGTTCCGATTCAAATTTAGAAAATTGTAAATAGGCCAGTACCACCGACAATAATGTAAAGAGCAGAAAAATAAGGCTGCTTATGAAGGCTATTCGTTTTTGGGTAGAAAACTTGAAATAATAAAAGGCGATATAACAGCATACAAAGAGCATCATAAATCCAATGGCCACATAGGCCCATTGGTCAAATGAAAGGTAGGTAGTGAGTTTGTTGTACATTTTGGAAATAGAGGTCTGGGGCAGGGGCTCAATGGCATCCAAAGTCATATTTTGGGCATAGGACAAGTTGTTCTTAATATCCTGATCATTTGGTTTTAACAATAATGCCTTCTCGTAGTAATAGATACTTGGGGCAATTTTGTCTAGTTTGTAATAGGTATTCCCCAAATTGAAATAGAGTTCGGCCGAATGTTCCCCATTTTGCAAGATCTTTAAATAATTGTCCGCGGCTTTGGTATACTCTCCTTGGTTGTACAAGGCCGTAGCTTCCTTGAATAGCTGTTCATTTTGGGAAAATCCCAAGGTACATACCAGAAACGCTAAAATAGTTAATACACGTACCATTGTTTAAATTTGTTTGTCCAGTTGTGAAATAACCTCACTGGCTTTATTGTAATCCTGTTGCATCTGAACATCGGAGAAAGGACTATATCTAGCCATTTCGCAGTTCTTAAGTAATCCTACAAAACCTTCCCTAGTGGTTTCGTCTACATTTTTTTCACTTAATAAAGAGGATATTTTATCCTTGCTGAATTCTGATGTCTCTATTTTAAGTTTGGCCTTTAAATAATTGTGCAATGCCTTTTCCAAAGCCACGTAAAACGACTCTTTGGATCCCAATCCTTTTTTGGCTGCGGATAGGTATTTCTTCGCAAGTCTGTTGGCACGTTTAATTTTGTTTCCTTCCACGTCACTGGCAATAGCCTCTCTTTTTTTGCCAAAGAGGATGGCCAATGGTATTAATAAAACCGGTAGTAACCACCACAGAAAGAAGCTTTTGGACCCAAAAAAGTAATTATTGTTAATGGCTGTTAGATTTGGTTTTATTTTATTGAATACAAATTGATCTCCCGTAGCCACAACCCTTTGTTTATTATTGGAAATAGGACCAGTATTATTTGCGGCTCCGCTTGTTGGGCCTTCCAGTACATTGATCATAATTTCCCCGGAACTCAAGGTTTGATATTTTTCAGTCTTAGGGTTGAAGAAGCTAAAGGTTATACTGGGAATGGGATACTTGCCCTTAAATGTAGGCACTACCGTATAGCTGTTGCTTACATTTCCTTCCATACCGGATAGGGTAGTACGGACACTTTCATTAAACTCCGGATCATATACTTCCAAGGAACTTGGTAGGTTTAAACTTGGAATTTCGAAAAGTTTTAAATTTCCCTTACCATTTATGGCCACTTTGGCCTGCAGGGATTCGGATGCGTTAAGATGCGTTTTACTGGTGGTCACCGAAAATTGGAATTCTCCTACCGCACCACTAAAATCTGCCGGTTTACCTTCTGTAGGCAAGGGTTTTACATTAATTTTCCTATTGCCAGCGGATACGGTCTTGTTGGTTTGGGCAAATATTCTTCCCCCAAAAAAATCCCGTTTGTTGGTGGGAACCTGGAGACTTACATCCAGGGAAAGCGGTTCAATTTCCAATTCTCCCGTTTTCTGCGGGTATAAAACTACCCGCTTTAAGATTACTGACCTATACGACTTGCCATCATAGGTAGTATTCTGCACATCGTATTTGGTGACCGGAATATCCTGGCTCCAGAAATTGTTGTATTTGGGATTGTCCAGCGCCCTGAAATTGGTTACGTCTATAGATGGACTTGCATAAAGCTTATAAACTACGGTAACGGCTTCATTTAAATATGGGCTGGTTTTAGATATTTCGGCAACCAGGTGTAAACTTTCATCCGCAACATCGTCTACCGTTTTTTCACCGTCCGGTCTTTCAACCGCAGCGGTAACCTCCACTTCTTTGGGGAGTGATTTATAGGTTTCACCTTTGATGACAATGGTGGCTTGTTTAATGGTAAATTTCCCCCTTGCCGTAGGTGCTAGAGTGTAGGTGTAGGTTTTGGAAAAGCTCCTTACCCCGTTCACCCAAGAGGAGCTGATGGATTGCGATGGACCCATAATTACCCTGAAGCCTTCAAAATCAGGAGGGACAAAATTGTCCCCATCCCTGTTCATGGTAAAGTCTACCCTTAGACGTTCGTTAATGCCCAATACCTCCTTGCTGAGATTCATCTCGAAGGTGACGGTTTCATCGTTCTGGGCATACGAGAGTATGCCGAGGAACAATATTGAGAATAACGATATGTATCTTTTAATATTCACGTGTATTACCAGTCTTTTTCATTTTGGATTTTTGCACCTTTTACTTTTTGAGCATCAATTTTTTCCTGTACTTTTTTCTCCTCGTTCTGCATGGCCTCCAATAGGTTTTTCACTTGTTGGGGGGATAATTGGTTAGGTCTAGGTTGTTGTTGCTTCTGCTCTTCTGCCTTATAGGGCTCGTCGTTTTTCTCTTCATCTTCTCCTTCACCCTCTTTATTGTCTTCTTTCTGTTCCTCTCCTTTATCTCCCTCTTCCTTCTTGTCGCCCTGGTTCTCCTCTTCTTGGTCTCCTTTATTATCTTCGTTCTGATCCCCTTCCTTTTTATCCTGGTTTTGGTCCTGCTGATCTTTTTGGTCTTCCTGGTTTTGGTCGTCCTTATTCTGATCGTTTTGTTGTTGTTCATCCTGCTGTTTTTTCAGCATTTCTTTGGCCAACGCCAAATTGTAACGTGTCTCCTCATCCGTAGGGTCATTTCTTAGGGATTCCTTATAGGCATCTACAGCTTTTTGGTATTCTTTGTTTTTCATAAAGACATTGCCCATGTTATGGTAGGCCATGTGCTTGTCTTTTTTGTTGGTAGCATTTTCTCCCGCCTGCTTAAACCTGCCAAAGGCTTCGCTATAGGTTTCGTTTTCGTAATAGGCGTTCCCTAAATTGTAAGGAGCTATACTGTTTTCCGCACTCTTGGAGATGGCCCTCCTATAGTTGGCTTCGGCATTTACAAAATTACTTTCGGACAGATCTTTATTAGCCTCCCAAGTATAGTTGTTGGCAAGTTTAAGTGATTTTTCCTTTTCCTTGTCCACTTCCTGCGCTTGGACAAGGCCTCCGATCAAAATAATGATAAATGCTATCTTTTTCATAATCCTTCTGCGTTTATCGCTCGTTAAACAGATTCAATTTTTTAAGCCACTTCGTTTTTCTATCCAAGACAAAAATGTCTAAAAATAAGAATAAAAGCCCTGCGGCCAAAAACCACTGGAACTGATCTTTGAATTCTGCAAATTGTTTGGCCTCAAATTCTTTCTTGTCCATTTGGTTTAATTGCTCCTTAATAAATTCAACGGCTTCATCTGTGTTTTCCCCGTTTATGTATTCTCCATTACCCTCATCGGCAATTTCCTGAAGCACCTCTTCATTTAATTTTGTAATGACCACTTCGCCTTGGTTATCCTTTTTGAGACTTTCAACAATACCATTTCTTTTAAGGGGTATGGGTGCTCCTTTTGTTTTTCCTACCCCAATGGTAAATATCCTAATGCCTTCATTGGTGGCGTCCTCAACGGCATTGCTTACATTGCCTTCGGAATGGTCCTCCCCGTCCGAGATAATGAAAAGCACACGGTTGGTTTGTTCCTCATCGTCATAATAGGTCGATGCCAATTCAATGGCCTGATCAATAGCTGTTCCTTGTGAAGAAAGCATATCGGTGTTCATGTTTTGCAGGAACATTTTGGCGGCCCCATAATCGGTTGTTATTGGAAGTTGTGGAAATGCTTGTCCGGCATATGCAATAATTCCAATTCTATCACTAGCCAATTGATTGATAATTTCGGAAACCAAACGTTTGGCCTTTTCCAGTCTGTTAGGGGCTATATCCTCGGCCAACATACTTTTGGAAACATCCACGGCAAACACTATATCGACCCCTTCCCTTTTAACGGTTTCAAGTTTGGTGCCCATCTTGGGGTTGACCAATGCCATTGTTAAAGAGGCTATTCCCAATAGAATAAAAATTAATTTTAAGGTGGATTTAAAATTGGATCTATCCGGAGTCAACCGCTTTAGAAGGCCAAGGTCCGCGAATTTTCTCTGTGTTCTTTTTTTCCAAATTTGAAGGAGCACAAAAAGAACCACCATCACGGGAATGATGGACAACAGATATAAATATGATTTTTCGTCTAACTGAATCATTTTGTATTCTTCCTTTTTAAATCAAATCCCCCTAAATCTAGTTCCTTGATCTTAAATAAAACTTCTATACAAGGTGTTCCTTGCCAACCATTCCAACAGGAGCAAAACCCCTGCCAAATAGACCCAGGGCCTAAATTTTTCTTCGTATTTGTAGTACTTGAACTCCTCTACCTCCGTTTTTTCCAACTTATTGATCTCCTCGTAAATGGCCTCCAGTTTTTTATTGTCGGTAGCCCTAAAATATTGCCCTCCGGTTGTTTCCGCAATAGATTTTAACAGACTTTCATCTATTTCTACTTCCCGCATCCCATACCTGAAGGATCCGTCGGCGTTATATGCTATGGGCGTCATAGCATTTCCATTAGTACCAATACCGATGGTGTAGGTTTTTATGCCGAACTCCACTGCCAGATCTGCGGCAGTTTGGGGCTCAATAAATCCCATATTGTTTACACCATCTGTAAGCAAAATAATTATTTTGCTCAAAGCCTTGCTCTCCTTTAGTCTGTTTACAGAGGTGGCAAGTCCCATTCCAATAGCTGTCCCATCATTTAATTGCCCATATGTTATTTCGTCCAACGCCCTTAAGACTATGGATTTATCACTTGTAATGGGCGTTTTGGTATAGCTTTCCCCTGCATAGGCCACCAAACCTATCCTATCGTTTGGTCTTTCGTTAATAAAATCGGCCGCTACTTTTTTAAGCGCTGCCAATCTATACGGTTTTAGATCTTTTGCCAACATACTGGAGGAAACATCGATGGCCATAACAATATCGATTCCTTTTGTAGTTTTGGTCCTTGTGGAGATATCCTCGGTTTGCGGTCTGGCCATGGCAACTATGATTGCGGCCAAAGCCAATAAGCGCATAGCAAATAGCGCCGGTTTTAATTTGGGCAATATGCTACCTTTGGGAAAGCCCTTGATGCTCGACATTTTTAAGGAAGCGGTCTGTTCCTTTCTTTTGAAGAAATACCAAAGCATTGCCACTGGAAGTAATAGAAACAACCAGAAAAACTGTGGGTTCGCAAAGGAAATATTCTCAAACATCTATAAGCTCGTTTTTACTTCTACTGAGTTCAAAATTCGGTCTACTATCTGGTCTGCATATTGGTCGTCTGCCAACCAAGTCAAGATTACATTTTGCTGAAAACCTTTTCCTCCAAAAAATAGGACCATATAGTTTCCGGAGATCAATTCCTTGGATTCGGGCACGGCAAATTTTCCACTTCCGTACAGTTTAACCCCTTTTACCCCAGAGAGGGTAGAAAAAGGTTCTTGCTTGGTAGTGATGTTTTTGGCACCTTGATTTTCAAAATTTTTCAAAATTTGTTCGGAGGCCTTTTCAAAATCCGGTTCCTCCGGTTGTGCCAATGTAATAGAGGTGGCGCCAATGGTGAACAGTCCAATGGAGCTCCTATAGGCAAATGCCTGCATTTCTTTTATAGAAGCTTGGGCTTCTGGCGGCAGTTTTACCGCCTGGCGCAATAAGACTTCCGGGGTATGTAAACTAATAGGTGGAAAACCGTAATCGCTTTGTACCCATTCCCCTTCCAATAATTCTTTGGTAGGGTGGCCCAAAACGGTATCCTTTACCTGTCCAAATCCGTAGTAACCTATTGCTGCTACAGTGGAAAATAAAAGTACAAGGACCGCGGTGACGGCAACAATGACTATTTTTTTCTTCTGTTTCTTGCGTTCCAGCTCCTCCAAGTACTCTTCCCTTTGCAATAATTCCTCTTCAGTGGGTTCTGGAATAGCCTCTTTGGTCTTGATTACAATCTGTTCAACAGATTTTCTGTCCTGTTCGGCTACGGAGGACTCCGGCTTGGATTTTGCAAATTTCACCAAATCGGAGGTCTGTAAAACCTTTTTGAACTGTTGTATGGTCTCGTTGTCGAGTTTCAACTGTCCAGCATCCTTCATCATTTCCAATTTATCTATCAATTGGTCCGTGGTACTTTCCAATGCCGTGACATGAACATCCTCTTCCAGATAGGACCGCACAATGTCCGTTAATTCGGAATAATAGGATTTATAATCGTCCTGAATTAAATATTTAGATTTTTCCAATTGCTTTAAACCAAGGATAGCACGGTCGAAAGGAGGTAATAGGGCTACCTTTTCCTCCTCGCTCAACGGTTTTTTTCTAAAAACGAACCAATACAAGGCCGCCCCGGCCAAAATAAGGATGCCCAATATCCAAAGGAGTATTTTCCAGAGGGTCCCGTTCGATTTTTCTACATTGATAAGGGGTTTTATATCGTACATCTTCTGTGCCAAGGTATCGACCGGAACGGTAGCAACATCAATTTTTACGGAATCGGTAAAAAATGGTTTTCCGTTCACCATGATCTGTTGTCTTGGAAGTACATAGGTACCGGAATCAAATTGGGTAAGGGCATAGATTTTTTGCAAGGTCATCCTATCCAATTTTTTAACCGTATCGGTCTTTAGTGCTTCCACGGTTTCCAATGGCGAAAAGGTCTGGCCTTCCGGGAAGATTACCTGTGCAGTGGAATCTGTTTCCACGGTGACCTTAAAATTGATCTGTTCCCCAATCTTTATATAAGTAGTATCCACCCCTGACACAATGGTGGGGGCACTTTGGGAAAAAACATGTGTCGAGGCAAATAGCAGACACCATGTAATATATCGTAATAAATACGAATAACTATTTTTAATGCTCAAATTTAAGTTCCTCATTTAAATCAACCTCTTCTCTTAAAATAGCCCAATAATTTCTTTACATAACTTTCATCCACCCTACAACTCAAAACCCCACAACCGGATTTGGTAAAAGTCTCCTGAAAATAGGCAACGCGCTCACTGTAGTGTTTGCCATAGGCCATCCTTACTTTTTTGGACTGGGTATTTACCAATTGAATGGCACCCGTTTCGGCATCCTGCATTTGAACCATGCCTAGATTTGGAATGGTTTCCTCCCTTTCATCAAATACCCTAATACCGGTAAGATCGTGCTTTTTGCCCGTAATACGCAATGTTTGAAGGTAGTCGTCGGTTATAAAATCCGAGAGTACAAAGACAATTGCTTTCTTCTTCATTACGTTGGTAAGGAATTTTAAGGCTGCTCCCAAATCGGTCTCACTACTCTTGGGCGAGAACTCCAGCAATTCCCTTATAATTCTAAGGGCATGACTTTTTCCTTTTTTTGGTGGAATGTATAGTTCCACCTCATTGGTAAACAAAAGAAGTCCAACTTTATCATTGTTCTGAAGTGCCGAAAATGCCAGCGTAGCAGAAATTTCTGTAATTATTTCCTTTTTAAACTGATTGCTGGTGCCAAAAAGTTCCGAACCACTCACATCTACCATAAGCATCATGGTAAGTTCCCTTTCCTCCTCAAATACCTTTACATAAGGTTCATTATAGCGTGCGGTTACGTTCCAATCTATAGATCTAACATCATCACCGAATTGATATTGGCGAACCTCACTAAAAGTCATACCCCTACCCTTAAAGGTCGAGTGGTATTCCCCGCCAAAAATATGGTCGGAAAGACGTCTCGTCTTTATTTCGATCTTACGAACTTTTTTTAATAATTCCTTGGTATCCATTTTCAGTTTGCAGTTTGCAGTAAAAAGTATTCGGTTACAGTTTTAAGGTTTAAAGACCAAAAGCTGTATACGGATAACTGTAGACTGATTAAGGTACTTCAATTTCGTTTACGATCTTGTTTATTATTTCTTCCGAAGTAATGTTTTCCGCCTCGGCCTCATAGGTTATACCAATCCTGTGGCGCAAAACGTCATGTATCACTGCCCTTACATCCTCAGGCACCACATAGCCCCGTCTTTTAATGAAGGCATAACATTTGGCAGCAACCGCTAAATTTATACTACCCCTTGGCGAAGCTCCGAAACTAATCAAAGGTTTTAGGCTTTCCAGATTATATTTCTCTGGGTATCGGGTGGCAAAAACAATATCTAGAATGTATTTTTCAATTTTCTCGTCCATATACACATCCCTTACCGCCTTTTGGGCACTTAGAATCTGCTTAACGCTAACCACTGGCTTTACCTCTTCATAGGCACCTTTAAGGTTTTGCCTAATTATTAATTGTTCCTCGCTAAGTTTGGGGTAATCAATAACGGTTTTTAACATAAATCTATCCACCTGGGCTTCCGGTAGGGGGTACGTTCCTTCTTGTTCCACCGGGTTTTGGGTAGCCATAACCAGAAAGGGCTTGTCTAAAGTAAATGTTTCGTCGCCTATGGTTACTTGCTTTTCCTGCATGGCTTCCAAAAGGGCGGATTGCACTTTTGCAGGAGCACGGTTAATTTCATCTGCCAGAACAAAATTGGCGAATATGGGACCTTTCTTAATGGAAAAATCGTTCAATTTCATGTTGTAGATCATAGTTCCAACAACGTCTGCAGGTAGAAGATCTGGAGTGAACTGAATTCTACTAAAGCTTCCTTGTACTGCTTTTGCCAAGGTATTTATCGCTAAGGTTTTGGCTAAACCGGGTACACCTTCCAGAAGAATATGGCCCTGCCCTAAAAGTCCAATGAGCAATCGTTCAACCATATGTTTTTGTCCTACGATTACCTTATTCATTTCTAAAATAAGTAGGTCTATAAAAGCACTCTCCTGGGCAATTTTCTCGTTCACGGCACTGATATCTACCGAAGTATTTTCTTCCATATAATCCTTTGTTTTGTTTTGTTTACAGTGGTTTACTCCAAAAGTGGATGCAAATTGAAAATTTATTTAGTTATTGGCTGTTAATGTATGGTTAAAAGTTAAGCAATGGCCCTAGTTTTATGAACTATTTAAGGGAATTATTCATAATTTCACAAACATATGAAAAATAAAACATCTTATTTCAAAATCATTGCAGGGACAGTTAGTTGTAGTGATTGGGGTAAGATGATTCCTTGCGGGGGAAGGTTTGTGTTGATCGGTCATTTTTAAACAGGGGAAAAACACCACTTTTAATTAGACCTAAATTTAGGTTTCATTGGGCAGTAAACCGTTTATTTTGAATAACCTTTCCGCAGCTGATATCTGGGCGCAAGATTTAGGTTTTAATGACCATCTGTCCTATACAGATGATTCATATTTTGAATGCTCCGGATATGGACATTTTAAAGAAAACTTGGGTGTTGTTTCCATGATACCGGCATAGGACAATAGGAATAATGGTTGCAGCCAAGCGACATTGTTAGAAATAAAAGAAAGAACTTTTTTATGAGTACAACCTTTAATGAGAAACCAACAGCATTTATAACCGGGGCCACAAGCGGAATTGGACTTGCAACCGCTAAAATCTTTGCCGCCAATAAGATTAATTTGGTTATTTGTGGCAGGAGAAAAAAGCGATTGAACGAACTTAAAAAGGAACTGTCCAGACATACCAAGGTTTTCATTTTGGAATTTGATGTACGGGATAAAAACACGGTTTTTGAAGCTATTGCTTCCCTTCCGGAGGAGTTTTCCAATATTGATATTTTAATCAATAATGCCGGTAATGCCCATGGTCTGGACTCCATAGAGGAAGGAAGTTTGGATGATTGGGAGGCCATGTTGGACATTAACGTCAAGGGCCTTTTGTATGTTTCCAAGGCCATTATGCCAGGCATGATCAAAAAAAAATCGGGACATATTATCAACATTGGTTCTATTGCAGGAAAGGAAGTGTATCCTATGGGGAATGTGTATTGCGCTAGTAAATATGCTGTGGATGCCATAAATCAAGGGATGAGAATAGATTTAAACAAATATGGCATTCGCGTTGGGGCCATTAACCCTGGATTGGTGGAAACGGAATTTAGCAAGGTACGGTTCAAGGGAGACGATGGTAGGGCCGAGGCCACTTACAAGGGGTATAAGCCGTTGCAGCCGGAAGATATTGCGGATGTAATCCATTTTATGGTTACTAGGCCCTCCCATGTTAATATAGCAGATTTATTAATTTTGCCTACGGCACAAGCGAGTGCTACTATTGTCAATAAGGAATTATGATCAATAAACGCCTACTCGTAAAAAACCTACTGGCCCATAATGACGAAAATAGCTTTTATGATAAAAAGCGATTTATAGATATTGGGCAGAGGGAGGGTAAGGCCAAATTTTTAAAGCATGTCTGTGCACTTGCCAATAGTAATCCCAAAAACAATTCTTTTATAGTTATCGGGGTCGAGGACGAGGACAATGAAATTGTAGGAGTCGATTTTTTTGATGACAGCAAGATTCAGAATTTGGTAAACGCCTATTTGGACAACCCCCCTCGGATTACCTATGAAAACATTCCATTTCCGCATTTGCCCATGGGAAAAGTAGTGGGTTTGGTAACCATAAAATCCAATGGGAAGGTTTGTTCATTGAGAAAGAACATCTGGAAGTATTACGGGGGGTCGGTATTTTTTAGGGACGGTAGCATAAGTATGCCAAAAGCCTATGGAATTGAGTTGACGGATGTAAATGCGGATATTGTGGCAACCATAGAAAAGCATGCCAAAAACAACATTGAGCTTACCTTGGATGGCGTAATCGATTTTTTAAACGAAAGGCATAAGGATCTTACCAGTAATTATAAGGTTTTTAAGGAGCAATTTGTGGTTTGTTGGGCGGGGCATCAAAAAAAAGTCAAAAACGAAACCTATTATTCCCGTGTCGACATCGAACTGATCAATGAACAAGTAAAGTTGTTTTTTTCTGAATTCGATGAAATTACTATATCCTATGATGAAAATTCCTTTACTACCATAGAATATGTGCAGTTGGGGCTAAGTACCCAACAAAAATATTATCCCTTGGAAAAAGTAGTCATTACATTCATGGATAACGGCACTTATACCATTCAAAGCGATTTAATATTTGAACCTCCCTTATATGATAAGAAAACACTTCATCATATATACAACGCCAATGTGGCTGTAATTAAGAAAATTGAAAAGGAAACTCCATTGACTCCAAATGAGATAAGGGACTTGGACTTGTTATCCGATACTTTTTTAATATGCTATGTAAATGGTTTTGAAGAAGCCAAGGATATTATGGAAAACGCCAAGCCTATAATGAAGAAATATAATCTTCCTGTGTATCAATCTATTAAAGAATCCCTCCGTATTATTAGAAAGATGAAATATAATTAGGAATTGCCGGTCAGTGGATTTTTATAGTTGGTTTAATTGTTGCTGGGTGGGCAAGGATTCTATGGCCCCATAGTTGGTGGTCGTAATTGCACCTGCCTTATTGGCTTGTTGAACCATGTTTTCCAAAGGTTCGGAACCGGATGTAAGAATATCCAGATTGGTGGTCAGGGCAATTTGTTTCAACAAACATCCAATAAATGCATCTCCGGCACCAGTGGTATCAATAGGGCTTACCTTTATGCTTGGAATTATTTTTTTAACTGCCGGTGTGCTTAAATAGGTGCCTTCCCCACCTAGGGTGATCGTAATAATTTTGGAGCCTAGTTGATGTAAAAAAGCACATGCTTCCTCCAAATTATTCTTTCCTGAAATTAATTGGGCCTCTTCCAAACTAAATTTGCAGAGATGGGATTTTTCTATAAATGGGATACATTTTTGAACAAATATGGCTTCCGTTCCTTTCCACAGATCCGCCCTAAAATTAGGGTCGAAGGAAATAAAACTGTTGTTGGATACGGCTTCTTGGAGATATAGTGAATAAGCCTCTTCCAGATGGCCCCCCAAGAATGATGTGGCGGCTCCAAAATGCACAATTTGATTTTTAAATAGCTTGCTTAAACGGCGATCGTATTTTAATTCTTTGTCGGCTCCACGGCTAAAAACAAAATCGCGTTCCCCATCTTCTGCTATGGAAACAAAGGCAAGGGTAGTGAAAGTGTCCGACCGTTGTGACAGGGATACGTCCACCTGTCCTTCCGTTAAGGTATTGATCAGGAAAGTACCAAAGGGATCTTTGCCTACGCAGCCAATGAAAAAGCTTTTGCCTCCCAGTTTGGCTATTGCCGATGCTACATTTGCCGGGGCACCGCCTGCTTTTTTTGTAAAATTATTGGCTTTTGATAGATCGCTACCTTGCTTTTCCGCTACAAAATCTATTAATAATTCCCCTATACAGAAAACGTTTTTCATTCTTTGGCTTTAATTGATTTATCTAAAATAGATAGAAAAATGCAGTAATACTAAAAACGTCCCTAAATGCATGCAGTTAGGGACGTAACTTTTAGAATATAATTAATCTTTTTATTGGGTTATCCGCATTTGGACGAACCACAATCCTTACAGGTGAGGCATCCTTCTTGATAAATCAAATTTTTGGAATTACAGGAATCACATTTTTGTCCCTTGGCCTCCGTACCATCGGCAACGTATCTCTTAAGAGCCCTTGCAACACCATTTTTCCAGGTATTGATGGATTCGCTATCCAGTTGTAGACTGTTGATGAGGTCTACCACTTTTTCTATTGGCATGCCATGGCGTAGGGTGCTCGAAATTAATTTGGCATAGTTCCAATATTCCGGGTTAAATTTATGGGATAATCCCTCAATGGTTGTTTTATACCCTCGCTTGTTCTTGTACTGAAAATCATAACGCGAAGAACCGTCCTCGTTCCTACTTTTTATAATTAATCCGTTATTTACCCACCTAGGAATTAGTATACCGTCCTCGTCATCGGCCATACCAGTGAAAATTTCATAGGGTTGGTCGTTGATCAGGCCAATGAAAGCGATCCATTTTTCCTTGTTGTTTTGAAGTCGCACTACATCGGCCTCCAAAATTTGGGGACGTTTTGTGGGGAAAAGGGTTAGGGATTCCTCATTTTCCGATTTTTTTGAATCATTGGAGATCAATACCCCAGATCTGGAACCATCCCGGTAAACAGTGACACCCTTGCAACCTGCTTTCCAAGCTTCCAAGTAGAGTTTACCCACCAATTCTTCGGACACATCGTTGGGAAGGTTTATGGTAACACTTATGCTATGGTCTACCCACTTCTGAACAGCACCTTGTAAACGAACTTTGCTCAGCCAATCCACATCATTGGAAGTAGCCTTGAAATACGGGGAACTTTCTACAATTTTCTGTAACTCCTCCTGGGAATAATTTTTTTCGGTATCAATTCCCTTGACGGACATCCATTGTTTGAATTTATGGTGGAATACCAAATATTCTTCCCAAGAATCCCCAACTTCATCCACAAAATCAATACGGACATCCTTGTCATTAGGATTAACTTTTCTACGTCGTTTGTACACCGGTAGGAAAACCGGTTCTATTCCAGAGGTGGTTTGGGTCATTAAACTAGTGGTGCCGGTTGGTGCAATGGTCAATAGTGCAATATTTCTACGGCCGTATTCCAACATTTCATAATACAGTTTTTCATCGGCTTCCTTCAGTCTTAGGATAAAGGGGTTGTTCTTTTCCCTTTCCGCATCAAAAATTTGAAAGGCCCCTCTATCTTTGGCGGTATGCACCGAGGCCCTATAGGCTTCCAAGGCAATGGCCTTATGTACTTCAATGGAAAACTTGTTGGCCTCTTCACTTCCGTAACGCAAACCAAGTGCCGCTAGCATATCCCCTTCGGCAGTAATGCCGATTCCGGTTCTGCGCCCCTGTTCGGCCTTTTCTTTGATCTTGTTCCATAGGTTGAATTCCACGGCCTTGGTGTCTTCCAATTCCGGATCAGCTTTTATTTTTTTCAGTATTACATCTACCTTCTCCAATTCAAGGTCAATAATATCGTCCATAATGCGCTGGGCCGCAGCAATATGTTCCTTAAATAGTTTAAAATCGAAAGAGGCATTATCTGTAAAGGGCTGGTTTACATAGGAGAAGAGATTAATGGCCAACAAGCGGCAGGAATCATAGGGACAAAGCGGAATTTCGCCACAGGGATTGGTAGACACGGTGTTATAACCCAAATCTGAATAACAATCCGGTACGGATTCTTTAATTATGGTGTCCCAAAACAAAATTCCAGGTTCTGCCGATTGCCATGCGTTATGGACTATTTTGCCCCATAATTTTTGGGCGTCTATAGTTTTGGAAACCTTAGGGTTTGGGCTTTGAACAGGAAATTTTTGGGTATAGGGTTGTCCACTTTCAACGGCCTTCATAAAATCATCATCCATTCTAACGGATACATTGGCTCCCGTTACCTTGCCCTGTTCCATTTTAGCATCTATAAAATCTTCTGCATCCGGGTGGTTTATAGAGACCGATAACATTAGGGCTCCCCTTCTGCCATCTTGGGCTACTTCCCTAGTAGTATTGGAATATCTTTCCATAAATGGGACCAAGCCAGTTGAGGTAAGGGCCGAGTTCTTTACCGGCGACCCCTTGGGGCGTATATGGGATAGGTCATGACCAACGCCACCGCGGCGCTTCATGAGCTGTACTTGTTCTTGGTCTATTTTCATGATT
>TARA_R100001369_G_scaffold90443_1_pt1 | contig 14781 bp, 7 predicted proteins | sample TARA_R100001369 | Tara Oceans TARA_R100001369 (sample SAMEA2621528) | marine metagenome | biome: marine biome (ENVO:00000447); feature: surface water layer (ENVO:00002042); material: "saline water (ENVO:00002010), including plankton (ENVO:xxxxxxxx)" | depth 5 m | reverse complement strand
GCCACTACTATTTCTATATTCTTTGTATTCATCAATATCTATTTATAATTATATAGCAATAATACAAGGATATAGTGTCCTGTGCATTGATGTATGATAAGTAATATAGACCTTAGTTGGCTTTAAAGTTCTTATGTGCCAATTCCTTACGTACCCTGCTCAGACTTTCCGGGGTAATGCCCAAATAGGAAGCGATCATCCATTGTGGTACCCTTAGCGTTAGATCGGGGTATAATTTTATAAAATTCATATATCTCAATTCCGCACTGGCGCTCAACAAAAGGTTTATCCGTTTTTGTTGGTGTCGAATATGGTTCTGAAGGGCAATTTGATTGTAGTTCCTAAAGGAAGAACTTATTTCACTGGCTTCATTTATAAAGTCCGAACTTATTAAAACTACCCTGGTATCCTCTACGGCATCGATGAACAAATCTGAAGGCTCATTAAAAAATGCAGAGCTACGATCGGAAACGATCCAATTTTCGGAACCGAATTGTATTATATGTTCCTTACCAGCATCATCTACCGTATATGAGCGTAAGAGGCCGTTTTCAACAAAGAAGGAATGTCTACAAACTTCTCCCGGACGCAAAAGTACTTCGCCTTTTTCAACATTTCGTAATTCTACTTTTTTGATAAGCAGTTCAAATTCCGGTTCCGCTATATTCGCCTTGGTCTTTAGGTATTTAGTGAAGTTTTGCATGTAAATATTTATTGGGAATGTTCGTTTTTATAATGAAGGTAGGATGATCTTATCATTTCGGAAAGAACGTCCATATCAATATCCGATAGGCGTTTTATATACAGACAGGCTTTGCCTGTTTTGTGGGGACCCAATTGTTTCAAAAGCCCTTGTTGATTGGAAAATCCTGACATAATGTAGAAGGAGAAATTGGCTTTTCTAGGGGAAAATCCCGTGATGCACATATCTCCTTCCCGACCAGAATCGTATTTGTAATGATAACTACCAAAGCCGACTATACTTTCGCCCCACATTACTGCCGGTTCATGGGTAATGTTTTTAAACAATTCCATTAATACATATGCGTCCTTACGTTTTTCTTCGTCCTCAATGGAGTCTAGAAAAGCTATAACGGATTTATTGTTCGCTTTGGTTTTGTTCTCGGTCATCACTTCAACATTGGAGTTCCATAAATTTACTAAAAAAGGAGTAATGCAGTACAGCTTAAATATCATTATCGCTTTTGAAGATATTATTATTAGTTGGGTATAATACGACAGACCCACTTCCAGATTAGGCTTTTAATATGTAATTTAGCATAAACATTCTAAACACTTATCAACATGAAAAAAATAGCACTTTTTGTATTTATGATTGCTGTATCCTTTGGAGTACAGTCACAGATTTCGACACCGGCCGCGAGCCCGTCCTCTACCTTGATCCAAAAGGTTGGATTGACCGACGTAAAGTTGGAATATTCCAGGCCATCCATGCGTGGAAGAACCATTTTTGGGGATTTGGTGCCTTATGATAAATTATGGAGAACAGGGGCCAATGCCAGGACCAAAATAACCTTTAGTGAAAATGTAAAAATTGATAATCAAGAACTTAAAGCTGGTTCCTACGCCATCTATACCAAGCCCGGAGCAACTTCCTGGGAGGTAATGTTTTATACCGAAGCCGACGGAGGAGGAACTCCCGCTACTTGGGACGAAAGCAAAGTTGCCGCTAAAACAACGGCTCAAGTTCAAAATCTGCCATTTCAGGTTGAAACATTTACGATATCTATAGACGGCCTTTCTGATAACGGTGCCACCTTGGGCATGTATTGGTCAGACGTATATGTAGGGGTAAAGTTTGATGTTCCTACGGACAAAGCGGTGACCAGTGCTATAGAAAAGGTAATGAAAGGTCCTGATGCCAACGATTATTATGCCGCTGCCGTATATTATATGAATGCTGATAAGGATATCAATAAGGCCAAGGAATGGATGGAAAAGGCTATGAGTATGACCTACGAACCCGCTTTTTGGCAGTTGAGACAACAATCCTTGATCTACGCTAAGGCCGGAGACAAAAAACAAGCCATTGAAACTGCTAAAAAATCGTTGGCCGCTGCTGAAGCTGCGGGTAATGATGACTATATTAAGATGAACAAAGACTCCCTAAAAGAGTGGGGGGCTAAGTAATATCTTTGTACCGAATATAAAAAGCTCACTTATTAGTGAGCTTTTTTTTTTGGTATTTTCGCTTCTTAAAAATCGCTTCTATTTAGTTTGTGATTCCGATGATCTTAGTACATAACATTAGACTGTAACCCCGCGGTAAGATTATTTAATATTTACTCGCTGCTTCCAATATTTTCAGAGACGGATGGCTTAAAACGTTTTTATATTTTATTTCCTGTAACGCTTTAGCATTATTGTTATACAATGCGATAACCAACTTACCATTTAGGTTGTCATTGTTAGCGATATTGGAAATTCGATTTATGGAAGATTCCAGTTCTGACTTCTTGGACAATTTTTTAAGGGACAATAGTTCGAACAGGTCATTGGGGGACACCACTTTTTGATTGTTCTTATTTTGATATGATAATATACCGGTCAACAATTGTCCACTTCTATTTGAATCTTGGAGCAATTCATAATTTACTGCTAGTAGATAATCCTGCAGTCTTTCATCGGCATGGAATGGTTTTCCTACTCCGAGGTTTTCAGGCCATTCTTTAGACGATTCCAAAAAGGATATGGCCTTATTGTATTTCCCGGCCTTCATATGGTCCAAAGCCATTAAAATATGGGCCTCGGTATATATTTTTTTGCTTTCGGAGGCATGTTCGAAAGGTAATATCAATATGTCTTTTAAAACTTCAATGGTTATTCCATACTTATCGTTCAACAGGGAAGATTTCGCATAAATCAGCCCAATATTGGCATTATTGGGATATTTGGAAAACGATTTCTTGGCCATTGTATACGCTTGTTCAATTTTATCATTGTTTAAATAAAATTGAACCACTTCTTCCCTAAGTTTCCAGTCGTCATTGTTTAGCTGCAGTGCCTTTAAATAATCCTTTTCATTGGCTGCATAATCATCATTTTCGAACATTCTAGCCCTAAAACGATAAAAAATGTCAGAATCAGGCTCATTTCCACAATCCTTTAGAAGTTCTAAACCTAAATCCCTTTTTCCAACGGCAATATAATTCTGTGCTAGATAATACTTTAATTTCCAATTTGCATTTTGGGATATGGCCCACTGTAATACATCTATGGTTTCCGGCCTATAGGGGAAAACAAAATCTACAGGGGCGGCTATGGCCTTTTCCAAATAAACATTATTGTTCCCCGCAGCCGTTTCTTTTGAAATATAAGCGGCCCACAGGGATATTTTGGCATTGGCGGATGTGGACAATTTTAAAATCTCCATGGCTTCTGATACCAATCCCATTTCCTTATAATAAATGGCCAGTTCCAGAATGGATTCATCGGGAAATTCATTGCTGATTTCCTTCGGCAGACTAATAGAGCCACCCCCAGATTGAAATTGGGATTCCAATAGGGCAAAGTGGTTCAAAGGATCTATTTTTATTAGTTCGGCATATTCTTCGTTAAATGCATTGGACCTGTTGTTTTTTCTTTGTAACAATAGTTTAATTTTTCGCGCATTTAGGTTATAGGTATTATAATCCAATGCTTTATTGGCATATTGCTCCGCTTTTTCAAAATTTTGAACAGAGAAATGAATTTCGGCCATTTGGGCATAGGATACAGATCTATACTTAATGCTTCTGGCTGCCCAGCCAAAAGATTCCAAGGCATTTATAGCATCATTAAGGGAACGATATATAATTCCAGCCAGATAATTGGCTTCTGTGTTATAAGTATCCAATTTTAAAACCCTATTTGTATATTGCAATGCGATGTCATAATTGGTTTTTCGATATTCCAACATTGCCAGCTTCAACAGGCCATCCTGATGTGAAGGATCAAAATCAATCAATTCACGTAATTTTTTGCCGGCAAGTTCATAGTCCCTAAATTTTAGGGCCTCCCATCCTTCATGGTACAATTGTTGACTTTTAGAGACCTTCACGTTCTCATCATCAATAAAAGGACGTTTTATGAGGGTACTTTCACCATTAGAGGTATAGAATAGTTTTTTATCCCCCAATTGCACTACTATTTCACCTGATTCCTGCAATGGAAGTTCTTTGGAGTATACGCCCATGGGTTTTAAACCGATTTCCTCAGAATAAATTTCTTTTCCATTGATGGATACACGCAAATTATCATTTAGACTTTGAAGGGCATTGATACCTATATAGAGTCCTTTATCCGTTTCCTTAACATTAAGGACACCGTATTCGGTGGCATCTACCATTCCACCAATTCCCTTGAAAGGAAACCAGATTTCTGTCCAACGGTCCATGACATAGGGTTCAAAATTAGCCTGTGAAATGGGATTGATTTCTCCTGGAGAATATTGGTTAAGTAGTCGCCCCGCCTGAAATTCCATATATTGTCCGTCGGTGTCCGTAAGTAAATCCTCCCAAATTGCTCCAGACCTTGCCACGGACCATAACCATAGTTTTTGTCCCGGCATTTCTTCATAAGGTGCCCAATGACCAAAACCAAATTTTCTGTTGTGATAATACCCTCCAAAAAAATCTTTATAATCGCCTACCACATGTTCCGAAATATCCTTATCAAAATTATTATTTTTATATAGTGAAAGATCTCGGCCTTCCGCATCTATAGGCCATGGTTTGGCCGTTCCCCCATGTTCCAAAAATTGATTGCCTGGATAGATAAACTCCAAATCGTCCGAAACCACTGCCGCAGCGGTCATCCAATTGTAATAGGATTGACCAATGGGTGATCCATTGTACCAAGAGGCATTGGTCTCAAAATATGCTTTGTCCTTTTCAAGTCTTATTTCAACCCGCCAATCTGTACTTGAGGGGAGGTCAGCGCTTCCCACTACACAGCTTACACTGCCATCTTCATTAGTTTTTACCACATAATCTACCGGTGTTGCCGTAGAGGGGTGATGCCCTATAATTCCAAAATTGAACTCAATACCTCCAGACGTCCAAGGGCCACGCATTGAAATATTCCGGAATTTGATTACTTCATTTTTATAAAGGAATTCCTCACCGGTACTTTTCTCTATAGCTCCCCAGATTTTTCCACCTATTTCGGGCAGTACAAAGACTTTTATATATTCATTTTCCAAGGTGACCACTTTCCAATTTTTTTTCTTTGCGATGTTTTCGTATCCTTCAAACTTGAAATATGGAAAAATTTTGGCATTGTCCGTTAGAATAGGGACGGGGTTAGGTTTACTGAAGTCATATGTATCCAAGGACATCATTTCCTCCTTTATGGTCACAGATGGCGCTTGGGCCATGGTTGCGAGACATAATCCCAATGCAACTACTAAGCTGATTATTCTTAATTTCACCTTTCTATTGTTTAGTTGATTTTATATATAGATATACCATCATTGTTTCTTACGAACAATATTACCTCTGATTTATCGGCCAAGGTAATTTTTGTGATATCCCTTACTTCTCCGTCAATATTTAAACCACTTTCCATTACGGTTGAAGGTTTAAAATTTCCTTTTCCGTCGCCCCAAAGGACCAAGCCTTTATTGGCATCATACCTTCCGAATTTCACCCTAGTTCCAAAAAAATTACCACCAACAACCAAATCTTCGTTGCCATCATTGTTATAATCCCCTTTCAATATGCCATATATTGGTGAAAATTGTGTTTCCACAGGCAAGGGAACTAGTTTAAATTTTCCATCACCAAGGTTTTCCATATAACTGGTATTGAAATTTTTAGCTTTTAATACCGTGGCCCCTTTTAATTCCTCAGGGCTAAAAACATCCGTGATTTTCGCAGAGGCATAGTCGGAATAATTTAAATATTTCCCTTTGAGCCCACTTAATTGCCCCACCATATCATCTTTTGAAAACACAGGGAATTCTGCCCCCATATTATAAGAAGTCATTATAGGATCCAAGGAACCATTGTTATCAAAATCTTTGGTATATAAACCAACCGGCTCAGCTATGGAAGTTTTTAATTGAGAATTTCTGCCAAAGTTTCCAATAATATAATCCATATCGCCATCCTTGTCAAAATCTCCCTGTTCAATACTGTTCCACCATCCTTCGGAATCATTCAGACCGTTGTCATCATAGACTTCCACAAGTTTACCATTTACATTTTTGAACGTTCTGATTTTCATCCATTCACCTACTAAAATTAGATCATTAATATTATCGTTATCAAAATCGGTCCAGAGGGCATCTGTAACCATACCAGGATATTCCAGATCTGGGTTTATGGTAAATGTTATATCCGTAAAAACGCCTTTACCATTGTTCTGTAAAATATAACTTCTTGGCGCTGTGGGATATTTCCCGGGTACCAATCTACCACCAACAAAAAGGTCCAAATCCCCATCCCCGTCAATATCATTAGCATGTACACAGGAGCCACTACTAATCATTTTAGGTAATCCTATGGCACTTTTTACAAAATTACCCCTGCCGTCATTTATGTAAAGTCTGTCTTGTAGTTCACTGGAATCTTCCTCAAAATCGTTTCCGCCGCTTACCACATAGAGATCCATATCGCCATCGTTATCCGCATCAAAGAAAAGGGAGCCAATGTCTTCCGATTCCTTGTCAGTAAGAAATGTGTTTTTATTGATGGAAACAAACTTGCCCGATGAAGTTTGCTTAAACATTCGGCCTTCACTTCCTTTGGCTCCACCGATATATATATCATCAAGTCCATCATTATTTACGTCAGCTTTGGTTAGGGTAGGTCCTTGGGTAGATAATTTATGGGGGAGCAACTGTTCCCGTTTAAAATCATTATAATCATTCTCCAAATGCCGGTAGGGGATAAGACTGTCTATAGTTATGTCCCTAAAAAAAGTTTTACCAACTATTTCTTCGGAAATATTCTCCTCTAAAGCTGCATCTTTTTGATTTAGGGTAATTGTTTGGTCGGACTTTACATCCGTCATAACCTGTGCCTTGCCATCAGGCCAAATAATCTTAAGTTGATCTATGGACACCGCATCCCCAAGACCAAAAATCATATTAAAATCTACAGAAGATTGAAACCCCCTAGTTGGTATCAATTCTTGCATAAGTAATTTGTTTCCACTAGTTAAAGTGACTTTTGCTCCAATGCCAGAAGTGTTTTTTCCTTCCCCTTTAAAATTGATTTTTAGGTAGTGATTGGAAGTATGTAGTTCACTATTGTTTCTGTAAACAAAGGGATATTCATCTATATTATTGACTACGAGGTCCAGATCCCCGTCATTGTCCAAGTCTGCATATACGGCCCCATTGGACAGCGACTTCTGATTTAGACCCCATTCTTCATTTACTTTGGAAAAAGTAAGGTCCCCGTTGTTGTGATAGGTATAATTCTCCTCTATGGTAGCTGGCATATTCTCCAACAAATCCGTAATGGCCGTCTCTACACCTGTTTTATTTTGGTTAATTCTATCCTGAACCGCAAAATTTAAAAAATCCATATTGGTGTAGTCCCGTTTTACTCCATTGGTAATAAATAAATCCTTATAACCATCATTATCCAAATCGGTAAAAAGTGAGGCCCAACTCCAGTCGGTATTGGAAACGCCTGAAAATTGGCCAATTTCTGAAAAAGACTTTCCCTGATTGTTCAAATGCATCATATTTCTCATAGTCTGATAATAGAATCCGGATTTCTCCAAGAAGCTGTTTTTATCATAATTATCTGGACCGGAGACCATCTTAATGCGGTAATTATTTTCTGGAAGCATATCCAAGGTCATAATTTCAGGAAAACCGTCATTGTTGATATCCGCAACATCAGAACCCATGGAAAAATGCGAGGTATGCCCAATATACTGTTCTAGACTCTCGGTAAACGTACCATCTTGATTATTGATATACAAATAGTCCTGTTCCTTAAAATCATTTGAAATATAGATATCCGGCCAGTTGTCATTGTTCATATCCGATACGGCAATACCCAATCCAAAACCCAATACATTAGAAACAAGTCCGGCAGAATCACTTACATCTACAAACTTTCCATTATCGTTTCTATATAGTCGGTCTTCATATGCAGGGTTTCTTTGTTGCTTAAGGCTATTGGATATTTGTCTAAAACTTGAATATTCCTGCGAGGAATGATTAACTACATAGAGATCCAAATCCCCATCCCGGTCATAATCAAAAAAAGCGCCTTGGGTAGAATAGCCACTGTCATCAATGCCGTATTCCGCAGCTTTTTCTGTGAAAGTTAAATCGCCGTTATTAATAAATAATAAGTTCTTTCTTTTGTAGTCGTCCTTGGCTGCCGACCTACATACGTAGATATCCAAAAAACCATCCCCATTAACGTCTGCCATAGTGGTTCCGGTATTCCACAGACCTTCGGCGAACACCCCCGCTTTTTGGGCAATTTCTTCAAATTTAAAATTCCCTTTATTGATATATAGCCTACTTCCTACCATGCTGGCCGTGAAATATAGATCTGTAAGCCCATCATTGTTAATATCACCAGCACTTACCCCACCTCCATTGTAGATATAGCCATAGGTTAAAATATTAAATTCCTCGGTTTCCTGTAAAATAGGCTTAAAGGTAATTCCGGTTTTGTTGCTCGGCATTAGGGAGAACATCTTGCTTTTATCAACACCTTGGCAAGAAATAATAAATATGGTTATAACAAGTAGAAATATTTTGGTAATATTTTGAATCATAATATTATAAAATTTATCATCATAAGTTAGATTTCATGAATTGAATTATAAAATCAAAAACTTATGGTAAAAAGCACAAATTAGAGGAGGTAAGTTAATTAATTCTATGGACTCAACACCATAAAAGCTTGAGATAAAAACTGAAATTCTGAACACAATTATTAATTCTCCAAAGGTGTGGTAACCTGATAAAAAAAAGGCCTGTGACTTTTTAATCACAGGCCTTTCATTAAACACTAATATATTTCAAATATCAAAAGTTTGGTCCGCCTGTATCCCACCAAAGTCGGGTTCCAATTTCATCTGGTCCACCTAATTTGGCCGTTGCGTCAGCAACACCAGCAGCATTACCTTCACGTTCTGAATTTACAAACGGCATTCTTTTTATAGCCTCTCCATCAGGTATAATTCCCCAATCGGAATTACTACTGTTCTGATACACTGGAGGTAATTTAGGATACCCTGTTCTTCTGTAATCTACCCACGCCTCCATTTCATTGGTGTAGGCAGCAATCCATTTTTGGGTAATAATTTTCTCCAATTTAATCTCATTGCTTGCTGCTTCGTCCCAAGCTACGGTTGTAGTGATCTGGTTCACAAAATCATTAACCGAACCAGTTGCTACAGGGTCATTATAGTCTATAGGTAAACTTGTGTTGTCCGCTAAATAGGCATCAACACCACCTGCTCCCCATAATTCAAAGGAGGCCCTAACCCCAGCTTCGTAATTGGCTTTTGCATCTCCAGCACCGGCCCATCCCCTTAAAGCAGCTTCTGCTTTAATAAAGAATACTTCATCGGCGCTCATTACCTTACGTTTTGTAACTTTTGCTGGATCATTAAAGGAGATGTCTATGGTTGAGAAACCTAATCGGTCATCCTTGGCCACCAATTCGGCTCCGTTACGGATACCTTTATAAGGATAGTCTGGGTGATCTGTAACCAAAGATAAATCGCTCACAGGATCAAAGAACGGTGCAATACGATTGTCCTTATAACCTATCAGAATAGATTCCATGGTAGCACTCATTCTGGTATCTCCCCATTCAAAGCATATTTGTGCAGGGTGAAATTTAGAACCGTACAAAGAAATATTAAAGTTATCCGCGTTGGTCTCGATTAACCCTACTGGATCTGCCATAGCCTTCTCACCTTGAGCTTTAGCCAAGTCCGGAGCCACCTTAGAGATACGCATGGCCAATTGTAATCTTAATGAATTGGCATATCTGGCCCATTTACTAACATCACCACCATAACTGGCATCAAAATTATTTAGACCTACATAGTCCGTATTGGCACTGAATACAGAGATAATTCTGTCAAGATCACTAAAGAAAGCATTATATAATGTTTCCTCGCTATCATAAAGGGCACTTCCTGTAGAACCATAATTAGTATAAAGAATTGGTCCATAATAGGTAGTAACCCTGGACATGGATATAATTCTAATTAAATTGGCCCATTCTACAAATACGTCATAACCGTCTGCTGCAGCAATGTCTATTACTTGTTTGGCAGGAGCCATAACATTGTTATATTCCCTAGCCCAGTAACCATTCCAACGTATGTAGTAAGTAGTGTTATTTACACCCCCAACAAACGGGGTAGGAGTGGCCAAATGCTGCGCAAAGGTAACATTGGTCAAGTTATGATCTACCTGGTTACCAAATATTTGACTAAGCATTGAGGAATAAAATGCCCCCACATGATTAAAATCCTGTTTTAATGATTCACCAGATATTTGATATGGATTGGTATTCGTTTCTTCAAAATCGTTGGTACATGCACTAAAGGCAATGACCATTGTAATTAGATATATTAACTTTTTCATCTTTTATAAATTAGAATGTTACTTTTAGATTAAATCCATAAGTTCCTGTTGAAGGAAGATTAAAGTTATCCAATCCCTGAGCATTTTGATTGGTACTCATTGCCAATTCTGGGTCAAAAGGAGCATCTTTGTATATATAGAACAAATTGTTTCCAATGAATGACAATGAAGCTGCAGATATGGGTAATCCTAATTTTGACACATCAATATTGTAACCCAATGAAAGCTGGTTAACCCTAATATTGGTACGGTCATAAACATAGGCCTCGCCAACACCGTTTCTATCACCTATGGCCCTAAACCAAGTTTCGGAATCCACAGTTGTTATGGCTGCTCCAGAGGACTGGTCTACACCGTTAACCGTAACACCACCAGCATCCCTTGCATCAGCAGTTCTTTGGGAAACTCCGGCACCGTCCAACATGGATTCGGTTTGACTAAACACGTTACCTCCAAATTTACCATTTATTTGCATACCAAGTGTAAATCTCTTGTAACTAAAGTTGTTGTTCCATCCCAATGTCCAATCAGGATCCAAATTGCCAACTAGCTCAGTAGTGGATGTCCTTAAAGGTTTTCCGCCATCGAACAAGATTTGTCCTTGATCGTTCCTTAAGAATTTTAATACATATAGGTCATTGAAGGCTCCACCTTCTACCAATTTGGATTGATAACCTTCAGACGAACCAAGATTTATCACCTTGTCATCATCAGGTCCTATATCCACAATTTTATTGGTGTTATTGGTAAAGTTAAAAGCTGTAACCCATTGGAAATCATCAGTCTGCATAGGAGTAGCGCTAAGCGTAATTTCCCAACCTTTATTGGTGATCTCCCCAGCGTTGATGAATTTGGTAGTGTATCCACCCTCAGATTCGGACTGCAATAAAGGTACTTGAATAAATTGATCTTTACTGGTTAGACTATAATAAGTAATGTCCAATCCCAATCTGTTTTGAAAAAATCTCCAATCAGCACCAAATTCCAAACTGGTAATGATTTCAGGTTTCGCATCCAAAAATGGTTTTACCGTATTTCTGTCCACACCACCGTTACTACTAATTGTGTTTTGTGGATTGATTCTGTTAAAAGGTACTTCGTTACCTACTTGGGTATAGGAAGCCCTTAATTTACCAAAACTAACAGCCTCTGGCATGGTAAACATTTCGCTAATAATACCGGTTACACCAACAGAAGGATAAAAATAGGAGTCATTTCCTGTTAGGGCCAAAGTGGAAGCCCAGTCATTTCTTCCAGAAAGATCCAAGAATAACATTTCTTTATAACCCAATTGTACGTTGGCAAACGCACCTTGCTTAATTACAGATCCATCATAGGTTGAACTTACCTGAACGTTAGTCGGAAGGTTTTGAAAAGTGTACTCATTAGGGTATAGTAAACCTATAGTACCCGTATTAACACTTACACCGTCTCCGTAAACTGTTTTCTGATAACTTGCTCCCAATACACCGTTTAAACTGAAGTTTTCACTTAAATCGGTATCGTAGCTAAGAATAGCATCGGTATAGACCAATTGGTCATCATACTTTCTGTAATCCCAAGCACCTTTTGGGTGTACGTTGGTAGAGTTGGAGGTAGCAGCATGCTGTTGTTCAAACTCTTTTACAGCATAATCATAGTTACCCCTAACCTGTAATTTAAGCTTTTCGGTAATATCATATTCAAGACTTAAACTTCCTATAACCCTCTTATTTTCATCAGTTTTAGGCTCTTTGTTAATTATCCAATAAGGATTGGATTGATGGTGATCCACAACAAACCAGTTCTGAGCATACAAGTTTCTGTCAGTGTCAAAGATTTGGTAATTGTTCTTGAAATCATAAAAATTCCTTTGTCTTGGAAACATATATAACCCTGTTAATGGGTTTAGGTAGTAACCAGCAGGCAACCTGTTTTTAGTTTCCTCCAAAGCCATAATAACACTGGAAGTAACAGTTACCTTATCATTGAACATCTTTGTAGATTGCTTAAAGGTAAAGTTGTTCTTTTGGTATTTATTCTCTGGTGTTATTCCGGAAGCCGTTATATTACCGTAAGAGAAATAGGCCGTTGTCTTATCATTACCACCACTAACCGTAACGGTATTGTTGAAGTTATGACCTGTTTGGAAGAATTCTTCCACATAACTGCTTTGATAGTCGCCGGGGGTAGTAGACCAGCTTTCCTTGGCATTACCATTAGCTCCATATTTAAACTGTAAATCAGGTAGTTCCAGGTAGTGTTCAAAAGTGTAACCAGAATTTAAGCTTACGGTAGTCTTACCAGACTTACCTTGCTTGGTTGTAATAACAACCACCCCGTTGGCACCTTGACTACCATAAAGTACAGCAGCGTTGGAACCTTTAAGGATACTGATACTCTCAATATCATCTGGGTTAATAGCTGAAAGTCCGTCACCGGCATCAACTCCTCCCCACATTCCTGGTTGGCTTCCTTTGTTGTTCGCCATTGGAATACCATCGATTACAAATAAAGGTGAGCTATCACCACTTAAGGATTTATTACCCCTAAGAACAATCTTGGTAGATCCACCAGCACCAGAACTACTTTTCTTAATTTCAACACCGGCAGCTTTACCGGAAATACTGTTCATGAAATTAGGATCCCTAGTCGCCGTCAACTCATCTGCCCGAACGGTTTGCTGGGCATAGGTTAGGGTTTTTTCTTCCCTTTTAATACCCAAAGCCGTTACAACCACTTCGCCCAGTTGTTCCGCATCTTCCTGCATAGATACATTAATAGTATTGGATGCACCTACAGTTACCGATTGGGTTTTCATTCCAAGAAATGAAAATACCAATACATCACCGCTTGCTGCCTCAATGGAATAATTTCCATCAAAATCAGTCTGAGATCCAGTTGTGGTTCCTTGTACAAGCACGTTTACACCTGGTAGAGGGGAACCATCCGTAGCATCAGTGACCGTACCTGTCACCGTTTTGCTTTGCGCCAGTAACGGATAGGCTCCGAACACTAGTACAAAAAATAATAGCAATTTTTTGACCATAATAAAGTTGTTTGAGTTAATAAATTAGTTGTTTGTTAATATTAAGTTAAGAGTGAAATTAATCTTTTTTTTTAATAAAACAAATAGTATGGGTACAAATGTGTTCGAGCACATTGAATAAAACCTTAATTATTTTAAGGTCGATCTTGAATAGTTGTATGATTTATCAACCTAATTAAAGGTAATAATGAGCATTTTCTGTAGTAATAACATCTATGGGAAGGAACTCGTGCGGAGGTAAGGACTTTCCAAAAAGAAAATGTTCGGCCAAATAATTTACACTAAGAAATGCCTGTCTTTTAGGCTTCTGGTGAATTAAAAACTTTATATCCCCTTGCCCAAGATACTTAATATTAGGTTTTAATAAATCGTATCCTATTATGACCGCATCATCTTTTTTAAGTGCTTGAAAAGCTTCAACCAACATATATGCCTTTGAATTGGTTACAAAAAATGCATTAATTTCAGGATTGTTTTTTATGAATAGGGATACTTCATGGCTAAAACGATTTTTTTCGGCAGAATTAAAAGTTTTGGAAACCATAATATGATTTCTATCCGACTTTTCTTTAAAAAATTCTACAAACCCATTCTCCTTGGATTGCATGTGGGGTTCTTTATTGATATGGATTATGGCTATGCCATCATTCTTTCCAATTATTTTCTCCATTAAACTTGCTGCAACCCTGCCACTTTGTTTTAGGTCTTGGCCAATAAAAATTTGTTCCTTAAAACAATTAATATGATTATTGAAAAGAACCACTGGAATTTTGGCTTCACAACACTGTCCTAAAACCACTTGTGATTCGCTTTCAAAGATGGGTGCCATTAAAAGAACATCAGGTCTTGACCGGATAGCTTCCTCTGATTGCTCCATAAAAGACGATTTCTCGGCAGGGTCGTAGAAATATTTCCTAATAAGTATTCCAAAAGGGGTAAATTGATTGGAGGCCTCTATAACTCCTTCATTGGCAGGAATCCAATAGGGATCCTTATTGGGGTCCGGAAGTAGAACATGTATACTATAGGTTTTGTTTCTCTTAAGGTTCCTGGCAATTGGATTGGGCTTATAGTCTATTTCCTTAAGTACCTTATCAACTTTTTCAAAAGCATTTTTGGAAACCTTGCCGCGTTTGTGTAATACTCTATCTACTGTTCCCTTGGAAAC